>ERZ779892.30-NODE-30-length-151618-cov-13.262181_pt1 | contig 151618 bp, 135 predicted proteins | sample MGYA00511552_ERZ779892 | MGnify/ENA primary metagenome ERZ779892 (study PRJEB29588, sample SAMEA2154561) | human gut metagenome | biome: human gut; feature: human-associated habitat; material: faeces | place: Denmark | collected 2008/2010 ... | reverse complement strand
GTTTGACAAGGTGGTGGATTTAAAGACATGCGTGGATTATCTAGAGTTATATGATTCTATGTGCTTAACAGTATGGAACAGGTATCAGTTTGAAAATAGCGAGGAAGCTTTAATTTTACCAGCCAAATATCCTAATCAAGAAAGCTACAAGGAGAATGTGCTGAATAAGTATGAAGCAATAAAGGAAAGAGTGTTTCATGATATTGATGAAGGTAAAATGTTGAGAGCGGATGGAGAAATAAAAATGCTGCGCTGTAAAAAAAGAGCTGATGATACAATAGAGCGATACGAAAAATTTTTTACAGATGAAGAAACTAAAAAAGAACTTGTACGATTAAAGGCAGAGCGTGCAGAAAAAAATATAAATGCAATACGTGCGATGGGAATAGAAGTGTAAAAAACGAGGGTAAAAAAGAAGGTTGGCTCTGAACAGTTACATTAAATTTAACGAAAAGGAGGTATCGTACATCTGTTGTGTGCGAGAAAGAGAAATGGGAACATTGGAAGTGGACAAGAGTCTTAAAGCGGCGTTTAAGGAAATGCTGGAACCGCATGGGTTCAAGAAAGTAAAGGGGAGGTATCCGCACTTTGTGAGGATGGCAACGCCCGAGATTATTCAAGTAATTAACTATCGGCTGGAGCAGGCGCTGTCGCCGCAGTTGGAGGAAAAACGGTTTGAAGTATACTGTGCGGTCGGCAGTATATACCGCCCGGAGATTAATCTGAACCGGTCTGTGTATGCCAGCATGGACTGGATAAATACTACGCATCTGGATATGTATGTTAAGGCGAAATGCAATGGCATACAAGTGTATGAGAATGAACAGCCGGGAGTTGACTATATCATCAAAAAGAGAGATGAAGCATCTCTTAGGGAACAGATTGCGTTTGCCATGACTGGCATAGAGCATTATATAATTCCGGCGTTTGACAAGGTGGTGGATTTAAAGACATGCGTGGATTATTTAGAGTTATATGCTTTTAGTAATTTGTATATCAGCAGAAAAACTGAATGTAATGGGGATGTATTTATTTTGCCGGCAAAGTATCCGAATAAAGAATCCTATAGAGTGAAAGTGCAAAATGATTTCCATGAGGAAAAAAGAATAGTGATGCAACGTGTTTCAGAAGGGAAAATGACAGAAGAAGAAGGTAAACAGGAACTGCTTTGGTATGAAAGGCGGTTTTGTGACAATATTGAAAGATATGGGAAATTTTTTGAAGATGAAGCAACCCAAAAAGAAGTTTCGCGGTTAAAGGCAGAGCGCGCAGAAAAAAATTTAAATGCAATACGTGCGATGGGAATTGAAGTGTAAAAGACGGGGGGCAAAAAGAAGGGAGTAAGCATATGAAATTTTATTGCACGGGAAAAGGTCATCTGGTTTCTTGAAAACCGGATGACCTTTTTTGAAAAGCAGAAAGGCTTCTTGTCCTTTCATTAGTATATTCAATTTAAAGTCAACTATAATTATTTATCCTTGTTATCAGCGTCGATCACTGACTGGATCTGTTTCATGAGAGAGTCGTAGTTAGCCTGATCGTCGATCCCTCCAAGCATAGGCTCTCCGACAATATTACCATTTCTATCGACTAGTATGGTTGTAGGAAATGCCATGATGTCGGAGGCATATTTGCCTATGCTAGAATCAGAGTCAACGGAGATATTGCGGTATTTTGCACCCTGACTGTCAAGAACGGCTGCGGCTTCCTTGATAGCATCTTCGTTTCCGTCAAATGTCTCTGTGTTGATACCTATTACCTCGCCGCCCATCGATTTGATGGCATCATTTAATTCATTAAGCTTGGACAATTCTGCGACACAAGGCTTGCAGCCGGTAAACCAGAAATTAACGACGGTTACTGCATTATTGGAAAACAGGCTTTCGTCAACAGAATTACCATCCAAATCCTTGCCGGAGAAACTCTTGAAAGGTGTGATTTCTTCGGAACTGTCGTTCTGGTCGGTGCTTTCTGATCCTGCGTTTTTATTTTCGATTTCTGTTATCTGCTTTTCAATCTGTCTGATAGTTTCGATATCATCGTTAAGTGTTTTAAGTTCATCATCTGTAAAGGATTCCTTGTTTGATTCAACGGTGCCGGCCAGATAATCGGCATAATCTCCGTTTGGATCAGCGCTGCTTTTATTCATCATGCCAAATACCTTGTTCCATACTTCCTGGTGATCTGAAAAGATCTGGTTCTCCTGCTGATATAGATCATCCAGTTTCGTGTTGGAATTGTCCGCAGCTTCAGTGGTGGCTTCTGTCTGGGTTTTTTGTGAACTCTCAGTTGTGGCAGATTCTGATCCGTTACATGCCGTGAGAGATAATGCTGCACAGAGAGTGATAATAGATATTAATGTTCTTTTTGTCTTCATAAATAATTGCTCCTTTAAATAATATTAGTGTGGTTGATTGTTACATGTTGGTTTTGGAAGATTGCTTATGTCCTTTTTGGGAACATGGCTTTCCCATAAACTGATAGTGGATCGCATCTTTTGGACATGCCTTCATACATGCTCCGCATCGTATGCATTCCGGATGATTTGGTGTTTTGCATACATCTACATCCATTTTGCATGCCTTTGAACACTTACCGCATCCGACACATTTGCTGCTTTCAACCTTGATACTCATAAGGCTGACCTTGTTAAATAACGAGTAGATTGCGCCGAGAGGACAAATCCATTTACAGAAGGGTCTGTAGAACAGAATACTCAGAACGACAACTGTAATTAAAATAAGGCATTTAAAAGAAAACAGTTTTCCAAGTGCAGAGCGTATAGCCGCATTTCCAAGTGAAAGTGGTATAGCTCCCTCCAGAACACCTTGTGGACAAATATACTTACAGAAGAACGGGTCTCCCATTCCTATGGAGTTCGTTACAAGCATCGGCAGAAGTATAACGAAAACAATAAGGATTATATATTTCAGGTATCTTAGTGGTTTCAGCCTGGCTGTGGAAAACTTTTTTCCGGGAATTTTGTGAAGCAGATCCTGAAACCATCCAAATGGACACAAAAATCCACATATAAATCTTCCGAGGATCACACCGAGCAAAATGAAAAAACCAGTTATGTAGTAAGAAAATTTAAATTTGGATGATCCGACGACCGCCTGAAATGCACCAATGGGACACGCTCCTGTTGCAGCGGGACAGGAGTAACAGTTTAATCCCGGTACGCATACTGTTTTGGCTTTGCCCTGATAGATCTTGCCTTTAAATAAATTGGGGATGTGAATATTGGTAAGCAGCGTGGCAGCTGCCTGTATCCATCCGCGTATTCTGGCTGTTTTTTTTGACAGTGATTTATTCTTATCCAATTCCTACACACTCCAGACATAATTTTATTGCTTTGCTGAGCACGGCAGCCGCTTCACCTCTGACTGCACCATAGCTGATCATTGCTATACCCGTGATGAGTAAAATGATCTGAGATATTTTCCCGTACTTCAAGATATTGTAGCTCCTTTCATGATTGTGTTTGTTGACCAGCTGACTTTGGTATTATACAATAGCTGTTGTAAAATTTTTGTTAAGAAGGATTTTTGTTAAGAAACAGGTGACAGTTTTGAGATTATTGATAGTTGAAGATGAGAAACAGATATGTGATATGATTGCGAAAAGTCTGTATGATGTCGGGTATGAGGTGGATACCTGTTATGACGGAGAAGAGGCTCTTGAATGCATTCTGTCAGAGGAATATGATCTGATCGTTCTGGATCTGAATCTGCCAGGTGTGGATGGAATGGAGATTTTAAAGGAACTCAGACAGAAAAATGAAGAGACAAAGGTTATCATATTATCTGCAAGGGGACAGATCGCGGATAAGGTTGAAGGGCTGGATGCGGGTGCAAATGATTATATGGAAAAGCCATTTCATTTGCAGGAGCTTGAGGCACGTATCAGAAGCCTTACAAGAAGAAAATTTGTACAGAAGGATGTATGTCTGGAAAGCGGCGGGATAAAGTTTGATACGATAAAACGTGAGGCATACGCAAAAGGAGAGAAGGTTCCCCTTACAAGAAAAGAAAATGGAATCCTGGAATATCTGCTTCTTAATCTGGGCAGACCGGTAAGCCAGGAGGAATTGATGGAGCATGTCTGGGATGCTTCGGTTGACAGCTTCAGTGGAGCAATCAGAGTACATATGTCTTCGCTGAGAAGAAAGCTTAAGGCAGTGCTTGGATATGATCCGATTTTGAACAAGGTGGGAGAAGGCTATAAAATACGAGAGGAGTCCGACAGATGAAAAGAATGTCGCTGCAGTGGAGGCTTACCTGTATAATCACATTATATATTGCGCTTATATGTGGATGCCTTACTTTACTTGTCTATAAAAATGGCGTGTATTATATTGATTCTCTGCAAGAAACCGTTGATGCCCAGGGAGATGATAATGGGAGTGGTACTGATGAAATATATATCAGTATTCCGGAGGATAAGTGGGATGAATTTGCAAATGATTTTTCTGTTAAGGTGTACAATAATAAGGCAGATTACAAGAAAAACAGCCTGATAATTTCTGCCTTGCTGGCCCTGCTTGGCGGAGTAGCTACATATTTTATAAGTGGGCATGCACTAAAGCCTATCAGTGAGTTTTCTGATAAAATTGAAGAGGTACAGGCACAGAATCTGGCGGATTCACGAATAGAAGAAAACAATGTTAAAGAACTGAACCAGCTCAGCGTTTCATATAACAAGATGCTTGAACGCCTCTCGGATGCATTTGAGATACAGAGACAGTTTACTGCAAATGCAGCACATGAGCTCAGAACTCCACTGTCTTTAATGCAGATACAGCTTGACTCATATAATTCTTCCCGGCATCCGGGAGATGACGAAGTCACTCTGCAGACGATAAAGATGGTCACTGAACAGAATGAGAGACTCAGCAAAATGGTAAAGACACTTCTTGATATGAGTGAGCTTCAAACTGTGAGCCGGGATGATAAAATAATGGTCGACGCGCTTGTTGATGAGGTATTGGCGGATCTGGAACCTCTTGCACAGGAAAAGGATATAGAACTTATTGGAGAATGTACGGATGTAACGATGATAGGAAGTGACATCCTTATTTACAGGATGTTATACAATCTTGTTGAGAATGCTATAAAATATAACCGCACAGGAGGACGGGTTACAGTGACAGCGCGTCAGAAGGAAAAACACGTTTACCTGTCAGTAGAGGATACCGGAAATGGTATCCCGGAAGAACTGAAGGATCGCGTGTTTGAACCTTTCTTTCGCGTGGATAAATCCAGAAGCCGTGAGCTTGGCGGCGTAGGACTGGGACTTGCTCTTGTCCGCGAGATCGTGATAGTGCATGATGGCAATATTGCAGTTAAGTCTAATCCGTCTGGAGGAACGATTTTTGAAGTCGTTTTATAAAGTGAGCATTACAGCAGTTACATATAACAGACTTACCCACTTACTTTCCGGTAACAGCATATTGGCTGTCATACATAGCCTTAAGATTTTCGTTGGAATTGAATTTTTCTCCTATGCAGAATTCTTCAGACCATGTCATGTAGTATGCCCATGGAGTGTGTGACTTCTCCAGAAGATGTATATCCGGTATATATCCAACTTCGGTAAGGGCGGCAACCTTGTTCGGAGAGGTAGCTTCTACAAGCTTTGTGTATTCTTCACTGTAATCGGTTGCTGTGTATTCCGGCAGATATATGTCCATGGAGACAATATCAACGAAGTCATCTCCAGGGTATACGCCTTTTGTAGGACAGTTCCATACCCATATAAGGTTGTTGATGTTCAGTACATTTGTATAGTAGTCGAACATGAGTCTGTAGAGCTTTGCCGCAACAGCAGGACCTTTGGCACCCCACCAGAACCAGGTGCCCTCGGACTCGTGGAAAGGTCTCCACAGAACCGGGATATCTTCAAGCTGGAATCTTCGGAGTTCCTTTGCGATGATGTCCATATCGTGGTAGAAAGCATCACGTTCTCTTGTTCCTGGAATGAGCACCTTTTCAGCGTCGAAGTCAGTGTGCTCTGTGTAGAAACTCTTGTCACGACCTCCAATCGGAGAGAACCAGTGAAATGTGAAAGTGACAATGCCATTTGTTTTCTTTGCCCATTCGAGAGCGGTGTCAAGGGTATCCTGATTTTCATATACCTCTGTGAGACATTCTGCGGATGCATCATTATAGTTTATGTTTGGCGAGTATCCAAGCAACTCGAAACCTCTGAGTGCCGGACATTTGCCTGTCTGTTCGTATATATAGTCAATCTCCTCCATAGAATTGGTCTGTGTGTGCTGACCTGTTATTATCTTTTTACCAGAAATCTCCGATAAATAATCCAGCAGATTCTGTGCTGAATGCGATATGTGCTTGTTTGCTGCTTTCTGCATCTTATTTTCTCCTTCATTAGTATGTGTTTGATATGTTTTTATCATATACAAATAAATGTAATAATTGTATTATATAAAGAGCAAAAAATAGTATAAACCTATCATGATACAACTTGGATCGTAGGGGGAGACTGCTATGGAAATATTTGAGTACATTGATGAGATGAAACAGCCATATGATATATTTTACACAGATTGTGTGCATTCTGAATTGCACTGGCACTATTACAGTGAGATGCTTTATATAGTCAGCGGATCTATCCGGGTGATCTGCAATGATGGAGAGACGGTTCTCAGAAAAGGGGATATGTGCTACCTATATCCGCTGCAGCTCCACAGTATAAAGGCGGATAAGACCTGTACGGAATCGGTGAAGTATGCGGTCATAAAGTTTAATATGTATACACTGGGCATTCCCCAGACTTATATAAGGAAAATGTATGATTGCTTTGTATACAGGACGGAGACTACAGATTTCTGTATGGTTATAAGGTCTGAAAAACTAAAAGAAAGTATGGCAGATATTGTTCAGGATATATTTGAGGAGTATACGGAAAAACGGGAGATGTACATGCTTGCGGTTCAGTCTGGGATATATAAGTTGCTCATCATCATGGCAAGACAAATGAAAACAAATGGAGATTTTAAGCATAGGAGGTCGGATGGTGATGTGTATTTCAATCACATACTGGAATATATAGATGCGCATTCGTCAGAACAGATTGAGGTTAAAGATCTGGCAGAAATGTGCAGTATGAGTTATTCACACTTTGCCAGATCATTTAAGGCTCGTTATGGAAGATCGTGTAAGGAATACATATTGTATATAAGGCTCAACAAGGCGCAGAACATGCTGCTGTATTCGGATTATTCCATGGAATATATCGCGCAGGAAAATGGTTTTTCGGACAGCAGTTATTTTATCCGTGTGTATAAAAAGTGGAGGGGAATCACTCCGAAACAGGAAAGGATGCAGAACAGACTTTAGTATCCCAATAGGGTGCAAATGAAACAGACTCACATGTGATCGAGACACAAGTGAGTCTGTTCATAAACCGATTATATTGTTGCCGTTGCGGACTTTGCACGGCTGATTTTATTTCCCCCGAATTTTCGTCTCAGCTGTTTCATAACCCACAGGTACGCAGGTATCAGGAAGAGATCAGCACATACCCATGCAAGCGGACTTCCTAGTGATACGCAGATGAAACCGAAATGAGGCACCAGCACGAAACCGGCAACAGAACGGGCAATCATCTCACATATGCCTGCAAGTATGGCGAAAGTCGAGTATCCAAGCCCCTGTATCATGAATCTTACGATATTCACAAGAGCCAGGAATATGTAGAATGCGGCGTTGATAACCACGAATTCATATATAGCCGATAAGCTCAATCTGTTCCTTCTTTACAAAGAGAAGTGCAAGCTGCTTTCCGAATACGATGGAGAAAGCCAGAGCCACGAGGGCATATATGATTCCCATCTTGATACAGGCTTTAAGTCCCTGATCAACACGGTCAAGACGTCTGGCACCAACATTCTGACCTCCGTATGTTGCCATGGTGGAGCCCATTGCATCGAAAGGACAGCACATGAACATGGAAATCTTGCTTCCTGCTGATACGGCTGCAACATATGTTGAACCCATATCATTGACTGCGGTCTGAAGAATGACACTGCCTATGGCGGTTATGCTGTACTGCAGGCCCATAGGCAGACCCATACCGCAGAGCTTAAGGCAGTGGCGCATGCTGAATGTCCAATCCTCTTTACTGAATTCAAGATACTTCAGTTTCTTTGTCATGTATATCGTACATATGATTCCTGACACTGCCTGTGAAGCTACTGTGGCAACTGCAGCTCCGGCGACGCCCATAGGAACAACAAGTATAAGATCAAGTATTATGTTGACAATTGATGAACCCACAAGGAATATGACAGGTGTGATACTGTCTCCGAGTGATCTCAGTATTCCGGCAGTCAGGTTGTAGAGGAAGGTTGCCGGAATGCCCAGGAATATTATAAATATGTATATATATGCATCATCGATGATATTCGAAGGTGTTCTGAGAGCCTTGAGTATCTGCATGGTAAAGATACTTACTGCCACTGTTATAACAGCAGCCAGTGCAACGGATGACCATATACTGTTGATTATATAAGCCTTAAGAGCCTTGAAATCCTTCGCACCGTAAGCCTGTGCAACAGGTATTGCAAATCCGTTGCAGATTCCTATACAGAAACCGAGTATCATGAAGTTGATGCTTCCGGTGGAACCCACAGCCGCCAGCGCGTCAGTCCCAAGCTTCTGCCCGACTATGACAGAATCTACCATATTATAAAACTGCTGAAATATCAGACCAAAGAGAAGGGGCAGACCAAAGTTCAATATAAGCTTTGAAGGCTTTCCTTCAGTGAGGTCTTTTGTGCCACTGATGCGCGCAATAAAATTCTTCATGTGATTCACCTCTCAAAAATCTAGTTGTTTGTTTATAAATTGCTTGTTTTCACGATATCGTGTGTTTGCTAGTTAATCACCTTTTAATGATTTTATATATGGAAAAAAGGTGATTAAACGTGGTAAAATGTAAACACTTTTGTAATGGTGAAAACTTGATATATATTAGTCTCTGAACTAATATAAGTACAGTCGTAAAAGTGATGAAAAAAGAGAAAATAATTGTGCATAAAGCGCATGGATACGAACCGGGATGATATCAGTAGTGATCATGACCTGGCAGGGGATATGGAATGAGTAGAGATAGTGATAAAAAAAAGAACAATAAAAAACACAGAGAAGAGATTAGAAATATAAGCAGCATAGAGAATGGTACTTCGAGAGCCTACAGGCAGAAGGTGCTTGTCAGACAGGCTGGAAAGCTCGTGGACGAGCTGGAGCGCGCAAGGCGTGAAGAACAGGAAACTCAGGCAGATGGAATCATCAGACAGAAGGTAGTCAAGAGAAAGAGCACCAGGATAGCGTACAGGGTGGTTGGCATAATATTTGTACTGGCAGGTATAGCAGTTGTGTGGTGGGCTATGGGAGGTCACTACAGAATGATAAAGGCTGCTATTGCGATTGCGGCCATGGCATATGGATTTTATGTGGTCAAGGCTTCATTTAGAAAGTCTGCATATGATATGACATATCTGTTTGGTCAGGATGTTGTAACGATCATTCAGAAGAGAGGCAGTAAGGTGATACCGTATGAGACTATTACAGGGTATATCATGATAGAGCCTGATCCTGAATTGAAGTATTATATAATTAAGTTTGACAGAGGCAGGGAGAGTTACATAGTTCCATTTGCCGGAGCAAAAGGCAAATGTGAGGCGGTATACGATATCCTGAGAGAGAAGGTAAGAACTGATGAAGAATAAAATACTTGAAAAGCTGCAGAACAGTGATGGATATGTGTCAGGACAGGAGCTCTGTGAGCTGTTGGGGGTATCCAGAACAGCGGTGTGGAAGAACATACAGGCACTCAAGAATGAAGGTTATGTGATCGAGGGCGTGAACAACAAGGGATACAGATTGGTGAGTGAGCCTGATGTAATGTCTGAGGAGAAGATCTCAAAGTATCTTGAGACCAGAACATTTGCCAGAAAGCTTTACTATTATGATGAGACGGATTCAACGAACACCCGTGCCAAGATAGTCGGGGAAACTGACTGTGTTCACGGAGCTCTGTTCGTGGCAAATGAGCAGACTGCAGGAAAGGGACGAAGAGGCCACAGTTGGAATTCTGATAAGGGCACGACAATATCCATGTCGTATCTGCTCAAGCCGGACATAGATATTTCCTGTGTGTCAAGGATAACTCTGGTGTCGGCGGTGGCACTTGCCAGAGCGTTCAGCAAGGTGGATGGAGTAAAGCCTCAGATTAAATGGCCGAATGATGTGTTGTCTGATGGAAAAAAAATGGTCGGAATCCTCACAGAGATGAGTTCCGAGGGAACTGACATAAGCTATGTTGTTGTGGGAATAGGCATAAACGTGTATAACCGAAGCTTCCCTGAGGACATAGCAGACAAGGCCACATCAATACTGCTGGAAAATGGCAAGGGCTGTGACAGATCATGGTTCATTGCACAGGTGTCAAATGAATTTGAAAAGCTATATGACGAATTTATAAAGAATAAGGACCTGGGATTCCTTGTTGATGAGTACAACAGTTATCTTGTGAACAGGGATAAGCAGGTGTATGTAATAGAGGGGGATAAAAAGACAGAGTACACGGCGCTTGGACTTTCAAAGGATGGAGGACTTCTGGTGAGGGATGCCGATGGCGAGGTTCACGATATAATATCCGGGGAAGTATCCGTGAGAGGAATATATGGATATGTGTAAGGCTGAAAAAAATAGCTGATCAAGAATATGGTTATAGGGCTTAAGAAAATTAATAATTGGTATGTATAATTCAAAAAAACTAGAAATATAGCCCCTTATAGTTTATAATCGGCAGTGAGTATATAACAAAACTTAGAAAACACAAAGATGGAGGACATAAAACATGGAAAAGATTCAGATGACCACACCACTTGTAGAGATGGATGGAGATGAGATGACCAGAATTCTCTGGCAGTATATAAAGGATGAGCTTATTTATCCATTTATCGATCTCAAGTCAGAGTACTATGACCTTGGACTTGTACATAGAAATGAGACAGATGACAAGGTAACATTTGACTCAGCATACGCAACACAGAAGTATGGCGTAGCTGTAAAGTGTGCTACTATCACACCTAATGCGGCAAGAGTTAAGGAGTACAATCTCAAGGAGATGTGGAAGAGCCCTAACGGAACCATCAGAGCGATCCTTGATGGTACAGTGTTCAGAGCACCTATCGTAGTAAAGGGAATCGAGCCATGTGTTAAGAACTGGAAGAAGCCTATCACCATCGCAAGACATGCATATGGTGATGTATACAAGAGCGTAGAGATAGATGTTCCAGGTCCTGGAACTGCAGAGCTTGTATTCACAGGCGATGACGGACAGGTTATAAAGGAGACTATACATAAGTTTGATGGCCCTGGTGTTCTTCAGGGACAGCACAACGTGGACAAGTCTATTGAGAGCTTTGCAAGAAGCTGTTTCAAGTATGCGCTTGATACCAAGCAGACATTGTGGTTTGCCACAAAGGATACCATATCAAAGAAGTATGACCATACATTCAAGGATATCTTCCAGGAGATATTCGATGCAGAGTATAAGGAGCAGTTCGATGCAGCAGGTATTGAGTACTTCTACACACTTATAGATGATGCGGTTGCCCGTGTTATGAAGAGTGAAGGCGGTTACATCTGGGCATGTAAGAATTATGATGGAGATGTAATGAGTGATATGATCTCATCAGCATTTGGTTCACTTGCCATGATGACATCAGTTCTCGTATCCCCTGATGGAAAGTATGAGTACGAGGCAGCACACGGAACAGTTATGAGACATTACTACAAGCACCTTGCCGGTGAGGAGACATCAACCAACTCAGTTGCAACTATCTTCGCATGGTCAGGAGCACTCAGAAAGCGTGGAGAGCTTGATGGAATCCAGGCACTTCAGGATTTTGCAGACAAGCTCGAGGCTGCAACCATCAAGACTATAGAAGATGGCAAGATGACAAAGGATCTGGCTCTCATCACAACTCTCGAGAACCCAACAGTCCTCAACAGTGAGAACTTTATCAAGGCTATCAGAGAGACACTTGAGGGTATGCTCTAAGAATGAAATTGTGTAACGGGCTGATTACAGACGTTGCTTTTAACGGGATATCACCTTTATTCATACAAATGGATAAAGGTGATATTTTTATGCCATTGTGTAAAATGTGGCATTGGGTTAAAATAGCTTATATAGCATGCCTATAGCAGCATGCATATAGTAGTTTGTCTATCTGAGTGTAGCGTATAAGATAATGAGGAGTTGCATTTATGAGAATTGAGCATGTTGCGATGTATGTGAATGATCTTAAAGCTGCGAAGAATTTTTTTGAGAAATATCTGGGAGCATCAGCAAATGAGGGATATCATAATAAAACGACGGACTTCCGTTCATATTTTCTCACATTTGATGATGGCGCAAGGCTTGAGATAATGAACAGGCAGGGAATGGATGATTCTGAAAAGACACTTAACAGAACCGGATTGATACATATAGCATTCAGTGTGGGAAGCAAAGAAAAAGTTGATGAGCTTACCAGACAGCTTGCGGAGGATGGCTATGAGGTGACAAGTGGACCGCGGACGACAGGCGATGGATACTATGAGAGCTGTGTGGTCTGCATAGAGGATAATCAGATAGAGATAACGGTATAGGAATGACAGAATAGGAGGTAAAAGACAATGGATAATCAGGTATTAGAGGTAATAAAAAAGAGAAGCTCAGCGAGAGCATACAGTGATGAAGAGGTTATGAAGGAGCAGCTTGAGAAGGTCATCGAGGCTGGGCTTCAGGGACCTACAGGTATGAATAAGAAAGAGATACATTTTACAGTTGTTAAGGGTGATGCTCCAATTCTGGAAGAGCTTGATGCAGAGAAGCGTGCACTTCGCGGACAGGATAAGCAGCCTCACAATTTCTATTATGAGGCTCCGGTGCTCATATTCTTAAGCGCTGAGGATGACTTCAAGTGGAGCAAGGTGGATTCAGGAATTGCAGTTCAGAATATGGCTATAGCGGCAGAGAGCATGGGGCTCGGAAATCTGATAATCGGTTGCGTGTATGATGCACTTCACGGGGAGAAGAAAGCATATTTTGACAAGGCACTTGCAATACCGAAGGGATATTCATTCCAGATAGCTCTTGCCGTTGGACACAAGACTGACAACAAGACACCACATGATTACGATGTTGCTGCGCAGGTAAGTTATCTGTAGTATATATGGGGAGGATATTGCGTATGGGAAAACTTGTAATGGGGTATTGAGACTGCCCATATTGTAGTACGAAACATATAGAAGGAACGAAGCGTGAGTGTCCGTCCTGCGGAAAGCCGAGGGGACAGGAAGTTAAGTTCTATATGGATGGAGTGCGGTATTTGTCCGCGGAGGAGAGTCAGACAAAGGGAAAAGGTGCCGACTGGTTATGTGATCATTGTGGCAATTACAATTCAGCTCTTAACACACGGTGCAGCAGCTGCGGTGCTGAACGAGGTGCGAAGGATAAGGGGTATTTTGACGTCAGGAAAGAGCAGGACGCAAGGAATGCCAGGAATGCATCAGGTACAGGAACGGCTGCCGACGGACAAAAAGGCGGGCAGGGCAATCGGAAAAGAGGACATTCATTTGGAGCATGGAAGATAGTGCTGATCGGCATGCTTGTGATAGCGGCTATAATCGGACTTACGGCGATCATAGCCATGCCAAAGAAGAGGACAGTCACAGTCAGGGATATGACATGGAAGACCAGTGTTGATGTGGAGAAATATATTCTGTGTGATGAAGACGACTGGGAACTCCCCGAGGGTGCCACGCTAAAGACCACGAAACAAGAGGTGCACCATACTGAACAGGAATATGTTGGTGAGCGTGAGGAGACCTATGATTCATATGAGGTGATAGGTTCCCATGTGGAGTACAGCTATGAGGACAATGGAGATGGAACCTTCTCTGAAGTTGCAAATGATGTGGACGATTATGGATATGTGACGAGAACGAGGTCTGTTCCGGTGTATAGAGATAAGCCTATATACAGGACGAAGTATTATTATACAATATGGCGGTGGAAGTACGACAGGACGGAGACCGCCGAGGGCGGTGGAAAGACACCGGAATACCCAGATCCCCAGCTCACAGACAAGGAGAGGCTAAGGAAAAAATCAGTTGAATATGAAGTCACATGTGAAGTGAAGGATAAGGAAAAGACATATAAAGTTGAAAAGTCTATATATGACAAACTTGACATAGGTGAGACATATAAAGTCAAGGCTGACTCTGAGGAGATAGTGAGTATCATAGAGTAAAGACTTAAGAACACGGAGGCGGGCAAAAGTGACAAAGCAGTCAAAGCCTGGTAAGGATAAAAATTCAGATATTGAGAGATATCCGTATCTGGTGGCTGAGCTGTCATGACAGATTGCGGGATATGCTTATGTGGGACCATTTCATGACAGACCGGCATACGACTGGTCAGTGGAGACATCGATATATGTGGATAGGAATATAAGGCATATTGTTGATCCTGAGAGACCATTCTGACCTGCCTGGCTCATCCCCGGATGGATAAGACATAGTGAAAATTATGTCGAATCTGTTCGGGGATTTTTTTATTATAACGAATATGCGGGAAGTCTGTTGAATACTATGTATTTGAGACGAAATAGTTAAGGCGGACATTGAATGAGAGGTAACCATGATAATGGGATGTGCTTTCAGACTATGCAGCTCATAGCAGTTGCAGTGGCGATGGTTTTTGTGCTTTGCGTGACGGCGGGGACTATAGGAGCACTTGCAAAGGCGGATGATGGCAGTTATATGCTGCAAAGCAGCTCTGCAACGGAGCTAATGGGGGACTTTGGTGTGATATGTTTTGACACACTGTATGCACAGACACATCTTCACAGTAACTTTATCACAAGGACACTCAGTGCAAATTCAAACTCGGGACTCAGAAATTCGTATGGAGTATATGAGGAATTCTACTTTGAAAATGCTGAACGGATGTGTGGCTGTGTGTCGGATGCAGGAACTGATATGCTTTATACAGGAGCGAAAGTCAGGAGAGCAGATGGCGGTGAAATATATATCCGCATGAATGATGGTACCCAGACAAAGCTTGACAGTCCGGCAAATGTCAGAACCGATGCAGAAATTGAAGATGATGGTGAATATTCTAAATATGCAGATATGGCTGATATACAGAGAAAGTTTATTGACTATAGTCAGAAACTTAGGACTTATGCAGACACAGAGGGTACTGTGGATGTTGATATAACAGGTGATATGAACGATAGAAGTGTGTCAGTAAATGGTAGCGGACTGCATGTGGTATCCATGGATTACAGTCAGCTCGCCGCGGGCACAAATCCGATATATTTTGAGTTCCCGGATTATGGTGATGATACGGTGCTGCTCATGAATATTGATCTGGCAGGTATCCAGAATGCTGTTCTGGGCGATCTGATACTTGGAAGCAAGAGCGATGCAAAGGCAAACGATAATGGTAATTTTTATAATGCCTACAACAGAATGTATTTTAACTTCTATGACAGCTCGGCAGCAGATGGACAATTTGGCGGAAGCATAACATTTGCGGGCAGGGGATTTGGAACAGTGATAGCTCCAGAGGCAGCGGTAAATCTCGGACACAACTGGGATGGTTGTGTGGTGAGTGAAGTATTCTCAAACGGAGGAGAGTTCCACAGAGTACCGGGAAATGATTTCCTGGATGAAGAGCCAACGACAGAGGGTACGACGACCGAAGATACGACAACCGAAGATACGACAACGGAGGACACGACAACCGAAGACACAACCACGGAAGACACAACGACAAAGGATACGACAACGGAAGATACCACAACAGAAGACACGACGACAGAGGACACGACAACAGAAGATACCACAACAGAAGATACCACAACAGAAGATACCACAACGGAAGACACGACAACAGAATCAACAACAGGAACAACAACAGAGGATACCTCAACAGAAACTACGACGGGTACAACTACAGAGTCGACCACGGAACGTACTACATGGAGCACAACAGGAACGACAATAACCATGACAACTACGCGCAGCACTCCGCCGGTGAGACATCCAGATACTGGTGACAGGCTGCCCGTGAAAGAAGTGGCAGGTGTGGTCATTCTGGCGCTTATGGGAAGTGCGGGGATATTAATATATAAAAAAATAAGAAAGTAGACATATTCTATTGAAATAGGACATAGAGCTGGGCTACAGCTTGGTCGTGTTCAGGAGATAGTCAGGCCAGGGAGACATTAGTAAAATACAGTTAGTACTGTATATAATTTAAATAGAGTTACAGCACCGCCATGTATGCAGCGTTTTACATGGCGGTGTTTTGCGTAATACAGGTAAAAATGCCCATAGTCTTGCATAATATCCCAGGATGTGATATATTTTAGGGGAATTTTGTGGTACAAAATACCATGGCGGGAGAATGTGTTTACATTATTTGACACAGAATAATAAGAAGGCACATTCTTTATTTTTGCTCATTAAAGATAGGAGAACAAGAACATGACGATAACTGATGAAACAATTGATTATGTTGGAATCCTTGCAAAGCTTGAGCTCTCCCCGGAGGAGAAGGAGCAGGCAAAGAAGGATATGTCAGACATGCTTGATTATGTCAGCAAACTGAATGAACTTAATACAGACGGTGTGGAGGCTATGAGCCATACATTCCCATACAACAATGTGTTCCGTGAGGACGTTGTTGTAAATGGAGACGACAGAGAGAACATGCTGAAGAATGCGCCAGAGCAGAAGGATGGCTGCTACAAGGTGCCAAAGACATTTGACTAGGAGGTAGGCTGAAGTGAATTTAATGGGTATGACGGCTGTAGAGCTGGGAAAAGCTATTAAAGATGGACAGGTGAGCGTAGTTGAAGCGACACAGGCCTGTCTTGACAGCATCGAGGCGTGCGAGAAAGATTATAATAGTTTTGTCACGGTTGATCGTGAAGGAGCACTTGCCCAGGCGGAGGAAGTGCAGAAGAAGATAGATGCGGGAGAGCTCAATGGTCCTCTTGCAGGAGTTCCGATAGCAATAAAGGACAATATGTGCCAGGAGGGTGTGCAGACAAGCTGTTCATCCAAGATTCTGTCAAATTTTGTTCCGACATATACAGCTGAGGCCGTTGTGAAGCTCAAGGAAGCAGGAGCGGTTATAGTAGGACATACCAACATGGATGAGTTTGCCATGGGAAGTACAACCGAGACATCATATTTTGGTGAGACAAGAAATCCATGGGATACAAATAGAGTTCCAGGTGGTTCATCAGGTGGATCAGCGGCAGCAGTTGCCGGTGAGGAGGTGCCATGTGCCCTCGGTTCAGATACCGGTGGATCTATCAGACAGCCGGCTTCATTCTGCGGTGTTACCGGAATCAAGCCAACCTATGGAAGAGTGTCAAGATACGGACTTATAGCATACGGTTCATCACTTGACCAGATCGGACCACTTGCGAAGAATGTAGAGGACTGTGCGACGATCCTTGAGATCATATCACAGTATGACAAGAAGGATTCAACATCAGTTAACAGAGATGACAATGATTTTACAAGCGCACTTGTGGATGATGTGAAAGGCCTTAAGATCGGTCTTCCAAGAGACTATTTCACAGAGGGACTTGAGCCTGAGATAAAGGAAGCCGTGTATGGAGTAGCTGAGGCTTTGAAGGCAAAGGGAGCTATTGTTGAGGAGTTTGATCTTGGAATGGTTGAGTATGCTATTCCTGCTTACTATATCATTGCATCGGCGGAGGCAAGTTCTAACCTTGAGAGATTCGACGGTGTAAAATATGGTTACAGAACACCAGAGTACACAGATCTTCACAACATGTACAAGAAGAGCCGTTCAGAAGGATTTGGCCCTGAGGTCAAGAGAAGAATCATGCTCGGTTCATTTGTGCTGAGTTCAGGCTATTACGATGCATATTATGTAAAGGCCCTCAAGGCAAAGGCGCTCATCAAACAGGCGTATGACAAGGCGTTTGAGAAGTATGATATCATTCTCGGACCTGTTGCACCTACAACAGCACTGAAGATGGGAGAGTCACTCTCAGATCCTATCAAGATGTATCTGGGAGATGTGTACACAGTCCCTGTAAATCTTGCAGGACTTCCGGGAATATCACTTCCATGTGGAACTGATAAGGATGGAATGCCTATAGGTGTGCAGATGGTTGGAGATGCATTTGACGAAAAGACCATTATTAGGGCAGCGTATGCATTTGAGCAGACTAGAGAGTACAAGAGACCTGCACAGGTTTCAGAAAGGGGGCTGTAAGAGATGGCAAAGACATATGAGACAGTCATCGGACTTGAGGTCCATGTAGAGCTTGCGACCAAGACAAAGATATTCTGCGGCTGTAGCACAGCATTTGGAGGAGCTCCTAATACACATACATGTCCTGTATGTACAGGAATGCCGGGCTCACTTCCGGTACTTAACAAAGAGGTTGTGAATAAAGCGATTGCGGTTGGTCTTGCAACAAACTGCACTATCACACAGAATTGCAAGTTTGACCGAAAGAACTATTTCTATCCGGACAACCCACAGAACTACCAGATATCACAGCTCTACTATCCAATATGCAGGGATGGTAAGGTTGAGATAGAGGTTGACGGAGTTAAGAAATATGTGAGGATCCATGAGATACATATGGAGGAGGATGCAGGTAAGCTTGTCCATGATCCATATACAGACAGCTCACTTGTGGATTTCAACCGTTCAGGTGTGCCTCTTATAGAGATAGTATCTGAGCCTGACATGAGATCTGCGGAGGATGTAATAGCATATCTTGAAAAGCTCAGGGAGACGATACAGTATCTCGGAGCTTCAGACTGTAAGCTGAATGAGGGATCCATGCGTGCTGATGTCAATCTTTCGATCAGAGAGGTTGGCTCAGAGGAGTTTGGCACACGTACAGAGACCAAGAACCTGAACTCATTCAAGGCCATTGCCAGAGCCATAGAGAATGAGAGAGAGAGACAGATCGATCTCATCGAGTCTGGTGAAAATGTTGTCCAGGAGACAAGAAGATGGGATGATACTAAGGAGTATTCATATCCTATGAGATCCAAGGAGGATGCACAGGATTACAGATATTTCCCTGATCCTGACCTTGTACCTATCCACATCAGCGATGAGTGGCTCCAGCAGGTAAGGGATGCACAGCCTGAGTTCAGAGACGAGAAGAAGATAAGATACAAAGAGGAATATGCGATTCCTGACTATGATATAGACATCATCACGGCCTCCAAGAAGCTGGCAGATCTGTTTGAGGACGCGATTGCACTGGGAGCACCTGCAAAGAAGGTTTCCAACTGGATCATGGGAGAGACCATGAGACTGATGAAGGAGAACAGTGTTGATGCGGAAGACCTGAAGTTTTCAGCGGAGAATCTTGCGAAGCTCATCAAGCTTGTTGATGACAGGGTTATCAATGGCGGTGTTGCAAAGGAAGTGTTCGAAAAGATATTTGCAGATAATATAGATCCTGAGAAGTATGTCAAGGATAACGGACTTGCAACTGTTCAGGATGACAATGCACTTAAGGAGGCATGTCAGGTAGCCATAGATAACAATCCAAAGGCTGTTGATGATTACAGAGGCGGCAAGGAGAAGGCTCTCGGAGCACTTGTCGGACAGGTTATGAAAGCTATGAAGGGTAAAGCAGATCCTGGATCTGTCAACAAGATGCTTAGGGAGATGCTATAAATATGGAAGAAAACAGAAGAGTTAGAAAGAGGGACAGATACAAACGTCTCATAACAGTGGGTGAGGCCTGTGTACTCATCGCTGTGGAGCTGGTGCTGTTTGGACTCATGTGGTACCGGGACTATGAGGTAACGCTTACGCTTCCGTTCTGGAGAAGAGGAAACTGGGCAGTTATCGGAATGTATGGAATAATCATCATACTTTTCACCAAGCTTTATGGTGGTTACAGAGTCGGATTCTTCAGACTGCTTGATATAGTTTACTCACAGCTGCTGGCTCTCGTGTGTGCCAATGTAGTTGGTTACCTGCAGCTCTGTATAATCTGTCGTGACTATGTAAATCCGGTACCATTGTTAAAGGTAACCGGGCTTGAAACGATAGTGATATTGATTTGGATATTTGCGTGTAGATTTTTGTATGCGAAGATGTATCCGCCAAGGCATCTGTTGCTGGTATATGGATATAAGACTCCGATAGAGTTCATAGACAAGATCAATGCCCGTAAGGACAAGTATGTAATAGAAGACAGAATACATGTCAGCGAGGGCGAGCAGGCGATCAAGGAGAAGATACTCCAGTACGATGGAGTAATCATTTGCGAGACAAAGGCTTATATAAGAAATGAGCTTGTGAAGTATTGTTTTGAACACTCCATCAGATCGTATGTTGTGCCAAAGCTTTCCGACATAATCATATTAGGAGCTGAGCCTATTCATTTGTTCGATACGCCTATCCTCTTATCACGAAATCAGGGACTTACCGGTGACGATATGATCATTAAGAGGATCATGGATGTTATATGTGGATTTATACTGCTTGTCATAGCTTCACCATTTATGCTCATATCAGCACTTGCGATATGGCTGTATGACAGAGGACCGATATTCTACAAGCAGGACAGATTGACACTGAATGGCAAGGTGTTCAAGATCATCAAGTTCAGAAGTATGAAGATGGACTCCGAGGCAGGTGGAGCACAGCTTGCAAAGAAGGATGATGACAGAATAACCCCTGTGGGAAAATGGCTCAGAAAGCTGCATCTTGATGAACTGCCACAGCTTTTCAACGTACTCAAGGGTGATATGTCACTTGTCGGACCGAGACCTGAGAGACCGGAGATCGCCGAGCTTTATAAAAAGACATTCCCTGAGTTTGACTACAGACTCAAGATGAAGGCCGGACTTACGGGATATGCACAGGTTTACGGCAAATACAACACAACCCCTAGAGATAAGGTTAAGCTGGATCTTACCTATTATGAGCAGTATTCAATATGGCTTGATCTCAAGCTGATGCTCCTGACGGTAAAGATCATGTTCCAGAAGGAGACATCAGAGGGAATCGCATCAAATATGACCACGGCACTCAGGGATGGCGAGAAGGTACAGATACCTTCACCTGTAAATGTGAAGCCGGAAGGGCTTGATGAGTCTGAGGATGCATTCTATGACCTCGGAAAGACTGTGCAGAAAACAGATAAATAATAAGCGATATATATCGATGTAGGTGTGTGTGATGACTGGAGAAAAAGTATCGGTGATAATTCCGGCGTATAACAGCAGCAGAACCATTTATTCTGCGGTGGATTCAGTTATGAAGCAGGGGATTCCTGTGGAGGTCATAATAGTTGATGACTGTTCGACGGATGATCTGACAGGAGCACTTGATGGATACGCGGAAGATGACCGTGTGAATATCATCAGAAATGAAAAAAATATGGGAGTTGCAGCTTCGCGTAACCGCGGGGTTGCGGCTGCAACTTGCAGATACGTTGCATTTATAGATTCGGATGATCAGTGGCAGCCTGATAAACTGGCTAAACAGTTGAAGCTTATGGAGCAGACAGGTGCGGTTCTGTGTTCTACGGCCAGGGAGCTTGTGAACGAAGACGGATCCAGAACGGGAAAAGTGATCGGAGTTCCTGAAAAGGTCACCTATAAGATGCTGCTCAGAGGAAATGTGATCAATTGTTCATCGGTTGTGATGGACAGACAGGTTGCACTCAGATATCCGATGGGCAACGACGATATCCATGAGGATTATATTTGCTGGTTGCAGATACTGAAGGAATACGGAAGCTCGGTTGCGATAAATGAGCCGTTGCTATTATACAGGCAGATGAGAAACAGTAAGTCTGGTTCAAAACTGTCGTCTGCAAAAAAGACATTTGCCGTATACAGAAAAGTTGGATATGGAGTTATAAGAAGCTGCTTTTACTTCATGTGTTATGCGGTAAATGGTGTTGTAAAATATCTGTTCTGATAGGAATAAATTATATGGCGGAGAAAAGAAATGACGGATGGCAATAAGAAGAGAGGCCCGGGAAGGCCGACGGAAAAGAGAAAAGATACGATCCTGAGACTTAGGATAGATACAGATACTCATCGGAAGCTCAGTGAATGTGCGGCGGTGCGACAGGTATCTATGTCAGAGCTTGTCAGGGAAGCGATAGATGAGATATTCCGAAGAGAAAAAGAAAAACAGCAGAAGAATGAGGCAGAATAAAAATAACAGGTCGATGGCATATACCATCGACCTGTTATTTTGTTATATATTCATGGATTAAAGTGTGTAGCCGTTCTTTTTGAGGAGCTCTCTGGCTGAGTCTATAGAATCATTTCCTGTAGCATTCTTTATAGGAGCAAATTCCTTCTCTCTGTCGACCTCAAATGGAAGACATGTTCCCATATAAGCGATCATATCGAGAGCCAGTGTCTCAAATTTGTAGCCGTTTGGCTCTGATGGCTTGACGATCTCTCCATCCTCACCGACATAAGGGATAGCCTTCTTGACGATGTGGAGAGGCATACTTTCATTCATGATCTTCATCAGTCTGTCAACCGGGAAGATATAGTTTAATGTAACTCCATAGTTGTAAGCGTAATCGCCGTTGGCATCGCGCTCATCACGCATGGCATCTGTGAGTTCATAATACTCGACGATATATGGCTTTCCGTGGTTAGTACACAGGACGCCAACCTTCTCGTCAGGGTATGCTTTTTTGACAACCTTTCCGCCGGAGAGGAAGCCCTCTGTGAGAACTGCTCCGAGGAATACTGGGTCTGCAATTCTCTGAAGTACATTGTCAACTGAGAATACATTTATATACTTGATTCCGTATTTCGTGAGCTTGTCGAGGTGGCCGGCCTTGCAGAGGGATGAGAACCATCCACCGTTGCCGTTAGGAGACATGGCAACCTTTCCCTTCTCCTCGAGATATATCTTGCCGTTGAAGTCCACTGAAGGAACCATTTCCTGTTTAAAGAAATGAACATATTCAGGATTGTAACCGAAGTAGTCATGCTCTTTGAAGAATGATGTTGTGTCATCGTGGTTCTTCTCATTGGTCATGATGAAGAAATGGATCCAGGTATCTGCCAGCTTCACAATATCGAGGGTGTGCTCGATGAGAAGCTGGAATATAAACATATCCTTGGTGACACCGACGTTGAAGGTTCCCTTAGGACCGGAGAATCCAAGACGGGTGCCCTGACCACCTGCCAGGAGGACCAGTGCCAAATCGCCAGCTTTGATGGCTTCAAGGCCTGCGTTCTTGTATATATCATATTTTTCTGCAATGCTGTCCATCTGGAGAGCTGCAACGGGAGCGATATCAGAATCACTTCCTGATGAATTGTGTCCGATCATATCGATAAGTGAGAAATCAATTTCACTGATCTGGTTCAGGAGTGCTGCCTGTTCAGCCTCGCTGAGAGTATCATAATACTTTAATAAGTGTAGCTGTCCTTTTTCTTCGAGAAGCTTGTAAGCGTTTTCGTAATTCATAAAAATCTCCTTAATAAATGTGTAGTTTGTATTTATTTTCTCTATCCGTGTATAATCCCTAAATTAATGATATTTCTTCTTGATCTCAATAGTGTCTGTGAATACCTTCCAAATGTCCTTGATCTTGATCCTTCTTCCATCTGCTGCATCGTCCCTGCTGTAATTCAGGACGATAGGAGCTTCGGATATCGAATATCCCTGTCTGTGTGCAGCCACAAGGATTTCAATATCAAAAGCATAGCCCGATATGGAAAGGTTCTCGGCAATTGGCTTTATGACTTCTGCTTTGAAAAGCTTTATACCGGTCTGGGTGTCATGGATACCAAGATGAAACAGCATTTTGAGCATAATATAATAGCTGTAGCTCATGACTCTTCTAATAGGAGGATAATCAAGCTTGGATTCAGGGTGAAGCTTTGATCCTATGACTATGTCAGAACCGGTGTCCCTCATCTGCTTCATAAATGGCTTGAGAAGAGATGGACTCAGTTCAAGGTCTGAATCAAGGAATGCTATATATTTGCCGGAAGCTTTGGCAATTCCGGTTGTGATAGCATGTCCCTTTCCCTGATTGACATCATATCCTGTATCTACAATATGAGAATCCATTTCGGCTGCCTCGGCAATAAGTTTGCCTGTGGAGTCCTTGCTGCCGTCATTCACAGCGATTATCTCATAATGATGAAGAAAACGGCTGAGTATTCGGCTAGTCTCAAGAAGATTATCTTTGATGTGCTGTTCTTCATTGTAGGCGGGCATAACCACCGACAAAGTAATATTGTTAGTATCCATTTCCTGCTCCTTAAAAAATAAGCATTGATATTTAGACATTATTAATACGAGTATACTTTTTTATACATCATGTGTCAAATAAAATAGTGTTAATATGAAGGTGTTTATACTAATTAAGATATAATACATGTTGTAAAAGGAAAAAATATAATGTATTATAAATCGAGGTAACGACATTTTTAGATATTTGAAAAAGGAGTTCCAATGGATAATAAGAAGAAAAATGGAATGAGATCCAGGTACGATGAGGACATGGATTGGCTGGATGACGATGATGATTATCTTGATGATGGTGGATTGATAGGATCATTGTTGTTCGGGGATAAAAAGAAGAAAGAAAAAAGGCGTGATCCTGAGCCGGAGAGAAAGGCTGATAAGAGACCGGAAAAGAAGCCGGAGAAGAAGACTCAGAAGAATATTTCCAGACCTGTGAAGCCGGAAGAGAATTATGACGAGTATTATCACGAGGACAGCAGGGCAAGAAGAGTGAAGAGTGAGGCCCGGGCAAAGCAGAGACAGACCGGACAGCCTGTAGCAGACAGAGCTGTGGACAGAGGTCCGGTGAAGAGGACACAGGGCACTGTACCGAGGACACAGAGCAATCAGAGTACCGTGCAGAGACCTTCAAAAGCTGCCCAGAGACCACGCAGAAGTATACAGAGCACAGGAAGCTCATCTGTGGACAATCTGCTCAGAGAAGTTGACAATATTGAGACAGATGTGCAGACAAGACATGAGGAGCTTAGACGTGAGGCGTGGGAACGCACCCAGAGAAATGTTGCAAAGGCAAAGGCTGAGGTTGAGAGGCTGGAGCTCGAGAGAGAGCAGAATGCCCGCGAAGAGGCAAGAAAGCTTAAGGTTCAGCAGGAGCTTGAGCGCCGCCAGCAGATGAAAGAAGCTGAGAAAAAGGAAGAGCCTGTTGAGGAAGATAACAAGATCACTGAGCCGCAGGAGAGTGATGCGGAAGTTGTAGAAACTGCCACACAGCCAGTAGAAGAGTATGAACAGAAGACTGAGCCGGCAGATATTCTGGAGAAGAATACGGAGCCTGTCCTTGACGATGAGGTCGAGGAAGCTGCAGAGGCAGAGCCTGTGGTAGAGGCTTCGACAGTATCATCCCGAAGAACAGATGACATGCTGGACATGGATGAGCTTGAGCGTATGGAGAAGGATATTGATGAGGATAAGCTCAGTTATTCGGAATCAGATACGGCTGATCTGGGACTTGGAGACATAGGCAAAGCATTGGGCTTCGATGAAGTGGAGCTTGAGGATGATGAGGAAGAGCCTGAGGAGGACGAGGAGTCAGACAGCGAAAAGTTCTTCAGGGAGAACCTTCTCGATGAGGCTGATCCAAAGGTTGTCAATCCGGAGAGAAAGAAGCTTAACATCAGTACAAGAGTGTGGGCGATAGCGTTCTTTGTCCTGCTTGCACTGTTTATACTCATATGTATAATATATGTCAAGAATTATGCCAGAATGAAGTACAATGAGATGGATATCAATGAGATAAGTGCAGATCAGATACTTGTCAATGACGGTGTCAAGGATGCGACCAAGGGATATCGTGCCATTGCACTCTACGGAGTGGATTCCAGAGATTCGAATATGAATTCAGGAACTAACAGTGACAGTATAATGATAGTGAGCATCAATGAGAGCACCAAGGAGATCAAGCTTGTATCTGTATACAGAGATACTCTGATGGAGATAGCAAGCGGTTCCATGGATACCACACAGAAGGTGAATTACGCATACCAGCTCGGCGGTGCGGTTACAGCCATCAACACACTGAATACCAATCTCGACCTGAATATCACAGATTATGTGGCAGTTGATTTCAGTGCAATGGCAAGTATAATCGATGCCGTTGGAGGCGTTGATGTCAAGGTCATTGATGAAGAGGTGAACAACTTCAATAAGAACCTTGCAGAGCAGATAAGCCTGTCAGGCAAATATTCATCAGGAATAACTGAGGCAGGAGAGTATACTCTTGATGGACAGCAGGCAGTTGCATATTCAAGAATACGATCCACTGGCCAGGGAGATATAACAAGAACCGAGAGACAGAGAATAGTCCTCATGAAGGTTATAGACAAGCTGCTCAGTGCAGACACAGGTTCACTTGATTCATTTGTTGATGTTTCATTTAAATGTATATCAACAAGTCTTAACAAGGACGATATACATGCTCTTGTCAAGAATGTGGCTGGATATAAGGTTGTAGATACCGCAGGATTCCCATTTGCATATGAGGCAAAGGAACTCTCGGACAAGGGTAACTGCCTTGTGGCTGCTGATATGGCATCCAATGTGGAGGCATTACATGAATATCTGTATGGTGCTGACAAATACGTCATATCAGGCACAGTAAAGCAGATAAGCAGCAATATAGAGAGCATATCAGGTGTTAAGTCACAGAAGGTCAAGGTGACGACGGAGGCTCCGGGTGATGGAATATCAGACGGAAGCGACGAGGATGGAGATCTTAGGACGATAACAACTCCTCCAAAGGGAATGATCGTCGAGGAATAAAAAACTAAACATAATAATTAAGCAAGGAAGCTTCAGATATGGGGCTTCCTTTTTTTATGCATCGGAGACATTGAGATATGAGACATCCAATGCTTAAAGAAAGGCTACAATATAAAGAATTGTATATACATTACAGAGCATTGTTTTTTAATCGAAAACTGTCAGATAATTTATTGAAAAAAGTTGTTTACAAACAGTGTAAATGGTAGTAATATATCAAAAACGATAAATGACTTGAGAAAAATACAAAAATAACAATATTTACTTGAGAAACAAAAGTTAAAATCAAAATATCGTTGTGAATGACAAAAACATGGAAAGGACGGAACAGGACATGATTGAGAATAAGAGAGCGGAGAATACCGGATTATACGACCCAAGCTTTGAGCACGATAACTGTGGTATCGGTGCCGTTGTCAATATCAAGGGTATAAAGACACATGACACAGTGAACAATGCACTCAAGATTGTTGAGAATCTTGAGCACAGAGCAGGAAAGGACGCAGAGGGCAAGACCGGAGACGGTGTAGGTATACTCCTTCAGATATCACATAAGTTCTTCACCAAGGCTTTAGCAGAGCTTGGATATGACCTTGGAAAGGAAGGCGATTATGGAATAGGAATGTTCTTCTTTCCACAGAAGGAGCTGGCGCGCAAGCAGGCTATGAAAATGTTTGAGGTCATAGTGGAGAAGGAAGGACTGGAGTTCATTTGCTGGAGAGAGGTTCCTACAACACCTGGAATCCTTGGCAAGAAGGCAATAGATGTCATGCCATGCATCATGCAGGCATTCATCAGAAGACCTGAGACAGTGAAGGCCGGTATGGACTTCGACAGAAAGCTCTACTTCGTCAGACGAATATTTGAGGAGAGCAATGATGACACATATGTTCCGTCACTTTCCAGCAAGACTATAGTATATAAAGGAATGTTCCTCGTCGGTGAACTCAGAATGTTCTACAACGACCTTCAGGATCCTGATTATGAGTCAGCAATAGGACTTGTTCATTCAAGATTCTCAACGAATACAACACCATCATGGCTCAGAGCTCATCCATACAGATATCTGTGCCACAATGGTGAGATCAATACAATAAGAGGAAATGAGGACAAGATGATCGCCCGTGAGGAGACTATGGAGTCGACCATCATGCAGGATGAGATGTACAAGGTTATGCCTGTTCTTGATCCGGATGGATCGGATTCAGCAAGACTTGACAATTGTCTTGAGTTCCTCGTGCTCAACGGAATACCGCTTCCTATGGCTGTCATGATCACGATCCCTGAACCATGGGAGAACGACAGAGCCATGAGTCAGGAGAAGAAGGATTTCTATCAGTACTATGCAACCATGATGGAGCCTTGGGATGGTCCTGCTTCTATATTATTCACAGACGGTGAGCTCATGGGAGCAGTTCTTGACAGAAACGGACTGAGACCATCGAGATACTATATAACAGATGATGATTACCTTGTACTTTCGTCTGAGGTCGGAGTTCTGGACGTAGATCCATCCAAGATCGTAAAGAAAGACCGACTCAGACCTGGCAAGATGCTTCTTGTCGACACAGTGAATGGACGTCTTATATCTGATGAGGAGATCAAGGAGAAATACGCGCTGGCAAAGCCTTACGGAGAGTGGGTAGACAGCAATCTTGTACATCTCGCTGATCTGAAGATTCCAAATATCAGAGTTCAGGAGTATACAGACGAGGAGAGAGCAAGACTTCAGAAGGCATTTGGATATACCTACGAGGATTTCAAGAATACCATATATCCTATGGCAGAGAAAGGTGCAGAGGCAATCAGTGCCATGGGTACTGACACACCACTTGCAGTTCTCTCGAACAGCCACAAGCCACTGTTCAACTTCTTCAAGCAGTTATTTGCACAGGTTACAAACCCACCTATCGATGCGATCAGAGAGGAAGTTGTCACATCCACATCGGTATATCTCGGAAAGGACGGAAACATCCTCGAGGAGAAGCCGGAGAACTGTCATGTGCTGAAGATCAACCATCCAATACTGACAAATACGGATCTTTTGAAGATCAAGAATATGAATGTTCCTGGCCTTAAGGTTGCGACACTTCCTATTCTTTATTATAAGAATACATCCATGGAGAAGGCTCTCGACAGACTGTTTATCGAGGCCGACAAGCTCTACAGGGACGGTGTAAATATCCTCATCCTCTCAGACAGAGGTGTGGATGAGAACCATGTTGCAATACCATCACTCCTTGCAGTATCAGCCATGCAGAAGCACCTGGTAAGAACTAAGAAGAGAACTGCGGTTGCGATCATCCTTGAGAGTGCTGATCCAAGAAACGTTCACCACTTTGCAACACTTCTCGGATATGGTGCATGTGCAGTCAATCCATATCTGGCAATAGAGACGATCAAGCAGATGGTAGATTCGCATCTGCTGAACAAGGATTTCAATGCGGCTGTCGATGATTACAACAGTGCAATATGCCACGGAATAGTAAAGATCGCATCCAAGATGGGTGTATCAACGATCCAGTCATACATGGGATCACAGATATTTGAGTGTATCGGTCTTTCAAAGGACGTTGTGGACAGATACTTTACAAATACAGTAAGCCGTGTTGGCGGTTCTGGTATAAAGGAGCTTGAGAAGACAGTTGATGATCTTCACTCATCAGCATTTGATCCGCTTGGACTTAACACAAACCTTGCCCTTACAAGCATCGGTGCACACAAGTTCAGAAGCGGCAAGGAGGAGCATCTGTACAATCCTGTCACGATACATCTTCTTCAGGAGGCAACAAGGCGCGGCGATTACAAGCTGTTCAAGCAGTACACAGCAGCGCTCCACGATGAGCAGAAGCCATTCCACCTTAGAGGTCTCATGGACTTCAAGTTTGCTGATAAGCCGGTTCCACTCGATGAGGTTGAACCAGCAAGTGAGATAGTCAAGAGATTCAAGACAGGTGCCATGAGCTACGGAAGTATATCACAGGAGGCACATGAGTGTATGGCCATCGCCATGAACGAGCTGGGCGGTAAGTCCAATTCAGGAGAGGGCGGCGAGTCGATAGAGAGACTTACGATCGGCAAGGATGGCAAGAATAGATGCTCAGCCATCAAGCAGGTAGCATCAGGAAGATTTGGCGTTACATCGAGATACCTTGTGAGTGCCAAGGAGATACAGATCAAGATGGCACAGGGAGCAAAGCCTGGAGAGGGCGGACATCTCCCTGGCGGAAAGGTATATCCATGGATCGCAAAGACAAGACTTTCAACACCGGGTGTAAGCCTTATCTCTCCACCACCACATCACGATATCTATTCGATAGAGGATCTTGCACAGCTCATCTACGACTGCAAGAATGCAAACCGTGATGCGAGAATATCAGTAAAGCTTGTGTCTGAGGCTGGTGTAGGTACAGTAGCGGCCGGTGTTGCAAAGGCCGGAGCACAGGTCATCCTGATCTCAGGTTATGATGGAGGAACAGGAGCAGCACCGAACAACTCCATCCATTATGCAGGCCTTCCTTGGGAGCTTGGACTTGCAGAGACACATCAGACACTTATCATGAACGACCTCAGAAATAAGGTTATACTTGAGGCTGATGGTAAGCTTATGACAGGACGTGACGTTGCCATAGCTGCAATGCTCGGTGCAGAGGAGTTTGGATTTGCAACAGCACCTCTTGTAACAATGGGCTGTGTCATGATGAGGGTATGTAACCTTGATACGTGTCCTGTCGGCATAGCAACACAGAATCCTGAGCTTAGAAAGAGATTCAGGGGTAAGCCGGAGTATGTGAAGAACTTTATGCTGTTCATAGCAGAGGAGCTTCGTGAGTACATGAGCAAGCTCGGCGTCAGAACAGTCGATGAGCTGGTTGGACGCTCAGATCTCCTGATGAGCAGCGACAGAGCAGATGAGAGAAATGTAATCCTTGATAAGATAATCAATAATCCATATATGGATATGCCACAGAACAAGGTCAAGTATCATGAGAAGAATATTTATGACTTCCAGCTTGAGAAGACAGTAGATATGAGAATTCTCATGAAGAAGCTTGGACCTGCACTTGAGAAGGGACAGAAGAAGAGCGTTGAGCTTGATGTGGTCAACACAGACAGATCTGTTGGAACGATATTCGGTTCAGAGATTACAAAGAAGTACGGCGAGTCACTTGATGAGGACACATACATCGTCAAATGCAACGGCGCCGGCGGACAGAGCTTTGGAGCATTTATTCCAAAGGGACTTACACTTGAGCTGGTGGGCGACAGCAACGATTACTTCGGCAAGGGTCTGTCAGGTGGTAAGCTGATAGTTTATCCGCCTCGTTCAGTTAAGTACAAGCATGAGGATAACATCATCATAGGAAACGTTGCACTGTACGGTGCCACAAGTGGTAAGGCATTCATCAACGGTGTTGCCGGCGAGAGATTTGCAGTTCGTAACTCTGGTGCCACGGCGGTCGTTGAGGGTGTTGGCGATCACGGATGTGAGTACATGACAGGTGGTAAAGTAGTAGTTCTTGGAACAACAGGCAAGAACTTTGCAGCCGGAATGAGCGGTGGTATCGCATATGTACTTGATATGGGCAACGATCTGTACAAGAGACTTAACAAAGAGATGATATCCATAGAGGCTGTGACAGACAAGTACGAGGTGAGCGAGCTGAAGCAGCTCATCATGGATCATGTAAATTATACAAATTCAGAGATAGGCAAGAGGATTCTTGAGGACTTTGAGGGATATCTTCCAAAGTTCAAGAAGATCATACCAAAGGATTACAAGAAGATGATGAATATGATAGTTGCATTTGAGGAGAAGGGCCTGAGCCGCGAGAAGGCAGCTATCGAAGCATTCTACAAGGTTAAGAACGGAGGTAAGTAGGAATGGGAAAACCAACTGGATTTTTAGAATATGAGAGAAAGACAAGCGCAGAGCTTGCTCCTAAGGACAGAATCAAGAATTTCAATGAATTCCACACTCCGCTTAGCCGTGATGAGCAGAGAAAGCAGGCTGCAAGATGTATGGACTGTGGCGTTCCATTCTGCCAGGCAGGTATGAACATATGCGGAATGACATCGGGATGTCCGCTGAACAACCTGATCCCAGAGTGGAATGATATGCTCTATAACGACAATCTTGAGCAGGCATTTGCAAGACTCAGCAAGACCAACTGTTTCCCTGAGTTTACAAGCCGTGTGTGCCCGGCTCTCTGTGAGAAGGCATGTACCTGTAACTTAAACGGTGATCCAGTGTCGGTCCGTGAGAACGAGAGAGCCATCATAGAGTATGCATTTGCAAATGACCTTGTAAATGATAAACAGCCAAAGGTTCACTCAGGCAAGAATGTGGCAGTCATAGGTTCAGGTCCTTCGGGACTGGCCGTGGCAGACCAGCTGATCGGCAGAGGCCACGACGTGACTGTGTATGAGAGAAGTGACAGACCGGGCGGACTTCTCATGTATGGTATCCCAAACATGAAGCTTGAGAAGCAGATCATAGACAGAAGAATAGATGTCATGAAGAAGAGAGGAATAAAGTTCGTACTGAACACAGAGGTTGCAACCGGAAAGGCATCTGCGAAGGCTGTGTGTCCGAAGGATGATCAGATGACAGGTTATCTTAAGAACAAGAACCTCAAGTATGTGAAGGCTGAGGATCTGCTCAAGGAATACGACGCAGTTGTGCTTGCCTGTGGTGCAGCCAATCCAAGAGATATAAAAGCACCTGGAAGGGATGCAAAGGGAATCTACTTCGCTGTTGATTTCCTCAAGACTACGACAATGAGCCTTGTAAATTCGGGCTTTGCTGACAAGCAGTTCGTGAACTGTAAAGGCAAGAATGTTCTCGTCATCGGTGGTGGTGATACAGGAAATGACTGTGTGGGAACAGCAGTCCGTGAGGGCGCTGTCAGCGTTACACAGCTTGAGATGATGCCAAAGGCACCTGATACAAGAACACCAGACAATCCATGGCCAGAATGGCCGAAGATCTGCAAGACAGACTACGGTCAGCAGGAGGCAATAGCAGTATACGGACATGATCCTAGAATATATGAGACTACAGTCAAGGAATTCATTAAGGACAAGGACGGAAATGTCAAGGCAGCCAAGTGTGTGAAGCTCGATTGGAAGAAGAATCCTGAGACAGGAAGAATGACTATGACAGAGATAGAGGGAAGCGAGTATATCGTTGACTGTGATGTGGTACTCATCGCAGCCGGATTCCTCGGATGTCAGACATATGTGGCAGAGAGCTTTGGCGTGGAACTCAACGAGAGAACAAATGTCAAGACTCCATGTCCAAACTCATATACAACAAATGTTCCAAAGGTATTCGTAGCCGGAGATATGCACAGAGGCCAGTCACTGGTCGTATGGGCCATACGCGAAGGCCGCGAGGCCGCCATGGCAGTAGAAGAGCTGCTGCTCGGATACACTAATTTGCAGTAGGATATACAAAATAAAAAAATATCCCTAACACCACAGATATTGAGGTGTTAGGGATATTTTATTCTTTAAAGCAGGTGGTTTACCGGCAGGTACATAGGAAGTCCATCCTTGTACTGAAGGGAAACCTCGCCGATTATAAGAGGTCTGAGATACGCTTCCATCTCAGGTGTGACATCATTCTTCTCAGGTGTGATCCACTCTAGTGGAATTGTCTTGGCTTGATTTGCGATGAGCGCTACATTTTCAGGCTCGATAATCCACTGGTAAGGGTCGTTTGACACTCTCTTTATGGTTGACATAACTGCGGTCATACCTTCGGCTGCATACTTTACGGCGGCCTGTCCAAGTGCAAATGACTCGTTGATATCTGTCCTTGAGGAAATATGCGCTGCACATCTCTGGAGGACATTGAGCTCGATGGAACGAACCTTTATATCCATTCTGTCCTTAACAAGACTCTCGAGAGCCTTGCCGGTTCCGCTGAGCTGGGCATGTCCGAACTTGTCTGCCACAGCAGAAGTTGCGCTGATGTAGTTGCCATCCTTATCATGTATACCCTCAGATACGGCCACGATGACACATCTTGAAGTCTTTAATACATTTTTGATGTCCTCTATAAACTGATCCTCATCGAAGTCTACCTCAGGAAGATATATGAGATGAGGAGCAGGACTGTAGTCATTTCTTGCCAGACAGGATGCAGCGGTGAGCCAGCCTGCATCACGGCCCATGATCTCCACGATGACAACACTTGGTATCTGGTAGATGTAAGTGTCGTGGGCAATCTCCAACATGGTGGATGCAACATACTTGGCTGCAGAGCCAAATCCCGGAGTGTGGTCGGTATGGCACAGGTCATTGTCAATGGTCTTAGGGATGCCGACGATCTTCACATCCGATCCGATCTTATTTGCATATTTGCTGAGTTTATCCACTGTATCCATAGAGTCGTTGCCGCCGATATAGAAGAATGCGGCAACCTGATATTCCTCAAATCTGTCAAATATTATCTCATAAGGTTTTGAGTCAACCTCAAAATCAGGAAGCTTGTATCTGCATGAGCCAAGGTACATTGCAGGGGAGAGCTCCAGAGTATTTACCAGAGGAAATTTTGAGAGGGCCATGAGGGACAGATCTATGAAATTATTGTCCAGCACTCCCTGGATCCCGTGAATTGCACCGTAAACTCTGGTGTATTTGTTGCTTTTCTTAACTCCGTCTATGACACCTGCCAGCGAAGCATTTATCGCTACGGTAGGACCTCCTGACTGAGCTACTATACAGTTATCTTTCATTTTGTAAATCTCCTTTGAAAGGTTTTATTTTATTCTGGACTGCGCAGGAGTATGGTTATCTTTTTGCGGCCATAAACCATAAGTGCGTCCTTGATTATATCTTTGTTGGCATCGGTTGTGTGTATCTCAACAGTGTCCAGAAGCTTTTCGACATATGAGCACCAGAGGTCATAGATGATCTTCTGGCTCTTCTCACTGACAGGCGGAAGTGCAGCCTTTGCTTTTTCCAGATCGCAGTCAGCATCTGTCATGTAAATGAATGAATCAGGTGTGAGTGCTTCCTCACCGTATGCTGCGACAAATATCTCTTCTGTCCTGACAAATCCACAGTCATACATCTCAACTATGAGATCGTGGATACATTCATCGATATTATCGAAATAGTGGTAGTAACGGAGCAGATGAGCCTGATTCTCGTCCTCGATGTCATCACGGTTTATCCAGTACCCCTTGCTCTGGCTCTGTTCCTCCCTGATAGCCTCTTCCTGCATGAGATCGAGATCTCTCAGTGCCTCCTCGCGCTTATCGGCAAGCTTTCTTCTGACATACACCACAGTCATGACTATGAGTGCAAGCAGAAATACTCCGAGCAATACGCCGAATAACATTTGTAAGCTGGTTTTATCCATTTGGTGAACACCTGCCTTTCATGTTTGGAAATAATTATAAATTCCCATAAGTATCTATATTCTAACACAGGTAAGATTGGTATTTCAAGAAGGCATATAATGTCAATTATAGTGGTTAAAGTTCACGTGAAAAATTCTTGCAAGAGATGTAAAGGTAAGGTATAATGTGCTCATAGCTGAGATGTATTAAGTCTCTTGTGATTTTGAACCTACATTTGAATAAACGGGATTCCTATATCATTGTTATTGAAGTCAAGCCTCGTTATATAAGTTCTAGTGGAAGGCAGATATACAATTGCGGTTGCCCACCTAGCGCTGCTAGGACTCAAAAGCAAGGGCGCATTTCAGTTTATTACACAAGATGAAGAAGCAGCATGTATATGCTGCTTTTTCTCTGTATGTGGATATATTTGCGGAGAAATGGAGACAGGGGAATGCGAATAGATCAGAGGAAGAAATGGTATCAGAAGATCAAATACAATAAGAATTTTAAGATAGTGAGTTTCATAACTATAATTCTGGTATGTGTTGTCGGATATATGATGATAACAGGTAAAAACAGAGTAGGCGAAGAGACTGATGATAACAACGATGGTAATTCAGTGGAGACCATAGTTATAGAAGCTCCGGATGATCCGCTGGGAGATCTGAAGCAATATGTTGAAGCCGACACGGACAGTACAGAGATCGCGGAGTATGACTACACAATTCAGGGAGCAGGAACTGTGGCTTCAAAGAAGAAAGAGGATAAAGGCAGCAGCTCGTCAGGCACCGACAGAACCAGCGGGGGCAGCGGCTATGGCGGATCGTCAGTAGTTATATCCGGTATGGAGAACAGTGTCAGAGTCATCCTGACAAATGGCGGAGATTATTATCAGAGCTATGTGGAATTTACCTGCAGTACAGGATTTAACGTGACGAGCGATGGCAAGAAGAAAACCTACAAGGCGGATGAATTTGTATCACTTGGCAGCGACAACAAGGCCTCATCCATCATAGTTGAGCCTGAGAGTTCGGATGGAATGATAACAGTATCGAGTCTCAGCAAATCAAGCGGCACCCCGAGGTATCACGGAGCCCTTGAGATAACAAAGGATTCGTCGGGATACATGATCATCAATCAGGTAGATATAGAACAGTATCTGTATGGGGTAGTGTCAAGTGAGGTTTCATCGAGCTACAGCCCGGAGGCGCTCAAGGCTATGGCAATCTGCGCCAGAGGATTTACATATAGAAAGCTTGGAAGTAACTACAGGGGATACAATGCAGACCTTGATGACACAACATCGTGCCAGGTCTACAATAACTTCCCTGAGACGGGAAATTCCATAGATGCAGTCCAGTCCACATCCGGAATTGTACCTACATATAACGGAGAGATCATAAATGCTGTATATTTCTCAACATCGTGCGGAACGACTACCACGAGTGACCAGGTGTGGGGCGGAAGCATGCCATATACCTGTACACGTATTCAGAATACGGCGCTGGACATCCCATATTTCAGCGATGAAGCGGCATTCAGGGATTTCATGGATGGCAAGACGGACACAGATGTGGTTGAGAGAAATCTTCCTATGTACAGGTGGACGGTTACATACACAGAAGATGAGATGAGAAATGCGGTTGAGACCGGCCTTTCAAGATGCTCGGATGTGTCTGCGACATCGGTTGGCAAGATCAAGTCAATAATGGTGACGGGAAGAGATGACAGTGGACTTGTGAAGGAAGTTACGATAACAGGCGACAAGGGAAGCGTGGTAGTCAGCGGCCAGAGCAATATCCGAGTTCTGTTCGCCACGGATGGCAAGGCTATAACAGAGCAGGATGGATCAGAGCTCACGGGCTGGACAGGCGTTCCAAGTAATTTCTACTATGTAAAGAAGGATAATGACACAGGACTCTACACACTTAAGGGCGGCGGATACGGACATGGAGTCGGAATGAGTCAGAATGGTGCAAATGAACTGGCAAAGCTGGGATATACTGCAGCGCAGATAATAAGCCATTATTACAACGGAGCAGTTCTCAGTTCGGTTGAAAAGTAACGGAGAGAATCACTAATTATGAAGTTAAAGAAGCGCATAGTGCTCATATACCATAAAGTCAGATTGTTTATGGCAGAGATGAATAAGGATCAGGTGGCGGCATTTGCGGCACAGTCTGCTTTTTTCCTGCTGCTGTCACTGTTTCCACTGGCGATGACGTTGCTTACATTTGTCAAATATCTGCCATTCACAGAGACCCAGGTGTTGGAGATAATAAAGGAACTGTTCCCGGAGGAGATCAATTCCAATTTTGAATTCATGTTTGCAGAGATTTTCGACAGCAAGAGCTCACTGCTTGCCACCACAGCAACCATATTGCTCACAGTGTGGTCGGCGTCAAAGGGAACAATGGCTATAGGCCGCGGACTCACTTTCATGGCAGGCAAGGAGGACAGCGTCAATTATTTCCTCAGAAGAGCGATACACACTCTGTATACATTGATATTCTGTGTGATGCTGGTGGCGGTTATGGTCATATATATCCTCGGCGATGTAGTTGTGTCAAAAATGCTGGTGCGGCTGGATTCGGTGGAGAGATTCCAACTGGTGGATACCGTTGCGAATATCCTGTCGATCGTCAAGATAGCATTTGCCCCTACGGTTTTGTTTGGGGTTATGATCGTGGCATACTGGGCATTGCCGGTTGAGCGGGTGAGGATCAAGACCGCTGTGCCGGGAGCTGCATTTACGACCATACTCTGGATGCTTTTGTCATTTGGCGTATCGAGCTATATCAATATAGTGGGAATCAACACATATATGTATGGAAGCCTTGCAAGTGTGATATTGCTTGCGCTGTGGCTTTACATGTGTATGTACGTCATGCTGATAGGCGCGGAGATCAACAAATTCATGGATAATGGAATCCGGGGAATAAGAAGGCGTGCGCACAAGGCCGGGCGTAAGAAGAGACGACTTGAGAGGAAGAAAAAGCGTGCGGAGAAGAGGCGGATGCGAAAAAATCGACATTTAAAGATGGACGAAGAAGTTGATGTAGAAGTAGATAAATGAAATAAAAGTAGAGTGTATTCAAGTTAAAGAATACTGCGATTGAGACGCATAGTGGCTCATATAAAAATACAAGTAGTAAGCGGGTAAAGAAAACAATTTCTATAAATGTAAGATATTACAGTGCATATTATAAAATAAAAGCCTCCTATTCTGGTAGGGTGGCAATTGATATTTTGGTAACTAAGGGGGCAGTCACAGCAAGTCTAGCAACAGGGTATACATTGTCTACGCTTCTTTCAGATATAATAAGTAACTATGGAAGTACTGATATTAGGTCTCCTGGTATTGAAAACTGGGGATATAGATTTAAATATGTAACAAATAGCAGTAAAGATGGATTTGATATTTATTTACTTACGTATAATAGTAAAGGAAGACTTGCAGATACAAAGAAAATAAAGAGTGAAAGATATAAAGCGATTTTGATATAAAAAGGAGAAAATATATGAGAGAAAAAAAAGCTATACTTCTGTTAGTGCTTAGTGCATGTTTGTTTGCAATCGATTTTATCTTAAAAGGAGATTTTGGTAAGGTGATGTTTTATATAATCTTATTGATAGGCTGGATATTACTTTTGGCATCAATTGCTTTACAAATAAAGAAAAAGAAACGGGAAGATGATTAAATAGGAGTATGGTACTCGTAAGGTTTATTTTCACAATCAAGTTATATAATATTTCTGAAAATTGAATTGTTGTTGATCATGACAGTATGACAAAAAAGATGTTGACTAACACCCACATGTAGGTATATTATCTCTACAGGCAGTGACGATGCAAAAGATACGTATGTCGCCATCAGAGAGACCGGGTCAGCGGCTGAAAGCCAGGTCAGGTAAGAGTGCGTATTTAATTTCACATCAGAGCCACCACGGCTGAAGGATTGAAGATATCTGTTTTATCAGATGACAGATGTTGGTCTGTGTAGGGTGTGGCGTGTGACGTGCGACAAACGTCTAATGAGAGTCAGACATGGACAAGATACATAGAGTGTCTGGAATCAGGGTGGTAACGCGGATATAATTCGTCCCTAGTATGTATAACATGCTAGGGACTTTTGCGTTTACAGGGTGACAAGCGGCTGCGATGCGCGAGCTTGCTCGCATGCATCAGCAGACATTTGTCACCCGCGCGCGACATGAAACACGGAGCCCGGGAGGGCGGAGTGTGAATGCCGTGTAGGGATTGAGAGAGCGCGCAGCGCGGAGCAATCCCGGTAAACGCCAAAAAGAGGAATGAGCGCATAGCCCGATAGGGCGGAGCGCGAATTACTGTAGGAATTGCGGAAGCCGTAGGCGAGCAATTCCGTGACTTATATATGGAAGTAATTAATATAGGATCCACATTGAAATCCCTATAAATAGAAAAAGGAGAAACACGATGAGAGACAAGTTGGAAGCCATCAAGGCAGAGGCTCTTGCCAAGATCGAGAGCGCAGAGGTTGTATCGACACTTAACGATGTGAAGGTGGCGATACTCGGTAAGAAGGGAGAACTCACACAGGTTCTCAAAAGCATGAAGGATGTAGCACCGGAGGACAGACCAAAGGTAGGCCAGATGGTAAATGAGGCGCGTCAGGCCATCGAGACAGCCCTTGATGAGAAGACAAAGTCCATCAACAGGGCACTCCGTGCAGAGAAGATGAAGAGAGAGACCATAGATGTAACTCTTCCAGGAGTGAAGAAGCTTACAGGACACAGACATCCAAACCAGATAGCACTTGAAGATCTGGAGAGAGTGTTCATCGGTATGGGTTACGAGATAGTTGAGGGACCAGAGGTAGAGTATGACAAGTACAACTTTGAGCTGCTGAACATTCCTGCAAATCACCCTGCAAAGGATGAGCAGGATACATTCTATGTTACAAAGGATATCCTCCTTCGTACACAGACATCACCTGTTCAGGCAAGAATCATGGAGAAGGGCAATCTTCCGATCAGAATCCTCTCACCTGGACGAGTATTCAGAGCTGATGAGGTAGATGCAACACATTCACCATCGTTCCATCAGGTAGAGGGACTTGTAATAGATAAGGGAATCACCATGGCTGACCTCAAGGGAACACTGGCGCAGTGGGCAAAGGAGTTCTTCGGTGAGAACACAAAGGTCAAGTTCAGACCTCACCACTTCCCATTCACAGAGCCTTCAGCAGAGTGTGATATCACATGCTTCAAGTGCGGCGGCAAGGGATGCCGAGTATGTAAGGGCAGCGGCTGGATAGAGATCCTTGGCTGTGGTATGGTTCATCCAAAGGTTCTCCGCGACTGTGGAATAGATCCTGAGGTATATTCAGGATTTGCATTTGGAATCGGACTTGAGAGAGTAACACTTCTCAAGTATGAGATAGATGACATGAGACTTCTCTACGAGAACGACATGAGATTCTTAGACCAGTTTTAAGTATGTGTCAAGTTTTCTGTGAAAACTTGACATGCAGCTCCAGCCATTTGCCGAAGGCAAATTTTGCATGGCTGGAGTTCAATGATAAATAGGAGGACAAATAGATGAATACACCAATTTCATGGATAAAGGCATATGTTCCTGATCTGGACGTGACAGCTCAGGAGTTTGTAGACGCCATGACTCTCTCAGGATCACATGTAGAGGGTTACGAACAGAAGGATAAGAATCTTGACAAGATTGTTGTCGGCAAGATTCTCACTATGGAGAAGCATCCGGATGCGGACAAGCTTGTAGTATGTCAGGTAGATGTTGGACAGGCGGAGCCTCTTCAGATCGTGACCGGAGCAAAGAATGTAAAGGTCAATGATCTCATCCCACTTGTACTTGACGGTGGTAAGGTTGCGGCAGCACACGGCGACAACAATGAGTACCCTGACGGAATCAAGATCAAGAAGGGCAAGCTCAGAGGCGTTGAGTCAAATGGTATGATGTGCGGTATAGAGGAGCTTGGTTCATCAAGAGACTTCTATCCGGAAGCACCGGAGGATGGCGTGTATGTATTCCCGGTGGAGTCAGGTGTGAAGCCGGGCGATGACGCTGTGAAGGCACTTGGACTTGACGATGTTGTTGTCGAATACGAGATCACATCCAACAGAGTTGATTGTTTCTCAATGATCGGTATGGCAAGAGAGGCAGCAGCTACATTTGACAAGTCATTTTACCCACCAGTGGTAACAAAGACAGGAAATGACGAGGACGTCAATGACTATATATCAGTAGAGGTAAAGGATCCTGACCTCTGCCCTAGATACACAGCAAGGGTTGTCAAGAACCTGAAGATCGGACCTTCACCAAAGTGGATGCAGCAGAGACTTGCTTCACAGGGAATCCGTTCGATCAACAACCTTGTCGATATAACAAACTACGTTATGGAAGAGTACGGACAGCCAATGCACGCATATGATCTCAGCACCATAGCTGGCAACAAGATCGTTGTCCGCCGTGCAAATGACGGAGATACATTTGTAACACTTGATGGACAGGAGAGAAAGCTCGACCATGACGTTCTGATGATCTGTGACGGTGAGAAGGAGATCGGTATCGCCGGAATCATGGGCGGCGAGAATTCCATGGTAACAGACAGTATCGATACACTGCTCTTTGAGGCAGCTTGCTTTGATGGAACAAATATCAGACTTTCATCCAGAAGGATCGGTCTTGCAACTGATGCGGCAGCCAAGTTCACAAAGGGACTTGATCCAAATCTTGCTATGGAGGCAATAGACAGAGCGTGTCAGCTCATCGAGGAGATGGGCGCAGGGGAGGTAGTCGGCGGAGCTGTTGACGTGTATCCAAATCCTGTACAGGACAAGAAGCTTCCATTTGAGCCTGACAAGATGAATGCGCTTCTCGGAACAGAGGTTGAGCCTGAGAAGATGCTGTACTACTTCGGCAGACTTGGTCTCACATACGATGCAGAGACAAACACTCTGGATGTGCCAAGCTTCAGACAGGATCTGAACTGCATGGCAGATCTGGCAGAGGAGGTTGCAAGGTTCTACGGATACGACAACATTCCTGTATCACTTCCAAGGGGTGAGGCAACAGTTGGTAAGCTCCCATACGACCAGATGATCAATGCCATTGCAAGGGATGTCCTTGAGGCAAATGGTTTCTCGGGCGGTATGTGCTACTCATTCGAGAGCCCTAAGGTATTTGACAAGCTGCTTCTTCCTGCTGACAGCGAGTTCAGAAAGACAGTTACAATAGCAAATCCTCTCGGTGAGGACTTCAGTATCATGAGAACTGTATCACTGAACGGTGTTCTCACATCACTGGCAACAAATTATAATAGAAAGAACAAGATCGCAAGACTTTATGAGTTCGGAAATGTATACCTTCCAAAGTCACTTCCACTCACAGAGCTTCCAGAGGAGAGAATGAAGCTGACCATCGGTATGTATGGCCAGGGAGATTTCTTTGATCTCAAGGGTGTTCTCGAGGAGCTTACAGACAAGGTTGGTCTCAAGGGAAAGGTGACATACGAGCCTGAGGCAGAGTACACATTCCTTCATCCGGGCCGTCAGGCAAAGCTCAAGAAGGGCAATCTGACGATCGGATATATCGGACAGGTACATCCTGAGGTATGTGACAACTACAACCTTAAGGGGGAGGTATATGTTGCAGTTATAGATATGCCTACACTGGTTATGCTGTCAAGCTTCGACATCAAGTATGAAGGAATTGCAAAGTTCCCTGGAAGTACAAGAGATCTGAGTCTTGTTGTGGACAAGGAAATATTTGTCGGACAGATAGAGGAAGTCATAAAGAAATGTGGCGGCAAGCTGCTTGAGAGCTACAAGCTCTTTGATGTATATGAAGGCGAGCAGATCGCCAAGGGCAAGAAGTCAGTGGCTTACACAATGACATTCCGTGCTAAGGATAGAACACTTGAGACGTCAGAGGTCGATGGAATCATTGCCAAGATTCTCAAGGAGCTTGGAAAGCTTGGAATAGAGATCAGAGCGTAATAGGCGCTATCCTTGAAAAATTTGTGATAGTAGTATAATATGTAACTGTTTGGCGCGGAGATATTGTATATATCCAGCGTCAGACAGTTATTTTTGTGTGAATAAATATGCGAGGAATTACGATATGATGAAATTAACAGATTTTTACTATGATCTGCCACAGGAGCTTATAGCACAGGACCCACTCCTCAAGAGAAGTGAGTCACGTCTCATGGTCCTGGACAGAAAAGACAATACGATAGAGCACAAGCATTTTTATGATGTGATAGACTACCTGAATCCGGGCGACTGTTTGGTCATCAACGATACAAGGGTTCTTCCGGCGAGACTCATGGGTGTCAAGGAGGATACGGGAGCATCCATAGAGGTACTTCTCCTGAAGCGCAAGGATGACTGTACATGGGAGACTTTGGTAAAGCCGGGTAAAAAGTGTAAAGTAGGAGCTCGTATAGTATTTGGATCAGAGTCAAATGAACCTGATCCAGAGTCAGGGCTTATAAAGGGCAAGCTGGTAGGTGAGGTCGTCGATATAGTTGAGGAAGGCAACAGACTCATCAGATTCGAGTTTGACGGAATATTTGAGGAGATCCTAGACGAACTGGGACAGATGCCGCTACCTCCATATATCACACACAAGCTTGAGGATAAGAACAGGTATCAGACGGTATACGCAGAGCATGATGGTTCAGCGGCAGCGCCGACTGCAGGACTCCACTTTACAACAGAGCTGCTTGACCAGATCAAGGCTAAGGGAATCAAGATAGCACACGTGACACTCCATGTCGGCCTTGGAACATTCAGACCGGTGAAGGAGGAGAATATTCTGGATCACCATATGCACTCTGAGTTCTGTATCATTGAGCAGGATGCTGCAGATATGATCAACGAGACAAAGGCTGCTGGCGGAAGAGTCGTGTCCGTTGGAACTACAAGTACAAGAACACTTGAGTCCATGTCGGACGATGACGGAACAGTACATGCAGGAAGCAGATGGACAGATATTTTCATTTACCCGGGATACAAGTTCAAGGTTATTGACGCGCTCATCACGAATTTCCATCTGCCAGAGTCAACGCTTCTGATGCTTGTTTCGGCGCTGTACGACAGAGAGCATATACTTGAGGCGTACAAGGTGGCGGTTGAGGAGAAGTACAGATTCTTTTCATTTGGCGATGCTATGCTGATAAAATAGCAGAAGAGGAGACCATCAATGGGAAATAAGATATGTGTGGTATTCCCGGGAATCGGATATCACACTGATAAACCGTTACTTTACTACAGTAAAAAATATATGATGGCACATGGGTATGACATAATTGATGTGACATATGGAAAGCTTTCGGGACATCTCCCGGAGGAGATACAGAAGGTATTTGATGATGGCTGGAATAAAGCAGTAGATTGCCTGAAAAATGTGGATTTCTCTGAGGCTGAGGATGTAGTATTTCTGTCAAAGAGTATAGGCACAGCTATATCTGCAAGGTATGCGGCGGAGAAAGGACTTAAAGTAAGAAATATATATTTCACACCACTTGAGATCACCCTGCAGTATGCAAATTCAAATGGCATAGCTTTTCACGGAACAGCAGATCCGCTTGTGAACACGGATGAGCTTACAAGACTTTGCGAGGATAAGAGTATCCCACTTTACACATACGAGGGCGGAAATCATTCAATAGAGACAAAGGACATTCTATGGAACATAAAAACGCAGAAAGACATAGCGGAAAAGTATATAGACTATTTGAACTTTTAGGACATACGGAGGGGCAGTTATATATTGCGGAGATAGCAGTGCTCGTAACACTGCTTATCGGCACGGCGGTATATATACTGCTCCTTCGTGTTCTGCCGGATACATCATGGCTTGAGGGGTGTCAGATACGCCGGTTTACAGGAGTGATATGCCCCGCATGCGGTACGACAAGGGCTGTACTTGCCATACTCCACGGACATCTGCTGACGGCGTTGTATTACCATGTGGCGACTGTGTATCTGGCGTGCATCTGCATCATATATTTGGTTGGCAATACGGTCAGACTTGCCACGAATGGCAGGACTCCGCTTGTGAGATTCCGGCTGTGGTATGTGTATGTGTGGCTGGGGATATTTGTGGTGTCTTACGTGGTGAAGCTGGTGGTGCCGGGGTACGTGATTTAATGAGCGCAAGTGAGTAGGCGTGCTTGCATGATTGGCGAGCGGCGAATTGGATCATGATAGTTGCGATAGCAACGGTAAGCACCGTAGGTGCGAATCATGATATAAGGAGTGGATTTTATGAGACTTATGATAAAACAACGGGTATTTGCCTGGACAGATACCTACGATATATATGATGAGTGGGGAAACAAAAAGTATTTTGTGAAGTCTGAGGCATTCCGTCTGACACATCAGGTGCATGTATATGACCTTGCGGGAAATGAGATAGGGCTGGTCAGTCAGAGATTATTCACGTTCCTGCCTACATTTGACATCAGTGTGGGTGGCAGACCGTGTGGAAGCATCAGGAAGGAATTTACATTCTTCAAGCCTTCGTACAGTATTGAGTATGGGGGATGGCAGTGTGATGGAGATTTTCTTTCATGGAATTACAATGTTACAGCTGGAAGCAGGCTGGTGGCAAATATAGCAAAGCAGCTTCTGAGCTGGGGCGATACATACACACTCGATATCGTAAATCCAGATGATGAGATCATGGCACTTATGTTGGTGATAGCTATTGATGCGGCAAATTGTTCACAGAATAATAATTAATTTTTAAAAATTTTACTATCTATGAAAATACATCACGGGGGGAATAATATGCATAGAGGTAACATTATTACAAAAGAAAAGAATGATGATGATGATATGAGCGCCTATGTTAAGCCTATTCAGGCAACACCTAGCCACTTTTAGGATCTGTTGTACTGCACTTGATGGTTTTCCGTCTAGCGGAATGCCAAACCGAACTTAAGATATAGTAATGAACTTATTTGTATAAATTTAAAGTACATGATTATTGATATTTATAACATCATGTTTCTGTTTTATAATTAGATTTATATTTTCGTATAAGAAATTCAATCAAATACAATACACAGGCTGAAATTGTTCCAATGTATAAAGAAGTCCAATATTGAATATTAAGAAAAAATAAAAGAAAAATACTTGTAATATAAATTAAAAATGTCCAAATTGCCTTTTTTCGTAAGGACTGCTTCATATAGATATATGATTGGTTTTGCAGCATAGGGCCAATCATAAGAAATGCAGTGAATAATAGCACAATAATGAGTATTTTAAAAATAAAGAAGGCTGTTGACATATTCGAAATTAATATAATTGATAGTATACCTACAAATGAACTTAAAATGATACAGCGAAAATGTGATGACGTATGATATCCATCAATAAAATTTCTTAATAGTATGAATGAAAGAAACCATATAAACATATCTAGTGTCTTATGGGAGAGGAAAGCATATATAAAAATAATAATTAAAGGAATTAATATATTAATAATACATTCTATTCCGTATTGTAACATTTCAATTTCTTCGCTTGAGGATTTTTCAGCAGTATTATTATATAGAGATTTTGCAATCAATCTTGAAAGATGTTCAATCATATAAACTCTCCTTATATTTCTGGTTCAAATTACTCAAACCTTGAATAGTCCAAAAGTGTATTCCTAACCTGAGCCAGATAATTCCTTCCAACAGTTATTTTTGTGCCATCAGTTAACTGAATTTCAGCTACAGACAAAGAATTTACATGCAAAAGATTTACAATACATGATTTGTGGCATTGAACAAATGTACGTGTAAGTTTATCGAGCATACTGGACAAACTGGTACGTTCATAATAAATTTCGTTTTGTGTATGAATCAGGGCATTGTTACCATCTTTCGTTATATACATTATGTCACTAAATTTTAATTGTATCAGAATGCTGCGATCTTGTAATTGATAATAATTCTTTGTATGAAATTCTAAAAAGCGTTTCATACATGCGGACAGTTTTTCAGATGTGATAGGCTTTACAAGATAGTTAAATGCCCGGACTCCATATCCGTCAAATACATACTCTTTGAATGCAGTGAGAAACAGGATTTCGTTATTAAATCCATTAGCGCGCAATTTCTCACAGATGCTGATTCCAGTCTCGTTTGACTCTCCTTTGAGCTCAATATCTGCAAATAATAAATCATAGTGATTTGCTTTAAAATCCTGAATGATTCTTGTATCTTCAAATCCGGTGATGGTGATGGAATTATTAGTATGATAGCCCCAATCTGTTAATAAAGAATATAGATACGAAAAATCCTGCTCGTTATCTTCCAGTATTGCAATGTCAATTTTCACAGTGTTTATCCCTTCCTTATATCAATATGTCAATTCTCCAATGGTATCATAATTTCCAAGGTGAAACAGTCCGATTCAGGCGAAATGCGAATAAAACCATTTTTCCCTTGTACAATTCTATAAATTTGTTTCATTCCAATTCCATGGTATGAATTATCTATTTTATTTTGCTTGGTTGTTAATAATTTCCCAGATTTATTAAGTTTATAATCCCCTATGGAACTATTGGTAATGTTGATCAATAGCATGTTATTAAAAGGCCTTATAGCAAGAGAAATAGCTCTTTCCTTTGCATTAGGAACTTTCACACAGCTTTCGATAGCATTGTCCAAAATATTACCGAGGAGAGAGCAGATAGATACGTCATCTATAGGCATTTTTGAAGGTAAGTGAATCGTATAATCAAAGGCTATACCTTTATTTTGAGCAAGTGCATATTTGTTGCTGATGATGCAGTCTACAGGTATGTTTCCAGTTGAAATCAGCTTATAATTATTGGCTATCTCAGAGAGAATCGTATTTAAGTATTCTGTAGCTTTTTCATATTCCTTGGAATTAATTAACAATGATAGAGTTACTAAATGATTGGAAATGTCGTGTTTTATGCCCATTAATGATTCAGTTGAAGACATGATTTGTTCATACTGAATCTGGTTCATTTTTGATATCAGATTTTCTGTTATCAATTTCTCGTTCTTTTCTTTCTCCACCCCAAAACTGTATATATAAAACATCAGGCAGAAGTAAAGGCAAAAGACGAGAAAGAATATGGAAATGCTCACACTGATTGAGGACTCTTTGCTGGATGATAAATTAACAATAGCAATTAAGTCCATTTGTTCAATTGTAATACAGATAATTGAAATTATCAGAGCAAATACTATTTGCAGTCTTGACAGGCGAATTGTCTTAATTCCGGTAACTATTAAAGTTATGATGAATGCTGATAATATTAGAATATATAACAATGTAAAAATTACTCTGACTATACCTGGCAAGCTTAGTACTTCTTCTTTGGGATAATGAAGAAGATAAATAGGAATAACCGATGATATAGAATCTGCGATTATTGCCAATACGGAATATATTACTGACCAGGTGATTTTTGCAAATAGGCTATCTTCAAAAAATATGATCGAGTAAATAATGTGAGTGAGCAATATGCCGATAACTAAAAATAAAGTTCCAATATTATGATGATTAGCAACTAATTCAAGGATAGAAACTATCAGCAAAAAAGTAAATTGATACAGATATATGTTCCCTGTTTTACAGTTTTTTTTCGTGAGTTTATTGTTCGCCAATGTGAAGAATAAAATTGATTCCAGAATGATTATAAAATATTCCCAATTTGTATAGAGCATAAATACCTCATTTCTATGTAATTCTATGTAAACTCGTCCACTGAGAAATGCCAATTACTATTTAGCACTGTCAGTAATAATTATAGCATAATTTCCTTACGGAAATTATTATCAAAAGAGTGAAATATTGTCGTTGACATTCAGTTTTTTGTTGTTCATACCAAGCTTATTGTTAGTAATAGTTTATTATGATAGTATTACGATACAATATGTTGGTTAGCAAAAAGACAAGAGTAATTTAGAGTGAATAAATTTTTCACTGGCGAGAAAAAACACTATAAATACTCTATTCAAAAAAGCAAATCAAATAGGCACTATTTATAACAGAGAGGCTTTTGGTTACAATAGGAATTGGGGTGGAGACGGAACATTTTGTAATATAGTGTTTCAGAATTCATCAGGCAATGTCGTGAGTGGATTTATGGTTAATCCTCCGGCAAAGACATTGACAGGCTGTGATTCGTATCCATATGGAACGACCATAATAAACAAGAATAAATATATAACGTTTATTATGAGAGATCAGAGAAATGTATATACAGTAAGTGCAAGAAAGTGGGGAACTGTTCCGAAGAATTGTAGGGTCGCATGTAAAACAGCAGAGTCTGGTGATACACATCCTGATTGGAAAGGAATAAATTACATTGAGGATGCGTCAGGAAAATGGGTGAAAGTAACAGGTGATGGAGGTGATTATGGATTTGTAGATACCGGATTATCCAAATCATCGTTATATTCTGCTATACCATTTTATGGTAAGTGGTAATATTTTGATAAGCAGAGTGTGCCATACCAGTATTCATAATAAGTATTAAATGGGGGAATACCTGTATGTTGAAACTTATTAATAATACATTATAATTATGAAAAGATAGGAGGTAATCTCCGCAATGGTAGCTGAAATTGCGGGATACCTCATTAAGCGTATTAAGTAGGTAGAAATCCATAATGAAGATTACTCTTTGTTATATATATTCAATTACTTATAACTTTTTATACATCTCAATGAAAATAAATTATATAGGACAGTAGGAGATAGAAGATGACGAAAAAGAAATTTATATGTGCAGCACTTATTTCTGTTATGGCATTAAGTCTTGCCGCATGTGAAAATAAGAAAATTGATTATGGCATGAATGGGGGAAACGATGATGCAGGTAATGCAGGAGGTCTTGAGGGACAGCTGGATATACCCGATAACTGCGATGTTACTTTTGACATAGGAGAATCAAAACTCTCATCGATAACATTGAAGGATGATGATATAGAGGTTCCGGATGCTGATAGAGTATATAAAGTCGGGTTTGACACGGTAAATGCACCATGTTCAGATGATGAGCTTAAAACTATAATATCAAGACTGTTTGACGAGACATCAGAAATAAGGTGGCAAAGTGGTGATGCTGCTGATTCAAAGGAGATCCTTGACAACACTATAGAAATGTATGAGTCTGAGATAGAAAAGGCTTTGGCAAGTGATGATTCTGGTTATGCAGAACTTTTAGAGGAGTCAATGAGGCCGTATGTGGAAGAGAGAAAGAATATGGATGACGAGCTTCCAATAGCTACAGAATATAAGATTAATGAGCATTATGTTGCGGAAGCCGGTGGGGTACAGAGAATATTTATGGCGGCATCGGATAATGAAGATGGAGATGGATATAACAATTACTATTTTACGTATGGTATGACACCAGAGGGTGAGGATAAGGCTCTTGTATCAGAGGTTCCTGGAACTGAAAGTACGTATGAGATCAATGTTGTCGGTGAAGATACATATGATGGGGACGAGAAGAACCCAATCACAGAAGATGAAGGACTCGGTTCTGCAATGAAGTTACTAGACAATCTGGGGATAAGCGGATTTGCCTGCACAGGGACAGAAGAGGCGGTGAGAGCCTGGACAGGCGGTACTTATGGTGAAGATGTCATAAAAAAGCCTGATGGATACAGATTCCAGTTCGGACGGAAGATAGATGGGATAGATGTGGTATACTCAACAGATATCGACACCGTGGATAGTATTGATACCGATAACCTTACCTATAAAGGTGGAGTTGACAAGGCGGTAATAAGTGTTGATAAGTTTGGGGTTGTCTCATCTACAGTGTATGTATATGCCGACGAGGATACGTTTGATAAAGAGGAGGTCAAGCTTTTAAGCTGGGATGAGATGATTAAAGCTGCGGGCGAGAGTATAGCCAAATATTATAAGGATCACCCGACAAATTATGGAACGGTGGAATTTAATGATGTGGAACTTGCCTATGTACCATGTGCTGATGAGTCGGGAAATAAGTATTTTGTTCCGACATGGATATTTTCTCAGAATGAATATAATGAGGATTACCGATGTGACATGCCGATACAGAGGGTATATATAAATGCGATAGATGGAAACTACATAGATATAGTGGATAACATGAAGAAGATAGGAATGTATGAGGAGACAGGCAGGAAATAGTCATGAATAAGATACCAAAGTATGTTGTTATCATAGCCTGCATATTGGTAATGGTGGTGTTGCTGCCATTAGGTTATGTTAGATATAAGACGCGTTACGAAGCTGAGCAGATAAGTGTGTCAACGTCTCCAGATGGTGATTATAAGCTTGTGATCTATTCTGTTGGTGACCCGGATTTTCCATTTGGAGCTGCCCATGGAAGACTGGTGCTGAATGGCAAGGAGAAGACGGTTGCATATAGGTCATTTGAAGTGGCAAATGATGGTGCAAGATTTGATGAAAGCGATCTAAAGACGACATGGTATATTGATCGTGTGGAGGTGGTAGTGTCTGGCTCTGAACAGCGTGACGAGCTTGTGACCATGCGTTTTAATGGGCAGACCAGCAGTAGACGTCTCACGACCAGATATAGAAGAGAAGATACGGATATAGAAAAAGACAGCGAACAAGACTCTGCGATAACGGAAAAAGCTTCGGGTGACAGCAGGGAGAATGCAGAGAGCTCCACTGATTCCTCTGTTGATCCTGATGTAAATGATCAGCCAGAAAATAAGGAAATTACAGTCGGGTATCAGGCGATCTTTGAGAAATATTCAGATGCCACAGCTGGAAAATTCGAAGTATATTACGGCGCCTCGGAGTCATCATCAAGATGTATATTGTCGGAAAGTGATAATTCCGTGGAATACATTGTATATGATGGCAAGTCAGAGAATGGGAAGTGTGGATTGTATGTAAGGTATCGTACTGAAAAAGGCGGTGGTGGAACATATGATTATGGTAGCGCCGAAATAAAAGATATCTATGCATATGTATTTTCCAGTGGAGAAGTGATAAGCAGTGGAAAGACAAACTGGGAAGATACTGGAACGGATGAGTTTAAGAGGGCAACGGAGTAAGCTGTTGTGAATAGTCCATGAACTGTGGTAAAATAAATATTGGACAGAGCAGGATATCATTAAATTATTAGGATAAAAAGTAACACAAATAAAGGCGACACAGCTGTCTGGTAGGATGCAAAGCATCACAGACTGTAGTGTCGCCTTTATTTGTGCTAAAAATAATCTATATATCTTTAACGTTCCAGCCCACCCAGATCATCATAAAATCCCGGATATGAGATGTTCACGCACTCGGCTCCGGTGATCTCTGTATCGCCATCAGCGTTAAGTCCTGCGATGGCAAAGCTCATGGCGATTCTGTGGTCCAAGTGACTGTCGATCACTGCACCGTGAAGAGGCTTTCCGCCGCGTATTATCATGCCGTCATCAGTTGCAGTTATGTCTGCACCCATGGATGAGAGGGCGTTTACCATGACATCAATTCTGTTGGATTCCTTGACCTTGAGCTCCTGGGCATCCCTGATGATGGTCTCACCGTCTGCAAAGCATGCGAGAACTGCGATGGCAGGGATCTCGTCAATGAGCTTTGGTATGATGGAACCCTCAATGACACAGCCCTTGAGACTTGATGTCCTGACTGTTATGTCAGCGGTTGGCTCACCGCATCCGCTCACTACATTGGAGTATTCCATATCGCCGCCCATTGCCTTGATTACTTCAAGTATTCCGTCTCTGGTCGGGTTGATTCCAACATTCTTGATGGTGATGCATGAGTTCGGAGTGATAAGTCCTGCAACAAGGAAGTAAGCAGCTGATGATATATCTCCAGGTACAAGTATCTTCTGTCCAACAAGCTTATCCACAGGCTTTACGGTAGCCGTAGTTCCCTCTGTTTTTATATTGCCGCCAAATGACTCAAGCATGAGTTCAGTGTGGTTTCTTGACACATATGGCTCGGTGACACTTGTCTCGCCGTCTGCATAGAGTCCGGCAAGGAGTACACATGACTTTACCTGTGCTGACGCGACAGGTGAGTTGTAGTGTATTCCATGGAGTTCCTTTCCGTTTATAAGGAGCGGTGCACAGTCATTTCCGAGTTCGGATGTGATGTCGGCACCCATCATGGAGAGAGGCGTCATGATTCTCTTCATAGGGCGCTTACATATAGAAGCATCACCTATAAGCCTGCTTGCAAATGGCTGAGCGGCAAGTATACCTGATATAAGTCTGGTGGTTGTTCCGCTGTTGCCGACATCGAGTGTGCCTTCAGGCTTTGACAGTCCATGCAGTCCTTTGCCGTGTACAGTAACGACACAGCCGTCGTAATCAATATCTATACCCATCTGCCTGAAACAGTTCATGGATGATATACAGTCTGCTCCATTTAAAAATCCGTGTACCTCGGTTATTCCATCTGCGATTGAGCCGAACATGATGGAGCGGTGGGAGATGGATTTGTCCCCCGGTATTGTTATCTCTCCGTTAAGTGATTTTACTCTGTTGATCTTCATAAATTCTCAGTATTCCTTTATTCTAGTGTAATATGTTTTACCTATCGGTTATAAATCTTATAGCCTGCGGCCTTCAGCACATCCTGCGCATTCCGTCTTGAATCAGCATCGTAGAATGAGAGTCTGAGAACCCCTTCCTCATCCTCCCGGTTGTGGGAGACTCCGATGTTCTTGAGGCTTATCTTTGCCTCTGCGATAAAAGCTGTCACCTTTGCCAGCGCACCAGCCTCGTCAGGGATATCTACGAACAGTTCATGGTGCATTCTTATGACACCGCTGCTGTTGTTAGGAATGGAATCCCTGTAATCTCTGGCGGATGCAAAAAAAGCATTTATCCCAGCCGCATCGCGCTGTTTAATATGATAAATCATTTTGTCTATAAGCTCAACATATTCCTGAAGCCCGTGTACGATATTGTCAGGATTTGCCAGAAGAATGTGCTCCCATACCACCGGATTGGAGGATGCGATCCTGGTTATATCTTTGAAACCACCGGCTGCCAGTGACTTAAATATATTGTCTGGGCTGTCTGCCGCTGCGACAAGGTTGACCAGTGAGGCGGCTATGACGTGGGGCACATGGCTTATGTAAGAGGTTATACGGTCGTGCTCAACAGGTGAGTATGTGATCGGTATTGCGCCCAGATCTCCGATAAATGTGGAGAACTCCTCTGTCTTGCCCGGCAGAACTCCGTCTGCAGGTGTGATGAAGTAATAGGCATTCTCTATGAGCCTGTCGGTGGCCGCCTCGTAGCCAGATCTCTCAGAGCCGACCATAGGGTGTCCGCCGACAAAATACCTGGCAAGCCCAAGCTCCTGGACTGCTTCGTATATGTCGAGCTTTACGCTTCCGACATCAGTCAGTATGGTGCTGTCTGTAAGAAATGGCTTGAGCTGGCGCAGGTATTCTATATTATAGTGGACCGGTGCGCACAGAAAGATATAGTTACATTCTGCTATGGTATGGATATCATCTGTATATTCAGTCAGTGTCCCATCGGAGACAGCTTCCTTGAGTGTAGATAGATTATTGTCAAAGCCGACTATTCTGTAATCAGGGAAAATGCGGTGGATGGATTTGGCAATAGATCCTCCGATAAGTCCCAGACCGATAAATCCTATTGAAAAATCATTCATTTTACGTTCTCCTTTAACAGTTTGACGCATAAAAGCGTTAAAGTATCTATTGGCGATTATACAGCCTTTTGAATGACAGGGCAAGAGAAGATTCACATTGCGATAAAAAAACTTGAATATCAGATGTGGATATTAAGCTAAAATAAGAAGTAAGGGAATTGTATAAGCTGAAGATTTGTACTAAAATCTTTGTGGAGAACGCAGACGATGCACATAAGAAAGTATACTGATGTGTGCGTTTGTCGACCGACCATTATAAGGAGGATAATTTATTATGATAGATACACTTTGCAGACTACTTGACGCCGGTGTCACACAGTTTCATGTAGTGAAGGAATGTGAAGCCATGCTGCAGGATCACGGTTACATGGAGCTTGATATGGGAGAACGCTGGGAGCTCACGGCCGGAGGAAGATATTATGTGAAGCCATACTCATCTATGATGGTGGCGTTTGCCGCAGGGGAGATGCCTGAGTATGGCAGGCTGAATATCGGCCTTGCACATACAGATTTTCCTATGCTCAAGATAAAGACTCAGCCGGATATGAACAGAAGCGGCTACCAGACACTGAATGTAGAGCCGTACGGCGGACTTATCAAGGAGACATGGTTTGACAGACCGCTTGGAATCGCGGGCAAGGTCATGGCGCAGACCACGGATCCGTTCAGGCCGAAGACGTATCTGTATGATTCAGAGCGTGCCATGTGCATAGTGCCAAGCCTTGCACCGCATCTGAGAAAGGATGCACCCGGGGAGAAAATGAATGTGCAGAAGGAGCTCATACCTGTATATGGTCTGGATGGTCAGACTGTGAAGGACAAAGATATATTACAGTATGTGGCAGATGACATTGGGCTTTTGAAGGACGATATTCTTGATTATGATCTATACCTGTATAACATGGATGGAATGGAGATAGTTGGGGCAGATAAGGATATGATAGCTTCTCCGAGACTTGACAATGTAACTTCCGTGTCAGCGCTTGTTGACACCATGTGCAGAGAGACAAATGGCAATAATACAAATGTTATAGCATTGTTTGACAATGAGGAGATAGGCAGCAGATCAAAGCAGGGAGCAGATTCGGTGCTTCTGTCGGAGATAATAAAGCGTATCATGGAAGGCTTGGATATTGAGGCTGGAGCAGGAAGACGCCTTATGAGAGATGCATTCATGCTGTCACTTGATGTGGCGCACGCAACCCATCCGAATTATTCAGAGAAGAGTGATCCGACAAATCAGATTGTCATGGGGCGCGGAGTGGCACTCAAATCAAGTGCAAGTCAGAGATACGTGTCAGACAGTGAGGCATCTGCGGTCATCATGGCTCTTTCAAGAAATCAGGAGATAAAGATACAGCGTCAGGTGAACAGGTCGGGTATGGCAGGAGGACAGACTTTAGGTCCTATAGCTTCATCTTATTTGCCAGTCAGAGCTGTAGACATGGGAATACCGATACTGGCTATGCATTCAGCGGTGGAGCTTGGAAGTGCGGAGGATTATGCACAACTTGAGAAGATTTGCGGTGCAGTATTTGAAATGTAGTATGGTGAAATCAGGTATTTGAGCAATTTACTTGTGCAGTTATTACGATTGTGTTACAATAAGATGATGTATTTTAACTTCAATAATCACTTACGGAGGATACTCATGAAGAAGAAACATTTAAAATATGCAGTGCTCTGCTTTGGACTTGCTTCCATGCTGGCATTTGCCGGATGCGGAAGCAAAGGTGACGATGCTACCACAGCCAATCCGACGGAGACAGAGGCGACCACAGAGGCAGTGACGGTGGCGACTACGGAAGCAACCACTGAGGCAAAGCCGGAGAAGGACAAGGATGGCTTTACAATATGTAATGACAAAGTAAAGACTCTTGACTATGTGAATGTCAGAACGAGCCCATCAACTGATGGAGAGATATATCAGGAAGTTGCAAATGATGTTGAGCTGGACAGAATCGGTTATAACGATGAGTGGAGCAAGGTATCTATAGATGGTGGGGAATACTATATATTCTCAGAGCTCCTTGAGGTCGTAGGCGGAGGAGATAAGTCTGATGCATCGACTGAGGCGACAACAGAGAATTCATCGGATGCATCCACAGAACAGGGAACTACATCCAATGTTGGTGAGGGCAAGATGATAGTTATAGATGCCGGACATCAGCAGAATGCAAATGAAGAGACCGAGCCGATAGGCCCTGCTGCTACAGAGACAAAAGTAAAGGCAACCGTTGGCAACACAGGTGTATCAACAGGAATAAAGGAATATGAGCTGAATCTTCAGATCGCACAGAAGCTTGAGGCAGAGCTCACATCCAGAGGCTATACAGTTAAGATGATCAGAACATCGAATGATGTTGATATAAGTAATGCGACGAGAGCAGAATATGCGAACAACCTTAAGGCAGATGCAGTTATAAAGATCCATACAAATGGATCGACAGACGGTAATGCGACAGGTGTGATGACAGTATGTCAGACATCATCTAATCCATATAATTCAGCTATCTATGATCAGTGCAAGAGTCTTGCCACGGATGTTTTATCAGGACTTCTGGCTTCCACAGGAGCTAAGAGCGATGGAATATGGGAGACGGATACCATGAGCGGAATAAACTGGAGTACAGTTCCGGTAACCATAGTGGAAGTTGGCTATATGACTACAGCATCTGAGGAGGCACTTCTTGTAACAGACGATTATCAGAACAAGATTGCCAAGGGAATAGCAGATGGCCTTGATAAATATATTACAGAATAGAAGTCAGTAACATAAATAAAAATAGAGAACAGGATTTCCTGTTCTCTATTTTTATTGTGGCATATCGAACCGGAGAAGACTGACCTCTTCTTCCGAGAGACTTCTGTAGGCACCTGTTGGAAGCGATTCGTCTATCTTCAGCTCACCCATTGCAATTCTTCGCAGAAAAGTAACTTTCATGCCGACGGCCTCAAACATTCGCTTGACCTGGTGAAAACGTCCCTCTGTTATTATGAGTTCGATCTCCGATCTGGCAGCGGTGCTGTCGGAAGATAATATGCGCAGATCTGCGGGCAGTGTAGGTTTTTCATCTCCGATATCCACACCTGTGGCGAAAAGGTTTATGGTATCATCTGTTACATATCCGTCAATCTCTGCGTAATATGTCTTGGGAATGTGGTGTGCAGGAGACAGAAGATGGTGGGTCAGTGCTCCGTCATTTGTCAGAAGTAGAAGTCCTTCTGTGTCTATATCCAGCCGTCCCACGGGTGACAGGTCTTTTGTATTTTCTCCTTTTAGCAGATCGATAACGGTCTGATGCACGTTATCTTTGGTGGCGCTTACACACCCCGCAGGTTTGTTCAGGAGAAAATATCTGTATCTAGAATAATTCAGAATCCTGCCATTATATTTTATAGTATCGTTGTTCTCATCTATCTTTACATCTGAGGATTTAACCGGGGCACCATTGACGGTGACAGTGCCTTTTTTCACATACTGCTTTACCTGACTGCGGCTGCCGATCCCCATTTCAACTAGAAATTTATCAAGTCTCATAATGTACTCCTTTTGTTGACTGTATGATGTCATATGATACCACGAAAATGCGCTTTTTTCAGCAGAAAAGTTAAATGTTACAAAACACAACATGTCGTTACAAACAGTTGTGTAAAACCACTAGAAATTGGTATTTTTTTGTCAGAATCAGTTGACACATGCACATGTGTAGTGTATTATATTTAACAGAAATGTAACAAATGCGGTAACTTTGTAAAAATTAGATTACGAAATACTACATAGAAAATAGCTTGGATTAAGGGTAAAAGAGGAAAAATTAATGTCTAGATCACGCAGTAAGTTTGGAAGATTTGTAGATCACATGAGAAGGAATGTTCTCAGTTATAAATATTTAAGACATAACATTTTGATGACAGCACTTGTGGTTGTAATGGCTCTTTGTGTATTTGCTGTCATAAGTTTTGGAGAGAAGGCTGACCCGCTTGCGGATGAATTATATGCGAATGATAGTGTGACTATCAACAAGAGTCAGGCAGTGATGATGGCAGACAGCAGTGTGCAGCTTGCCATCGACGCAGTGGTGCCTGCAGGAAGTTCAGTATCGGCCAACGATACGGCCAGAGTTGCCAGCAATGCATCAGGTAGTATACAGTCTGTGACTTCAGCGTCTACCGAGGCAGTGACAACAGAGGAAGCGACAACAGAAGAGACCCCTTCAGAGGTGCTTCCGGGCGTAACAGCATCAGTGATATATGATGGTGTGTATGTCCATACAGAGCAGTCATCAGAATCAGATATCATAGCTACAGTGAACAGTGGAGAGATGTTCGACGTTGTATCACAGGATGAGAGCTGGATAGGAGTTCAGTTATACGATGGCTCGATCGGATATATTTCAACAGAATATGTAAGTGTGGATGCCTCACTTCAGTAGTAGTGTATATGAGTACCCCTCACCCAGGTACGACCCAGTAAGACAGAAAAAGCAAGCCGCATGTCATTCAAGGATGGCGTGCGGCTTGCTTTTTTATTGTTGTATTGACTGTTGCTCAATTGGTTAGCTTTTTGTAGTAGAAGCACGCCAGCTGTGTGCGGTCTCTCAGCTGCAGCTTGTCAAGGATGGAACTGATATAGTTTCTCACTGTACCCTCGCTCAGATACAGGCTTGATGCGATTTCTTTGTTATTCAGACCATCTGCAACAAGTCTGATAATATTCATTTCCTTGGAACTGAGTTCGTATTCCATTCCGGCAAATGGCGATGGCTGGACATCTGATGAGGTAGTGTCCATATGTCCAATAAGATCAGGGAGTTTTCCAACTATCTCATCCCCGAATACAGTCTGTCCATTGTATACTGCTTTTACTGCCGGTGCGATGCTCTCAAAATTCTGCTTCAGTATATATCCCTTTGCCCCGATACTCAGTGCTTTGATTATATATTCGTCATCTGAAAATGTTGTCAGGAGAAGAATGCGGGCATCCGGGTGAGAGGCCATGATAGTCTCAGAAGCCTCAAGGCCATTTATGTTCTCCATGCGGATGTCCATGAGTAGAACATCCGGTTGATATTCTTCGTACAGTCTGATCGCATCAGCTCCACTGCCTCCCGTGGCGGATACCTGTATGTCGTCGCAGGCTTCGAGTATGGCCTGAAGTGACAGTGCCACCAGTTGGTCGTCATCTATTATAACTACATTCATTTGTCGGTTTCCTCCTATTTATAATCAGGATATTTTGCATATCTGTTTGGAATTCAGTCTGTAAAATCTCTTTTCATGATATTGATCAATATGGAAAATCCGTCGTCGGTTGATATCTTCATTGTGCCTCCAAGTTTGTTTACTCTTTCCTGGATACCATTTAAGCCCATACCGCCAGAAGCGCTTCCTTGTGCCGGGGATGGATCGGAGCGGATGTTCTGTCCATTGTCTGTTATATACAGTTGATAAAATGCCGGGTGTTCCCGCACGCGGATATCCATATGGTCGCCGTTGCTGTGCTTCAGCGTATTGTTAATGGCTTCCTTTACTATGTTGATGAATGAGTATTTGATCTCTCTTGGAAGCTTATCTGACATGTCGTAATCCATGTAGATGTCCATGTCGCTGACGTTGTTGATCACATCATCTAGGGCAGTGCGCAGGTCTATGGATTCATCGTGTAGATCGTGGACACTTTTTCTCATGCTGTCCATTGCGGTATCCAGCGTAGATTGCAGCTGTGCCAGGGGCTTCTCAAGACGCTCGTCTTTGTTGATAACTTTGATGGCACCGGTCTGAAGTATGGATCTGGTGAGCATATGACCGACATTGTCATGAATCTCCCGGGCAATCCTGTTTCGCTCTGACAGGGTGGCGGTGAGCACCATGTTGTCCTGATTTTCCAGCAACTGGCGTGTGTTCTGTGCAACCAGCATGTCGTGTTCTGCAGTATTGTCCCTCATGGCAAGAAGCTCCGCCCTCAGCAGATTTATCCGGCAGCAGTACACGCTCATAGCAAATGAGAATGCGATGAGGCATATCTGCGGGAGAACTGACATCAGAGGATAGTTGACGCACATGTATATGGATAACAGGACAAGTATGACTGGTGACAGCCGTTGTCTGTATCTGTACATGTCGTAGCTGACTATGGACACGAACATATAGACTGGGTGTAGCCAGAATGCGGATACAAGATACGCGCATACCAGTGCCTCGCATATGTATGGATATATTCTGCTGTGGTTCTCGGCGCCCTTCGTGGTGGCTCTGTTCACTGCGGAGATCCCGGCAAGTGCCGGATAGACCGCACCGGCAATGAGCGACAGGAGAAGTGCGATGATGAGCCGGGTGTCCGTGGCAGTATTATGCGCATATATCATGACAAATGCTGAGACCAGCAGGAGTCCTTTGTTGATGAGGTGTTTCATAATTATTCTCCATAATGTAGAAAATGCTGTAGTATATATCGTGCTGTCTGAATAGCCGTGCCAGACAGTGTGTGCAGCCTAGTGTAATAATTATTATAAATAAATATGAGGGAAAAAGAAACATGACAAATGTCACATTGTGAAGATGACATTGTTCACTGTGAAAACAGATCAAGGGTGTATATAATGAGAGCATGTAATAAAGAATGTAGCATGCTGATGCGTGCAGACTATCATGTTATGAACGACACTCATAAGATAATGAGGGTCAAAAAACAGGAGGATATATATGAGTAATTCGGAAAATGCAATAGAGGTTACCAATTTAGTAAAGAGATACAAAGATCTGCTGGCGCTGGATCATTTCAGCCTTACGGTGAAGGAGGGGGAGATATTGGGGCTTCTTGGTCCGAATGGATCAGGAAAAACGACAACTATAAACTGTATATTGTCCCTGCTCACATTTGACAAGGGAGACATAAAGGTATTTGGAAAAGAAATGAAACCAGACAGCTACGATATCAAGCGGGAGATCGGAGTTGTCATGCAGGATGTAGCGGTGTTCGATGAACTGACAGTGTACGAGAACATTGATTACTTCTGCGGTTTATATATAAAGGATAAGGAGAAGAGACGAAAGTGCGTTGAGGAGACCATGGATTTTGTGGATATAGCGGACTACAGGAAGTTCCTTCCAAAGAAGCTGTCAGGAGGACTTCTCCGAAGACTGAATATAGCCTGTGGAATAGCGCATAAGCCAAGGCTTATATTCTTTGATGAGCCGACGGTGGCGGTAGATCCGCAGAGCCGCAACAGAATACTTGAGGGAATCAAACGACTGAATGAGGAAGGCGCGACTATCGTGTACACCTCCCATTATATGGAGGAGGTCGAGCAGATCTGTGACAGGATAGTCATCATGGACAAAGGTAAATCTGTTGCAGTCGGAACGAAGGACGAGCTCAAGAAGATGATCAAGAACACTGAGACCATAAAGGTTGAGGTGTTTGGACTTACAGGCGAACAGATATCGGAACTTCGCAGTCAGCCACATGTGTATGAGGACGAATATAACGGAGGCATGCTGACACTTAGATATTCTGGCGGAAGACACAATCTGGTGAGGCTCATGGAATTTTTCAAGGAGCACGACATATCATTTGGCAGGGTAGTTACGGAGCTCCCAACACTCAATGATGTGTTCCTGGAGATCACAGGCAAGGAGCTCAGAGACTGATTTGAATGTAAGTTGGATTATGGATTTGTTGAAAGAATTGATATTTGTATATTTCAGGTGAACCGGGATTAAAAGGAGAGAAATATGTTTATACGGGATTTTCTATATACGATAAAGATATTGATGCGTGCCAAGGTGTCTCTTTTCTGGACACTGGTATTTCCGATACTGCTTGCCACATTTATGTACATGGCATTTGGCAACATATATGAACAGGATGAGATGTTTAGTAATATTAAGGTGGCGGTGGTCACTGAGGATGAATCGGCAAATGGCCTTAATTATATGCTGGATGCGCTGTCGGATGGCGATGATGCCCTTCTGTCGGTTGCGAGGATGAGCGAAAGCAATGCAGAGAAGGCACTGGCTGATGAAGAGGTCGAGGGCATCATATATACGGATGATGTGAAGCTCACGGTTGCGGAGAGTTCTGTCAATGCAAGCATACTTGAGACAGTGCTTTCCGAGTACAAGCAGTACGAGCATGCACTTATGGATATATATAAGGATGGCATCGGACTCCAACAGTATATGTCTGGGACTTCCTGCGGGGATGATATGTCGAACCTTGTGGAAAAGCTTTCAGAACAGAGATCATATTATACAGAGAAATCCAGCACCGAGGGCAGTCAGAACGTGTATAACAATTATTTCTATGCCATATTTGCCATGAGCTGTCTGTTTGCATCACTTTCATCTATAGAGATGATGAGCAATCTTCAGGCAAATGTGAGCGCTACGGGAAAGAGAAAAAATGTGTCCCCACAGAGAAAAATGACCTTTGTTTTGGCAGAGTTTGCTGCACTGCTGCTTATACATTTTGTGGTCGAGGTCATAAGCTTTATATACATGTCCTGCATAGGAGTGGATTTTGGCGACAGAGTATGGGAGATCCTGCTTACTCTGTTTGTGGGCTGCTTTATCGGTCTGGCAATTGGAGTCATAGTTGGGGCTATATCAAAGCTTGCTGAGGGGACCAAGATAGGTATTGTGATCGGAATATCCATGGTGATGTCAATCCTTTCTGATCTGTGTATAAACGGGATAAAGTATGAGATACAGTAGCATGTGCCGATTATAAATAAACTCAATCCCGCGGCTCTGATATCGGATTCATTCTATGCGCTGAATGTTTACAGTGACCACCAGGTTTTCACTGAGAATATCGTCATAATGACTATTGAGGCTGTGGTGCTCATAGCAGTTGGGATTCTCATGGTAAGGAGGAACAGATATGCAAGTGTTTAAATCTTTTTTCAAGGTTTTGAGAAAATATATTGGGCAGATGATCATGTATGTGGGAATCCTGTGTGGAGTCATGATTGTGTTCATCAATGTGGGAAACACAGATCCACAGAACTATTATAAGGATAAAACGATCAAATATGCGGTGAGCGATGAGGATGGCAGTGAGATGAGCAGAAAATTGATGGCTTACCTGAGTGATACGCAGCAGCTTGTAGATGGCGTTGATATGGACGAACGAGGTATTCAGGATGCTCTCTACAACAGGGCGGTGGATTGTGTGATCAGGATACCAGATGGCTTTGGCGATGCATGGGCAAATGATACTGCGGATGGTCTGCTTGAGATAACGACTATCCCTGGAAGTCAGGCGTCCATGCTGTTTGAGACAAGGCTTGACAGCTACATGAATATGGTGTCTCTGTACAAGAGGGCCGGAGATGATGTGAACGATGCCGATAAGAGAGCGAGGACGGCACTTGAGCAGAAGGCTGAAGTCGATATGGCTGAAGGAAAGACCTCAGGACATTCCATGTTATATAATTTTTACAACTATCTGGGGTGGGTCATGATATGCGTTATGATAATTGGGGTAGCGCCTGTTTTGCAGGTATATAACAGGAAAAAGCTTAGAGCGAGAATAGAGTGCTCATCATACAAATTTTTCAGGCTGAACAGGGAACTTGTCCTGGGGATGATGTTTACTGGATGCGTATTGTCTGTAGTATTTATAGTACTTTCCAGAATACTTATAAAATATGATATAGTCTCAGCAAGGGGCGGAATGTTCATACTCAATATGCTGGTGTATGCCTGTGTAGCACTCTCGCTGGCATTTCTAGTTAGCAAGCTTACCCAGAATGAACAGATTCTTTCCATGTGTGCAAATGTCATATCACTTGGAATGGCATTCCTCTGCGGGATATTTGTGCCGAGAGAGTTCTTAAGTGACACTGTGATGGCGATAGCACATTTTCTCCCGGCATACTGGTATGCAAATGCGACAGACGCCATCGACAATTTCACATCAGGCAGTTCGGTGGCAGGAATATTTGTGAGCATGGGAGTACAGGTGCTCTTTGCCGTTCTGTTCATACTTGTTGGAGTGATCGTTGACAGGTACAAGACCGCCGGCAGGGCTATGGCTTAAAAAATACACTGGAAGTTATAATGTAGGGTCTGTTATAATAAAAACGGAGGGAAGAGGGGCGCTTATGAGCGTAGCTCATAATTTTCATGCGCACCTCTGACATGTAGTAGAGGGGGCCCCGCGTGCGGGGGAGTTGGCTGCTACCTACTATTCATTTCATAAGGAGGGCCCCGCCTAAGCGGGAGGATTCCTTATGAAGCACGCAAACGCCGCGCGAAGCGCCTTGCATGCGTTTGCTCATAACATGTATAGGAGGAACGAGAAAGTGCTTAAAAAGAAAGTGCTGAAACAGAACAACTTACTCAGACTGCAGAAGAGACTTGCAGTGGTTATGCTGGCCCTTACACTTGGACTCGGTACAGGGTGCGGCAAAACAGATGACGGAGCGGACGATGCTGCGTCGTCAGAAGCAGAGACTTTGGCGGATGGTCAGACAAACGATCAGACAAATGCTGGAGCCGAAGAAGAAAATGGACAGGAGTCTAAAAAGAATAATGACGAGCCTTATGCAGAGGGAACATATTCCAGTGATGCATACGATGTGGCAGAATTTACGGCAGAGCCTCGTAAGAAGAACGACGAAGAGGGTAATCGCGGTGTGTATTACGAGATATTTGTCAGGTCATTTGCCGATTCAGACGGTGATGGTATAGGCGATCTGAATGGCGTCACGGAGAAACTTGACTATCTGAAGGAGCTCGGGATCGATGGGATATGGCTCATGCCGATCACTGCGTCCGATACCTACCACGGATATTCCGTGACGGATTACATGGCGGTGAATCCCGATTACGGAACAGAGGATGATCTTAAGAGATTGCTTGACGAAGCACACAGCAGAGACATGAAAGTCATCATGGATCTGGTCATCAATCACACTAGTATCAATCATCCGTGGTTTCAGGCGGCAAAGTCCGATGAGAACAGCGAGTACAGAGATTATTACAGGTGGGTGTACAAGACCGACAAGAAAGACTGCAATCATCTTCTCGACAAATCAAGCTGGGGAGATATGGTGTGGCACCAGGAAGGAGACTTCTATTATTATGGTGTGTTCGGCGCGGATATGCCGGATCTGAACTATAACAATCCGGATGTTAGACAGGCTGCAAAGGATGCCGCCGGTCACTGGCTGGAGCTTGGTCTTGACGGTTTCCGTATGGACGCCGCAGTTCATATCTATGGGGCGCATGAGTTCAAGCAGCAGGAAGATTCTGAAGCGGCAAACATCAACTGGTGGAACGAATTTGCCGGTTACTGCGAGAGCATAAATCCTGATGTATACATGGTGGGTGAGGTATGGCAGGATGACAAGGTGTTGGAAAATTATGTCCAGCCATTTGACACGAAGTTTGATTTCGCAATTCAGCAGAAGATACTGAACTGCGTACAGAAAGGCATGGCGGTGCCAGGCTTTGGTGATTCTCTTTCCGTGGCGATAGAGAATATACAGAATAAATATGACGGCGTGGATGCCAACTATCTGAATGGAATATTTGGAGCAAATCACGATCAGGACAGGATAGCATCGTCAGTGAACAGCCTTGATAAGGCGAGACAGATAGCGGCGGTATATATGACACTTCCAGGCAATCCATATATATATTATGGCGAGGAGCTTGGAATGTACGGCAGTAAGCCGGATGAGATGATAAGGACGCCTTTTCTTTGGGGAGGTGACAGTACATATAATACGTCGTGGGAAAAGGACGATCAGAATGCAGAGACAAGGGGACTTGACCAGCAGATGAAAGATCCGGATTCAATGTATTCATATTACAAGACACTTATAGCGCTTAGAAAAGACAATCCTGCCCTTATGAAAGGAAACTATAGAGCGGCAGCGCTCACAAGCGACAGTGTGATAGCGTACTTCCGTGAGGCGGATGGACAGAAACTGCTGGTGGTGCACAACTTTGCAGAGGGCGATCAGACGGTATTACTTGCTGAGTGCGGAGACATAACAGTTACAAATGTACTTTATTCAAGTTCTGGTGAGACAGGTGTGTCAGACCTTAGTTCAGTGAAATTAGCTGGAAATGAGAGCGTGGTACTGGAACTTGGTGAGTAGATAAAAAATCCCAATTTAAAGGAGGCTCTTCATGAAGAAAATACTAATAACGGGTGGTACAGTATTTGTAAGCCGGTATGCGGCGCAGTATTTTGTGGACAAAGGTTATGAGGTGTATGTGGTGAACAGAAATTCAAGACCGCAGGTTTCAGGTGTGAAACTTATAGAAACGGACAGGCATGACCTGGGAGACAAACTCAAAGACATCTATTTTGATGTTGTGGCGGACATAACCGCATATAATGCGGAAGATATCACAGACTTATGTGACAGCCTTGGTTCATTTGGTCAGTATATCATGATCAGCTCAAGTGCAGTGTATCCAGAGTATGGAGATCAGCCATTCCGTGAAGATTCAGAACGGGCACTCAACAGATACTGGGGGTCATATGGTATGGATAAGATTGCTGCGGAGGATGCATTACTTGACAGAGTGAGTGATGCTTACATACTCAGACCACCATATATTTATGGACCTATGAACAATGTATACAGGGAGGCTTTTGTATTTGACTGCGCCAGGGCGGACAGGCCATTTTATCTGCCCGGAGATGGTGGAATGAAGCTGCAGTTCTTCCATGTGAAGGATCTCTGTATCCTGATGGAGAGAGTAATAGAGGAAAAGCCGGAGACTCATATCATGAATGTGGGAAATGTGGAGCCGGTCACTATAAAAGACTGGGTGACGATGTGTTACGCCTGCTTTGATAAGATCCCTGCGTTTGTAAATGTCAGTGAGGATATAGAACAGAGAAATTATTTCAGTTTTTATAACTATGAATATTATCTCGATGTGCAGCAGCAGAACAAAATATACCCGGAGACAATATCATTGGAAGATGGATTGAAAGAATGCGCAGAGTGGTATGTGGAAAATGAATCAGAAGTTGGGAAAAAGTCATATATGGAATATATAGACTGTAATTTAAAATAATGTACGTTGGTGCAGCGATATTGTAAATGATATGTATTTAGGGAGATCTGGAGCTTCGGCTCCGGATCTTTTTTTATAGATATACATTCAAATATCGTCGAGATATACGATGTGTATAAATTCATTAAGAGTTGCCCGGTATTTAAAAGGGTATGTTGGGGATTTTTATGAAATTAGTGAGAATGCAGAAAATGGTAAGAAATATCTGTATGATATTCTATCAATAAAAAAGGAAACGAGCAACCCACAACAGTAAAATGTGGTAAAAACCCATTTCCTTTTCTATATACTATTCCAACACGCTTCTTTTGTAAAGAATCTATAAATTATTTATTGTTGGCGTTGTCCTTCTCCTCGCGCTTCTGATCCATCATAGCACGAACCTTCATTGAAAGACCGAACAGGTTGATGAAACCTGAAGCATCCTTGTGATCGTAGAGGTCGCCAGTTGTGAATGAAGCAAGGCTCTCTGAGTACAGAGTATAATCTGATGTAGTACCAGCCTTGATGATGTTACCCTTGTAGAGCTTCATCTTTACATGACCAGTTACACGCTCCTCAGTCTTGGCAACAAATGCTGAAAGGCTCTCGCGGAGAGTGCAGAACCACTTTCCTTCATATACAAGTGCTGCGAACTTTGTTCCGACAAGCTTCTTGTACTCCATGGTATCACGGTCAAGTGTGAGCTCCTCAAGCTGCTTATGAGCCTCTGTGAGGATAGTTCCACCAGGTGTCTCGTATACACCACGTGACTTCATGCCGACAACACGGTTCTCAACGATATCGATGATACCGATACCGTGCTTTCCGCCGAGCTTGTTCAGCTCACGGATGATATCAGAAGTCTTCATCTTCTTGCCGTTGAGTGCTACAGGGTAGCCCTTCTCGAAGTCAAGGTCGATGTACTCAGGCTCATCAGGTGCCTTCTCAGGTGTAACTGAGAGAACCAGAAGGTCATCGTAGTTTGGCTCATTTGCAGGATTCTCAAGCTCAAGGCCCTCATGGCTGATGTGCCAGATGTTACGGTCACGGCTGTAAGAATGCTTTGCATCAAATGGAAGATCGATGCCGTGTGCCTTACAGAAAGCGATCTCATCCTCACGTGACTGCATTGTCCACTCAGGCTGTCTCCATGTAGCGATAACCTTGATGTCCGGTGCAAGAGCCTTGATAGAAAGCTCAAAACGAAGCTGGTCGTTACCCTTACCTGTAGCTCCGTGGCAGATGGCAACAGCGCCTTCCTTACGTGCAACCTCAACGAGCTTCTTGGCAATGATAGGTCTTGCAAATGAAGTACCGAGAAGGTACTTGTTCTCATATACAGCGTCAGCCTGAACTGTTGGCATGATGTACTCATCGCAGAGCTCGTCTACAACATCGATGATGTAAAGCTTCTCAGCTCCTGAATACTTTGCTCTCTCGTCAAGTCCCTCAAGCTCACTCTCCTGACCTACATCTATACATGCACAGATAACATCGTATCCGTATGTCTCCTTTAACCATGGGATGATGGCAGTGGTATCAAGACCGCCTGAATAAGCCAGTACAACTTTTTCTTTAGCCATTTTAATAAATCCTCCTATTTATAAATATAGAGCAGATGCAATAAAGATACATCTACGCACATCACAAGAGCTCTGTCCGGCGGAACGGGATCCTCTATATGACATTTTCTACATGAACTATACAACGCAAATGTATATTATGCAAGTGATTTTTCAAAATATTCATTCGTTCACCGTATATTATTCATGAAAAATATGCATAAATACAGAGCAAAATGGTGGCAAAAATGCTGATAAATCGTATATTTTGGACAAATATGCAAATATTCAAAAAAACCATTGCATATTATACGTCGTAAATGTATAATTATAAAAGTTTCCGCAGAGGAAACGAGGAACAGAGATACAAAAGCTCAGGGTAATGAGTGTATTTCTACATATTAAATAGTGTATGTTGACGATATACATTGTCAGGTATACAATCAAACAGAGTATGTCTTTATACAGATATAGAAAAAGTACATATAAATTATGGAGGCAGTTATGATTAAGGTAGGAATTATCGGATCGACAGGATACGCAGGACAGGAGATAGTAAGAATCCTTCTTGGACATAAGGAAGCGGAGATCGTATGGTACGGTTCAAGAAGTTTTATCGATCAGAAATATTATCAGGTATACGGCAATATGTTCCAGATCGTGGACGCAAAGTGTATGGACGACAACATGGAGGAGCTTGCATCAAAAGTAGACGTCATATTTACAGCTACACCACAGGGACTGTGCGGATCACTGGTGAATGAGGAGATTCTGTCAAAGGTGAAGATCATAGATCTCAGTGCAGATTTCAGAATAAAGGATGTTGCTACTTATGAGAAGTGGTACAAGATAGAGCATAAGAGCCCACAGTTTATTGACGAGGCTGTGTATGGTCTTTGTGAGATCAACAGGGAGGATATAAAGAAGTGCAGACTTCTTGCAAACCCTGGATGCTACACAACATGTTCCATCCTTTCACTCTACCCACTGGTTAAGGAAGGTCTGGTTGATGCCAACTCCATCATCGTTGACGCCAAGTCCGGAACATCAGGTGCAGGAAGAGGCGCGAAGATCGCAAATCTTTACTGTGAGGTCAATGAGAGCATAAAGGCTTATGGAGTTACGACACACAGACATACCCCTGAGATAGAGGAGCAGCTTGGATATGCGAATGGCAGTCCGATAGTTATCAACTTCACTCCACACCTTGTTCCTATGAACAGAGGAATACTTGTGACAGCATATGCCAACCTCAAGGAGAAGGTCGATTACGATACAGTGAGAACCGCATACGATAAGTACTATGCAAATGAGAGATTTATCAGAGTCCTCGACAAGGATGTATGTCCTGAGACAAGATGGGTTGAGGGCAGCAACTATGTGGATGTCAACTTTAAGATAGATGAGAGAACAAACAGAGTCATCGCCATGGGCGCACTTGACAATCTTGTAAAGGGTGCTGCAGGTCAGGCGGTTCAGAACATGAACATCATGTTTGGATTTGACGAGGCAGAGGGTCTCCGCATGGCTCCTGTTTTCCCATAAATTTGGAAATAAGGTGGTAGGATGAAGATAATTCCGGGAGGCGTGACAGCTCCTGCTGGATTTCGTGCAGCGGGACTACATGTTGGAATAAGAAGAAATAAACTGAAAAAAGACATGGCACTTCTGGTGAGTGATGTTCCTGCACATGTAGCGGGAGCATTTACACAGAACATGGTTCAGGCAGCACCGGTCATATACGACAGGCGGCTTTGCCAGAATGTGGGAATGTGTCAGGCACTGGTTGTAAACAGCGGTGTGGCAAATACCTGTACTGGCGAACAGGGAATCCACGATGCTGAGGCCATGGCGGCCCATGTAGGTAAGAGCCTTGGCATAGATCCAAGTACGGTTGCGGTGGCTTCTACAGGAGTCATAGGAATGAGACTTCCGATGGATGTCATACAGAGCGGTATAGATATGCTGGTGCCGGAGCTTTCATATTCTATAGATGCCGGAGTGGATGCCGCGGAGGCGATCAAGACGACTGATATCTATAAGAAGGAGATAGCCGTAACTTTAGAGATCAAGGGGCAGCAGGTCACCATAGGAGGCATGTGCAAGGGATCCGGAATGATCAATCCAAACCTTGGGACCGTACTCAGCTTCATCACGACAGATCTGAATATCAGCTCAGAGCTGCTAGGCAAGGTGCTGAAGTCAGATGTGGTCGATACATACAATATGGTGTCTGTGGATGGAGACATGTCTACAAATGACACGGTAATGATATTTGCAAATGGCATGGCGGGCAACGAGGAACTGCTGGAGACCGATGACGACTTTCCTGCATTTGTCGAGGCAATAAGATATATCAACCGCGCATTTGTCAGAGCGATAGCCTCGGACGGCGAGGGTGCTACCAAGATGTTTCAGGTGGATGTGTCGGGCATGCCGGATAAGGATACTGCAAGACATCTGGCAAAGGCGATAGTGGCCTCCAATCTTGTAAAGTGTGCCATGTACGGAGCTGATGCCAACTGGGGCAGAATAGTGTGCGCCATGGGACAGAGCGGCGTGAAGTTTGATCCGTACAGGGTGGATATAGAGATAGCCAGTGTGGCAGGACATCTTGAGATCGTAAAGCATGGAGTGACAACTGATTACGATGAGAAGGAAGCAAGCCACATACTCTCAGAGAAGCAGATAAAGCTCAAGGCGCATATGAATATGGGGGATGAGATGGCCACAGCGTGGGGCTGCGATCTCACATATGACTATATCAAGATAAATGCGGATTATAGAAAGTAAAATCCAGTGAGATAAGCCATATAAAAATGGAAGCAGGTTATAAGATAAAACATATTGCGTAAATTTAAAAATAGATTGTAGTCAATAAATCAAATAAGACTAAATTGAGACGATGCGTTAATCGTTGACATTGATCAGGCTGGAAGATAAAGTTGAAGGCAAAAGACAGATAAACCTAAGGTAGATAAACCGAAGATATATAAATATAGAAGAAAGAAGGACAGAAAAATGGTTATAGGTGATTACACAGTAGATCAGGTAATTGAGAAGGCACAGACACTGATAGAGGCTATGCCATATATCAAGAAATTCCAGGGCAAGACAGTGGTTGTAAAGTACGGCGGAAGCGCTATGCTTGACGAGAATCTCAAGTACAACGTTATCAAGGACGTTGCCATGCTGAAGCTTGTCGGCATGAAGCCGGTCATCGTACACGGTGGCGGCAAGGAGATCAGCAAATGGGTAGAGAAGGTCGGCAAGGAGGCAGAATTTATCAACGGTCTCCGTGTTACAGATGCAGAGACGATGGAGATCGCAGAGATGGTTCTCGGCAAGGTCAACAAGAGTCTTGTAAGTCTCATGCAGAAGATCGGACTTAAGGCAGTCGGAATCAGCGGCAAGGACGGCGGAATGTTCACAGTCAAGAAGAAGTTCCCTGGTGGCAAGGATATAGGTTATGTGGGAGAGATAACAAATGTTGACACATCCATCCTTACATCACTTATCGAGGATGATTTCATCCCGGTTATCGCACCTATAGGAGTGGATGAGAACTACGAGGATTACAACATCAATGCGGACGATGCTGCTTGTGCAGTAGCAACAGCTCTTGAGGCTGAGAAGCTTGTATTCCTCACAGATATCGAGGGAGTATTTATTGATCCAACAGACAAGTCAACACTTATCTCAGAGATGGATATACACGAGGCAAAGGACATCATAGAGAAGGGCGTTGTCGGCGGTGGTATGCTTCCAAAGCTTAACAACTGTATCGCAGCCATGGAAAATGGAGTTTCAAGAGTGCATATACTTGATGGCCGTCTCCAGCACTGCCTGCTTCTTGAATTCTTCACCCAGAAGGGTATCGGAACTGCTATCCTCAAGGAGCCTTTATTCTAGGATGCATGGCAGAATATAACAAAGCTTCAAATAATAAAATAGTAAATTATAAAACAGTATATATGACCATGGTGGACAGCCATCTGTAAGGATGGAAGATTACCGGTCATGTATGCTGTTTTTTTATGTCTGATCTGAATCGGGGAGTTTATAAAAATGTTACATTTTTATGTATTGTAAAAAGTATCAATGAATAAGGGATAAAAGGGCTCTTTTGTGAAAAAAGTAACAAAAATGAAATAAAATAGAAATATATTGTTGTAAATTCAGAGGTGTTTAGATACAATAAACCTGTGTAATTCTGTGCTGACACAGGAGGTGTCGCACGATGAAGAAAATAATTAAAAATTTAGCATATTTATGCGTGCTGACAATGACATTATTGTGTTCCGGCTGTGGAGAAGAACAGGTAACTATATCCGGTAATTCAGAAGAGAATGTTACGGAGAAAGCTTCGCAGCAAGGCGCGGAAGAAGCCGGAGCAGACGACAGTGTAACGATACATTCAGAAACTCCAGAATACATAACAGTTTTTGTATGCGGAGCAGTGAAGAATGAGGGCGTATATGAGCTCGAAGCCGGATCCAGGGCGAATGATGGCCTTGATGCGGCGGGAGGATTCTCCGATGACGCAGATACCGTTGCGGTGAATCTTGCAGATGTGCTTGAGGATGGTCAGAAGCTGTACTTTCCTGTCGGAGGTGAACAGCTTCCGGATGAGAGCGAAGCCGGGACAGATGCGTCGGAACAGAGACTGGTCAACATCAACAGTGCAGATGCTGCGGAACTTATGACGTTACCGGGAATAGGCGAGACGAAGGCCTCGCAGATTGTTGAGTACAGACGGAAGAATGGAGCATTTGCCTGCAAAGATGACCTTAAGAATGTCAGCGGCATAGGAGACAGTATATATGAGAAACTGGAGACATATATATCGACAGAGTAAATGAGTCTCGGGGTAGAAAGGATGTTAAGATGAAGAAAGTTCTTGTTGTGGATGATGAGAAGTTGATCGTTAAGGGGCTGAAGTTCAGCCTGGAACAGGACGATATGGAAGTGGATACAGCCTACGATGGCGGTGAAGCTATAGAGAAGATAAAGGCAAATGGTTACGATATAGTTCTGCTGGATATAATGATACCTGTATACACAGGAATAGAGGTTTGCCAGATGGTCAGAGAGTTTTCCAATGTTCCTATTATCATGCTCACTGCAAAGGGTGAGGACATGGATAAGATCATGGGACTCGAGTATGGTGCAGATGACTATATAACAAAGCCATTTAATATTCTTGAGGTGAAGGCCAGGATCAAGGCTATACTTAGAAGAAGCAACCGCAAGCAGGCACCTGCAAAACCGTCAAATGTAATGGAGATCAATGGAATGAAGGTTGAGCTTGACAGCAGACGTGTATTTGTCGGTGGTAAGGAGCTTAATCTGACAGCCAAGGAGTTTGACCTTCTTGAGCTGCTCATGGCGCATCCAAACAAGGTATATTCAAGAAATGAACTCCTGAATACGATCTGGGGAGATTCCTACCCGGGAGATGCGAGAACAGTTGATGTGCATGTTAGAAGACTTCGTGAGAAGATAGAAGCTAATCCGGGTGAGCCGGTATACATTCATACAAAATGGGGAGTAGGATATTTCTTCAAGGGCTGATATGAAAAAAAAGAAACGTGCAACAGTTGAAACAGAAAAAATTGAAGAGAAGAATACCGCCCAGGAGAGATCCAGAGTCAGTATCAGAGTGGGGCAGAGAACGATCATATCGCTTATAGTGGCAGTGAGTGTGGCAGTGATCGCCTATGCAGCACTGTGGATACTGGCGGGCACTGTGAATTCGAAGAGTGAGAGAAATCTTGACAGACACGCACAGGAGTGTGCAGAATACATTGCCCATATAGTGAATGAACACAAGGCGGAGGATGATATAGGGAGAGCCGTGGACGAGATAAAGACCATGGCTTATTCTCTCTCTGCCCGTATAGTTATAGTGGATACTGATTACAAGGTCGTGGTGGACTCCTATGGAAAAGACACCGGAAGATATCTGGTGGATGAGAACGTGTTCAGCGTAATGAAGGGGCAGCAGAAGTATATATCAGAGACAGAGGAAAATGTGTACAGACGCATAGTTCCAGTGATCAACAGTGAGGGCTATACAGATGCGGTGGCACTGATATCTCTTGAGACCGATGCTCTCGAGAACCTGTCAATATATATGAAGAGAAATGCAACTTATCTGTTTGCGATATCGTTGATACTTGGATTGATAGCTGCTTATTTTGCGGCTAAGTTATCAGTCAGGGATGTGAACCATGTCAGAAACGAGATAGAGGGAATGAAAGGCGGCAGCCTTGAACCGATGAGCGTGGACGGTATGTTCAGGGAGACACAGGAGCTGACAAAGGATATAAACGATATATTCAACAAGGCACAGCTTCTTGAGGAGTCCCGTCAGGAATTCGTGTCAAATGTCTCACATGAGTTAAAGACACCGATAACATCCATGAAGGTTCTGTCAGAGTCGCTGCTCACCCAGAGTGATGTGCCAGCGGAGATGTACAGAGAATTCATGGAGGATATAGTTCAGGAGATAGACAGGGAGGCAGAGATCATAAGTGATCTGCTTACACTCGTTAAGACTGACAAAGGCCCTGACAGCCTGAATAAAGAGCCTGTGGATATGAATGAATTTATGGATCTCATACTCAAGAGACTTAAGCCTCTGGCGGAGAAGAGAAGTATACAGCTTTCATTTGAGAGCTTTGGAGACATAAAGGCAGAGATAGACAAGGTGAAGTTTACTCTTGCGATCTCGAATCTGATAGAGAATGGAATAAAGTATAACGTTGATGGCGGTTGGATAAAGGTTTCGCTCAATTCAGACCACAGGAACTTCTATATCAAGGTAGCAGACTCCGGTGTAGGAATACCGGAGGATTGCATAAATCATATTTTTGAGAGATTCTACAGAGTAGACAAGGCGAGAAGTCGAGACACTGGTGGAACCGGTCTGGGACTAGCCATCACGAAGAATATAATTATCATGCACAAAGGAACTATAAATGTGTATAGTGAACCGGGAAAAGGAACTACATTTACGGTAAAGGTTCCATTACAGGCTCACGAGTAAGGGATTAATATGACGACGAAAAAAAGAATTATGCTCACTGCCGTGGTCATGGCTGCAGTGGTGATTCTTGTGGCGTGTGGAAGCGACAGCAAGAATGGCAGAAAGAAAAATTCAGCAGACAATTCAGATGAAAATCTGACTCTGTACTACGCAAACTCAACGTGGACTGATCTGTTCCCGGAGGTTTTCACCCGAGACCAGCTCGTCACGACGGAGAATCTTATCGACACTGTGATGAACGCATTGATGGACAGTGGGGAAATGACGGATAAACAGGTTCCGGTTCCCCAGGGCGTTACATACCAGAGATATACATATGACGGTCAGGCGACGATCAATCTTATGTTCAACGTTGACTGGGAGGCCACTGACACATATGAGATGGTGCTAAGCAAGGCGGCATTTGTGAGAACTCTGACACAGATCGAATCGGTGAAGAAAGTTGTGTATGAATACACTGACATTGCAAATGAGAACAGTATCGTGCGTGAGGAGCTCACAAATGATTCATTTTCAGATATGGACAACTTCATGAATCCACATGAAGAGTACAACATATATATGCCGGACAGCACAGGACAGAAGCTGGTTCAGAAGACCATAGATCTGGACAGATCAGCGCCTGAATCACTGGAGGAACAGATGGTTGCAGGACTGAGAATGAGTTACGATGGAACAGTTGTACCGCTCAATGAGAAAACTGTGGTTAAGAGTGTCACTGTGGATGATGCTGACGGTGTGTGTACGATAACATTTAATGAGAGCTTTGCGGATGGAACAGCAGGTGTGGACGATGAGATACTTGTGTATTCTGTTGTGGATTCCCTCATGGAGCTTGAAGATGTCAAGAGGGTACAGATAAATGTGGATAATACAAATAACAGATTGAACAACATCGATCTCAGCAGGAAATTTACTGCTGATTATTCAAAGCTTGAGAGATAAACAGAAGTTTGAACAAAACAGGAGGATACGAATATAAAGAGACCATTATTCTGGATAGCAGTATGCTTTGCGCTTGGAGAGGCGTATAAAGAGGCGGCTGACAGTTCAGTGCTTATAATTGGTCTGATCATATTGGCTGCACCGGTATTGTCGGTTTACATGGACAAAGCCGGTACAGCCATGTTTTTTTATAGTGGCAAAGCTCATTGTGATAAAGACAGAAAGAACAGGATCGTCAGATGCGTTCTGAGTATGATGATATTTGGAATGATCTCGTTGACCGGTTATATGAATGGCTGTGCTATGTCAAAGCAGGAGAGACTCGCAGAAGAGCTCGATGGGCAGCAGCCGGGCGGTATAGAAGGAAAGGTGTACGAGATCAGGCAGTCCGGCGATGAATGGCGGGTATATGTGTATGCGGAATGGATAACATTTGGCGGAGGCGACTCAGAAGAAACTGTGGAATACCGGGGAAGATCAAAGGTATTGCTGTACATGGAAGACGTGGAAAGCCTGAAGACCGGAATGAAGCTGACCTTAAGCTGCAGTCTGTCAAGGCCGGACTCTGCTGATAATCCGGGCGAATTCGATGCGCGGGAATATTATTCGCACAAGGGAATATATATAGTAGGAAAGGATATCTCCATTCTGGAGTGTGGAGAGGACTACAGCCGTATAGGAGACATTCTGTTCAGGCTGCGTATAAAGTCCGGGGAGATCATAGACAGTGTGTTTGGAGAGACGGATGGCTCGGTGATAAAGGCAATGCTACTGGGGGATAAGAGCGGCATTGACAGGGATACGAAGAAGCTGTTTCAGATGAATGGAATAGCTCATATTCTGGCGATATCCGGTGTGCACATAGCAATAATAGGAATGACATTATTCGGCGTGCTGCGAAGGCTTACAGGGTCATATATGGCATCAGGTATAATGGCTATATCCGTGATCGTACTTTACGGAGTTATGACCGGGATGGCGAGTTCAACTGTAAGAGCCATGATAATGATGGTGATATCTGTGATCGGTCAGGTAAAGGGGCGAAGCCCTGATATGCTTACATCCGCGGGAACCGCGTCAGTCATACAGGCGCTGATTGATCCGGGTATCATCCTTGATGCCGGATTTCAGTTGTCTTTTGCTGCAGTGCTGGGGATGGCGGTGCCTGGAGCACTTATGAAAAAGCTTATTCCAACTAAGAATAAGGTAGTCAGCACACTTGTAATGAATCTGGCGATAACACTTGCCACCGGACCGCTTGTTATATTCTATTATTACCAGTTTCCGCTGTATTCGATCTTTCTGAATCTGCTCATAGTGCCATTGGTTTCTGTGATAATATTCGTGAGTATCGTCGTGATTGCGGCTATGCTTATTTTTCCCGGGATACTACAGGGCAATGAGATGGCGGTGTGCATAGGAGCGTTTCCTGTGAAGCTGATACTTGCAATATACAGGCAGCTTTGCGAATGGGCGATGGAGCTTCCATTTTACAGTATAAATACAGGCCATGTGTCGGTTATGATGATCGTAGTATTTTATATGGCTATGGTTGGAGTGTTGATCCTGCTTGTAAGAGCAAAGAGCGCAGACTGCGCCAGGGTGAGGAGGCGGATGGTCTGTCTGTGCGCTGCTGTGATCATGACCCTGTGCTGCGTGTGTTACGAAGCAGCTTCATTTGACCGGGAGTTCAGAGTTGTATTTATGGATGTTGGTCAGGGAGACGGCATACTTATAAGGGCTGGCATGGGAGTAAATATATTGATAGATGGGGGCTCGTCGAGTAGCAATAAGGTTGGTGAGTACGTGATGGTGCCTGTTCTAAAGTTTTATGGTGCAGCTCATGTAGACTATGCATTTGTGACACACGGAGATAAGGATCATGTGTCCGGTATCCAATATCTTCTAAGCGATACGAACTCCGGTATCAGAATAGATAATCTTGTGGTTCCGATGTATGGTGATATTGAAAATATGGGTGAACTGCTTGAGCTGGCAGAGAAAAGAGGCGTAAATATCATATATATGGACGGCGGTTCTCAAATGTCCTGTGGCAAGGATGCAGCTAAGGTGTGGTTAAATTTCTTGCATCCGTCCGAAAAAACTGATATAAAAGATGCAAATGATCTTTCTGCGGTTATCCGTCTGGAGTATCGAGGGTACAGTGTTTTATTTACGGGAGACCTGGGAGAAGATGGAGAACGGGAGCTTATCTCGGAGGGCGGTGATCTGAGTGCTGATGTGTTGAAGGTCGGACATCACGGCAGCAGATATTCTACGAGTGGGGAGTTCCTGAGAGCAGTCGACCCGGATCTTGCGATCATATCGGCGGGGGAGAATAACCGATATGGTCATCCGCACGGGGAGACACTGGAGCGTTTGGATGCCTGTGGAGCTGATGTAATGAGTACCATAGACCATGGAGCTATATGTGTAGAGATAACGGATGGTGGAATTTCGGTAACCGGATACAGATGATCAGGGAGTTATGAGAATAAGAATTCTGAAAGGAGAACAGGGGAAGGAAGAAACGACTATGATGTGGAAAGGAAGATGAGTATGACAAAAAAACTAAAATTACTGCTGGAATTTGTAATGCTGACACTTGGCGCAGTTATAGCTGCATTTGCTATCGAAGAATTTCTCGTGCCGAACACCATACTTGACGGAGGAGTCATCGGTATAGGTATCATGATCAATAATCTCACAGAAGTGTCCCTGAGTATTCTGACGATCGTTCTTAATGTTCCGTTTCTTATAATAGGTTCAAGACAGCTTGGTAAGATGTTCATGGTGAAGTCCGGTTATTCCATGGCTGTATTCTCAGTATTTGTGGAGATATTCAAACCCCTTGAAAATGCAACCTCAGAGACCATACTTGCGGTGTGCTTCGGCGGTGTGATACTTGGACTTGGAGTTGGTATCATCATCAAGTTCGGCGGGTGCTTGGATGGAACGGAGACCGTGGCCATCATGCTGAACAAGAAAAAAGACTGGCCGGTTGGAAGAGTTGTTCTGGGCATGAATCTGATCATATATTCTATTGCGGGAATGCTCTTTGGTCTGGACAGGGCGATGTACAGTCTTCTTACATACTTTATAACATCAAAGGTGCTTGATATGGTTGAGACCGGTCTTGAGCAGGCGAAGGCAGCCATGATCATAACTGATGATGCCAGAGAGGTGGCAGACAAGATATACAAGAAGCTTGGAAGAACAGTTACCATCATGCAGGGCAAGGGAATGATAAGCGGCAACAAGACAGTGCTCTACTGTGTTATCACGAGATTTGAGATTGGTGAGCTGAAGAACATCATCAATTCCATAGATTCTTCTGCATTTGTCACAGTTACGGATGTGGCGGAGATCATCGGCAACCACATCAAGGATAATGAATACAAGGAGATCCTTGAGAAGATAGAGGAGAAGGAAGAACCGCTCACAAAGCTTCCTGAGCATGAGAGTATGACGGACTTTGATGGCCTGGAGCATACCGGAAAAATAGATTAGAAAAAGCCTGTGACATATACCGGCAGATAACTGCTGTATATGTCACAGGCTTTTCTTTATTGATATATGTTTTAGACTGTAGTCAATATATTACTGGATACTGTCTACAAATGCCTTGTGGATCCTGTAGTCGCTGTCAAGCTCAGGGTGGAAGGAGAGGGCAAACTGGTTGCCGTACTTAACCGCCACGATCTTGTCATCAACTGTTGCAAGGACATCAACCTCAGGTGAAACCTCAGCCACATAAGGTGCACGGATGAAAGTCATAGGAACCTCACCGATACCTTTAAGCTCGGCCTCTGTGTGGAAGCTTCCAAGCTGTCTTCCGTAGGCATTTCTCTTTACTGTGACAGGGAGAGTGCCAAGGTGTACAGTGTCATCACCTTCGATGTGCTGTGCCAGAAGAATAAGTCCTGCACATGTGGCAAGAACCGGCATGCCACCCTCGATCTGAGACTTTATAGTGTCGAACATGTCGCTGTCTCTGAGAAGCTTTCCTTGGACTGTGCTTTCACCGCCAGGAAGGATCAGGGCGTCATAAGGCTTGTTCAGATCTCCGGCATTTCTAAGTTCTAAGCATGATACGCCGAGCTCGGAAAGTACATGCTCATGCTCTGCGAAAGCTCCCTGTACTGCCAATACACCAACCTGCATATTACTTACCCCTTTCTGCCATGAGGATTGCGATCTCCTGCTCGTTGATACCAACCATAGCTTCACCAAGTCCCTCTGAAAGCTTTGCGACGAGATCAGCGTCATTGTAGTTTGTTGTTGCCTGAACGATGGCAGCAGCACGCTTAGCAGGGTCTCCTGACTTGAAGATACCTGAACCTACGAATACACCCTCAGCACCGAGCTGCATCATGAGAGCTGCGTCGGCAGGAGTAGCAACACCGCCGGCTGCGAAGTTTACAACTGGGAGACGGTGATTCTCATGTACGTACTGAACGAGATCGTAAGGAACCTCAAGCTTCTTAGCTGCCTCATACAGCTCATCTGTTCTCATGCTGACGATCTCAGCGATCTGGCTGTTCATCTTTCTCATATGTCTTACGGCCTGAACGATATCACCTGTACCAGGCTCGCCCTTAGTTCTGATCATTGAAGCACCCTCGTTGATTCTTCTGAGGGCCTCGCCGAGATCCTTGGCACCACATACAAAAGGAACCTTGAACTGTCTCTTGTCGATATGGTATACGTCATCTGCTGGTGAGAGAACCTCGCTCTCGTCGATGTAATCGATCTCGATGGCCTGAAGGATCTGAGCCTCTGCGAAATGTCCGATACGGCACTTAGCCATAACAGGGATTGATACAGCGTTCTGGATTCCCTTGATCATCTGTGGGTCACTCATACGTGATACACCACCTGCAGCTCTGATATCTGCTGGGATTCTCTCAAGTGCCATAACTGCACAAGCGCCGGCAGCCTCAGCGATCTTAGCCTGCTCAGGTGTTGTAACGTCCATGATAACTCCGCCCTTAAGCATCTGGGCAAGTTCCTTATTTAACTTATATCTTTCTGTTGTCTCCATGTTGAACCTCCGTTATAATTAGATTTGTGTTTATTGGAGTGAGTGTACATAAACTCACAATCTGTAGGTGATTATAAAACCAAAGTGACATTATAGAAATAATCAATATGTGATTATAAAAACAGGTCAGATAACCTCTGATATTATCAAAATACATAGAAAAACAGGTCAGATTTGCCACATAAGATATAATTATGGTAGAAACTGGTACTGTATTTTGAAAATCATATTGTGAGACATAAGCTTGATGAAGGAGAAACGTAATGGCTGCAACAAAGAAAAAAGAAAAAAAGAACGCGATGGCGGTCATAAACCAACATATAAAGACGGGGGAGTTTGCCAAGATATATCTTCTGTATGGGGAGGAGAGGTATCTCGTGAACCAGTACAGAGATAAGCTACTGTCGGCTCTGACTGATAAGGACGATAATCTGAATTTTATGAAATTTGCCGGAAATGGGATCGATACATCTGAGCTTCTTGCATTCTGCAACGAGATGCCATTTTTTGCGGACAGAAGAGTTGTCCTTGTGGAGAACAGTGGTCTGTTCAAGAGCAGCAACGAGGATTTTGCAAAGAAGCTGGTGGAGATAGAGGATACATCAGTTGCCATATTTGTAGAGATGGATGTGGACACCAGGTATAAGCTGTTCAAGGCTGTGGACAAGAATGGAGAGGCTCTGGATTTTGCGACCCCTGATGAGAAGATGATGGTCACGTGGGTGAAGTCACTGTTCCGTGCCGATGGTGTTGCCACCACAGACACGGCGATATACAAGATAATCGAAGCTGCTAACATGGATATGAACTGTATCAAGAATGAGGTTGACAAGATGATAAGCTACGCCGGAGACACGAAGCAGGTCAGCGAGCATGATGTGGATCTTCTGTGCAGTCAGGATGCGGAGAGCAAGGTGTATCAGATGATAGACTTCATCATTGCAAAGCAGAAGGAGAAGGCTTGCAGTATGTATCACGATCTTCTTGAGAATAAGGAATCGGCGATCATGATAAACGCATGTATCATGAGACAGTTCAACAAGCTCCTTCTGGTAAAGATGGCATTATCAGATGGCGCGCAGGACGCCAGCCTGGCGAAGATCGCAGGATGCCCGGTGTGGGCAGTGAAGAATTACAAGGCTCAGTGCAGGGGCTACAGCATGGCACAGCTTAAAGACATAGTGGAGAACTGTCAGGACATGGACTACAAGCTCAAGACCGGACAGGTTATGGATAACGCGGCGATGGAGGTCATGATCGTGGAGCTGTGTGAGATGCAGTAGGAGACTGGTGATGATATTAGATATTGAGGCAAAAAAATAACCACTGTGAAAACAGTGGTTATTTTTTATATAACTATGATTGGTTCAAATATATGCAGCCGTTTAATATATCCAAATCCTTGTGTCAAAGTTATGTAGTTATCAGCCAGATGCTTAAGCCATCTTGTTAACTGCAACTGCAAGACGTGATACCTTACGAGCAGCGTTGTTCTTGTGGTAGATGCCCTTTGAAGCAGCCTTGTTGATCTCTGATGTAGCAACAACAAGTGCCTGCTGAGCAGCAGCCTTATCACCAGCAGCGATAGCAGCCTCAACCTTCTTGATAACTGTCTTAACCTTAGACCTGATCATCTTGTTTCTAAGTGTCTTCTTCTCGATAACATTGATTCTCTTCTTTGCAGATTTGATATTAGCCAAAATTCTTACCTCCATAAAATCTAATTAAATATAATAAGGTTTTACATTAAAACCGGACACGGACAATTCAATGTAAACATACTCACATATAATAGATGAAACGCAATTCGTTGTCAAGACTAAAAAACAAAAAATTGCGCATTTTCGCGGATTATTTTCATGTTGTTTCCTAAGAAAAATGAAGTAAAACAACGTGTTACTTTCCTTTACATAAAAAGGGGTAAATGGTATCATATATGCAGTGGGTCTTAATGATCCATACATATTATAATACAGGAAAAGCAGAGAAATATACAGATGTTTAAATATAGATTTTTTCAGGTGATAATGGCACTTTCGCTGGTCTTGCTGATCATCTCCACGGCGATAATGTGTTCGTTCAGCGTTTTCAGGGTTGCGGAGAAGAGCTACAAGCCGAGTAATAGCGGCACGATAAGTTCAGTCATGAATAACGGACAGACTGAGGAATTATCAGAATTTGATGCGTGGGTGGAATACAGTATCGTGCTGGATGCCCTGGATGGGGACAGCGAGCAGGAGTACAGGTTTGGCAACGTATATCTGTCCACTGAGAATGTGATGAGGCTTGAACAGCTTGCAGACATCAAATCCAAGGCAAGCAATGGTGTGTTCATATCCATTGTGCTTCTGGTGGCATGCTTTGTAGTCATAAGGAGAAGGAGACTGTATGAGTGTGTTGTATGGGGCGGCGCTGCAGGCGTTATAATAGGAATAATCAGCTTTATAGCCATGGCGGTATCCGGCAGCGGAATCATGTATGGCATAAGAAGAATGGTGTTTGGAGAAAGCTATGCGGAGCTTTTTCCGGGACACGATGTCCTGCCGGATATAATACCGGCCGGTACGGGAACGAAGGTTCTTTGGGTGTATGTTGGAACGATATTTGTTGGACTTGTGGTTACTATCATAGTCAGGGTTATAAGCTATAAGAAATCACGTCCACACAAATTCAGATAGAAGGTTACATAATGGGAGGTAGTTATGAGAAAAAGAATCGAGGAGTGGATAAACTGGGTGCTCTATGATGAGCTCATTGCCAGCAAGATCAATGCGCCAAAGCATTTGCTGGGAATCCATGATTATGGTGAAGGTCAGATAATCGTTGTGTACAAGCCGGGGGCGATCAGGGTAGAGGTTACATCGCGCACAGGCAAGAAGATACACACCATGGAACAGATGACAAATGAAGGACTGTTCGCCATTTATTTTGATAAGAAGGAGTACGATGGCAACAAGTACAATGTTGTCACCACATATGAGGATGGCACCATTATAAACAGTGCAGATCCATATTCATTTGAATCGCTTATCACGAATTTTGACACATACCTTTTTGCGGAGGGTAGACATTACAATATATATGAGAAGCTTGGCGCACACCCTATGACTATAGACGGTGTACGTGGAACCTACTTTGCAGTGTGGGCTCCTCATGCAAGACGTGTCAGTGTAGTCGGTGATTTCAATCTCTGGGATGGTAATGTAAATCCTATGCAGATCACAGCGAATGAGGGAATATACGAACTGTTCCTGCCGGGCGTGGAGCCGGGCGCTGTGTACAAGTATCAGATCATGACCAGATATGGTGAGATACTGTACAAAGCTGATCCATATGGCAACCAGTGTCAGATGAGACCGGAAAATGCCTCAGTGGTTGCAGACATAAGCAGCTATAAGTGGAAGGATACATCATGGATGAAGGATAGAAGCAAGATCAGCCGTACTGACAGAATGCGCATGCCTATGTCCATATACGAGATGCATCTCGGCTCATGGCACAAGAAGGTTGAGGATGACGATGCAGGCTTCTACACATACAGGGAGCTCGCTCCTATGGTGGCAGACTATCTCAATGAGATGGGATATACGCACGTAGAGCTCATGGGTATATCAGAGTATCCATTTGACGGCTCATGGGGCTACCAGGTTACAAATTACTACGCACCGACCAGCAGATATGGCGATGCCGTAGATTTTATGTATTTTGTTGATTACATGCACAGCAAGGGAATCAGTGTTATCCTAGACTGGGTGCCAGCACACTTTCCTAGGGATGCGCACGGACTTGGACGTTTTGATGGGATGCCTCTCTATGAGCATCCGGATCCAAGAAGAGGAGAGCATCCTGACTGGGGCACATATATATTTGACTATGGCCGCAATGAGGTGGCAAACTTCCTCACGGCAAATGCTCTGTTCTGGGTCGAGAAGTTCCATATAGACGGACTCCGCGTGGATGCTGTGGCATCCATGTTGTATCTCGACTATGGCAAGCAGGATGGACAGTGGCTGCCAAATGAACATGGTGGAAACGAGAACCTTGAGGCAATAGCACTTATGCAGAATATAAACAGCATCATGGAGGAGAGAAATCCGGGGGCATATCTAATAGCAGAGGAGTCAACAGCGTGGGCAGGTGTAACTGCTCCGGCATCCATGGACGGACTTGGTTTCCTGTTCAAGTGGAATATGGGATGGATGAATGACTTCCTTGAGTATATGCAGATGGATCCATATTTCAGACAGAACAACCAGAACATGCTGACTTTCAGTCTTTCGTATGCGTATGCTGAGAACTATGTTCTCGTCATATCCCATGACGAGGTAGTTCATCTCAAGCGTTCAATGATAGAAAAGATGCCTGGCAGCGAGGAGGACAAATTCGCAAATCTCAGAACTGCGTACGGATTCATGTATGGACATCCGGGCAAGAAGCTGCTCTTTATGGGGCAGGAATTTGCACAGCCTAGAGAGTGGAGTGAGGCGAGAAGCCTTGACTGGTTCGTCTTAGACAATCCGCTCAATCAGGGCATGGAGAGGTATGTCAAAGCGCTCAATAAGCTTTACAATACCAATGATGCGATGTATGCGAATGACACAGATCCAATGGGATTTGAGTGGACAGATTGCGATCACCCAGACATGAGCATACTTTCATTTGTAAGACGAGGCTCAACTCCGAAGAAGCAGCTGCTTTTCGTATGTAACTTCACTCCGGTTGAGAGAGATAATTACAGTATACCGGTTCCGTGCTACACGACATACAAGGAGATACTCAACTCAGATGATGTACAGTTTGGCGGAAAGGGCAGACTCAACGGCAAGCCGGTCAAGGCAGTGGACAAGAAGAATGCCAGAACTCCTTACAGTATAGACATCACGGTTCCGCCACTCTCAACAGTTGTGTTTGAGTACGATTACACGGATATGACACCTGAGCTTGAGAAGAAGGAAGCTGAGGCCAAGGCTGCTGCAAAGAAGCGTGTGGACGCAGCAAAGAGAAAGGCTGCAGCGGCACAGAAGAAGGCTGAGGAGATAAAGAAGGATGCCGAGAAGAAAGCGGCTGAGCTGAAGAAAGAGGCGGAGAAGAAGGCAGATGAGCTGAAAAAGGAAGCCGAGAAGAAGACTGCTGAGTTGAAAAAGGAGGCATCTGAGATCTCAGAAGAGGTAAAGGATGATATAGCAGATATAGAAAAGTCAGTGGTGGCTGTTGCTGATGACATCAAGAAAGATATAAAAGCACGCAAAAAATAAACTTGCAATATGAGACAACAGGTCATATAATGTCAGTGTAAGTGCAAAGGGGCACAGAACGATATCGTTCTGTGCCCCTTTTTTGTACATAAGGCGGGTGACGACCAGCCAGATCATAAGAATCCAGGTAGTTTTTAAGGAGGAAGCAGTATGAAGACAGGAAAAGTAAAATGGTTTAATGCAAAGAAAGGCTACGGCTTTATATGTGATGAGGATGGAGCAGATGTATTTGTACATTTCTCAGCACTGAATATGGAGGGCTTCAAGGTTCTTGAAGAGGGAGATACAGTAGAGTATGAGGTTGTGGACGGTGAAAAGGGTCCACAGGCGGCAAATGTGACAAAACTGTAAATACAATGCGGTATATGTCAAAACAGCCATATATTTAAAGCGAATACATGTTGAATTAGGAGAACATCCCCGGGTTATGATTACAGATGATCAGGGGATGTTTTTTATGAGCAACGAATTGGAGCATGCTATTGCGTAGAACTGAGATGAATATCTACAAGGCCTCGTGTTACATAAATACAAGAATATTATAGATGTCGCCATATGCTAAAATTGTATGTCTGCTATAATAAAAACAACACATATTTAAAAATCATCTTGACGGCTGGCGATGATAAAATGTAGAATACACATATATGGTGAAACATGTTTCATGCGTTTGTTGTTGCTGATAAACAGTTAAATAAACAGGCACGTATTTATTTTAGATTATAAGGGGGATATGTACCATGAAGAGATTTGATGTTGTGGCACTTGGAGAACTGCTCATAGACTTTACACAGAACGGGCTCAGCGGCCAGGGCAATATGATGATGGAGGCCAATCCAGGCGGAGCACCATGTAATGTTCTCGCTATGCTGCAGAAGCTTGGCAAGAAGACTGCATTTGTTGGAAAAGTAGGGGATGATTTCCTTGGAAAAATGCTTGCCGGTGTTGTGGCTGATGCCGGGATCAACACTGACAATCTGAAGTTTGACAGGGATGTACACACAACACTTGCATTTGTGCATACATACGAGGACGGAGACAGAGACTTTTCATTTTACAGGAATCCGGGAGCGGATATTATGTTAAGCGCAGATGAGGTGGATGAGAGTATCATAAAGGATGCCAGGCTGTTCCATTTCGGATCACTCTCACTGACATATGAAGTGTCACGTGCTGCAACACAGAAGGCTGTGGCTGCTGCAAAGGAGTCTGGATGCATTGTCACATTTGACCCGAACCTCAGGGAGCCTCTGTGGAAGACGCTGGACGAGGCCCATGATCAGATTGACTGGGGTATGAGACAGTGTGATGTGCTCAAGATATCAGATAATGAGATACAGTGGTTCACAGGAAGAGAGGATTTTGACGAGGGTATAAAGATACTTCAGGACACATACAATATACCTTTGATACTTCTCTCCATGGGAAGAGATGGAAGCAGTGCATACTACGGGGATGTAGTCGCTGAGGCAAAGCCGTTTATCCAGGAGAATACTATAGAGACCACAGGCGCCGGGGACACTTTCTGTGCATGCGTGCTGAATTATGTACTTGATAATGGACTTGAAGATCTTGACACTGATAAGCTTACAGAGATGCTTGTATTCGCAAATGCTGCTGCATCGATCATCACAACACGCAAGGGAGCACTCAAGGTTATGCCGGAGAGATCCGAGGTTGAGAAGCTCATTGCCGAGAGACAGTAATAGATAAAAATACGGCAACAGATTAAAACAGGTTGTGTACGGTAATGATACAGATTATGTAAATAAAATGAGAATGATAAGTTAATTGACTATAGTCAGAAAAGGAGAAGATAAATGGCAGGTTCAAAGACAGTGAAAAAGACTGCAGAATATACAAAGAGATTTGATGAGAGATATGACGAGCTCAAGTGGCTCTACTGCGAGCTCTATAACAACAATATGGAGGCATTTGACTGGCTGTGCGATTCTCTGTATGGTTATTATCAGGAGAGAAATGCTGATCTCAAGAAGCTGGACAGAAGCCGTGTCAAGAATCCGGACTGGTATAAGCAGAATGATCTGTTAGGTATGATGATGTACACAAATGCATTCGCGGGAACGCTGAAGGGTGTAAAAGAAAAGCTTCCATATGTGAAGTCATGTGGTGTGAATTATCTTCATTTTATGCCGCTGCTGGAAAGCCCTAAGGGCAGAGATGACGGCGGATATGCTGTTGCGGATTTCAGAAAGGTAAAGCCTGAGCTTGGAACCATGGAGGATCTGGAGGACCTCACTGCAGAGTGTCACAGACAGGGTATAAGCTGCTGTCTGGATTTCGTAATGAACCATACAAGTGAGGATCATGAGTGGGCAAGGGCAGCGAGAAATGGAGATCCTGTTGCAAGATCCAGATATTTCTTCTATGATGATTGGTTCGTTCCTAACATATATGAGGAGACTGTGCCTGAGGTATTCCCAACTACGGCGCCTGGTAACTTCACATGGATAAATGACTGCAATCAGGTGGTCATGACTACATTTTACCCATACCAGTGGGATCTGAACTATGCAAATCCTATGGTGTTCAACGACATGGTCGGCAACATGCTCTATATGGCAAACCGAGGTATAGATGTCATCAGACTCGACGCTGTTCCGTATATATGGAAGCAGATAGGCACAAACTGCCGTAACCTTCCACAGGTTCACACTCTTGTCCGTATGATGAGGATAATCAGTGAGATAGTATGTCCGGGAGTCCTTCTTCTAGGAGAGGTCGTTATGGAGCCTTCCAAGGTAGTTCCATACTTTGGAACAGTTGACAAGCCAGAGTGCCATATGCTCTACAACGTGACAACCATGGCATCCACGTGGAATACGATAGCCACGAAGAATGTAGGACTCTTAAAGCGCCAGATGGATCAGGTGTGTGCACTTCCAAAGGATTATGTGTTCCTGAATTACCTCAGATGCCACGATGATATCGGCTGGGGACTTGACTATGACTGGCTGGCACAGTTCGGCATAGATGAGGTGGCACACAAGAAGTTCCTGAATGATTATTTCACAGGAAAGGGATACAACAGTGATTCCAGAGGTGAGCTCTATAACGATGATCCTAGACTCGGAGATGCCCGTCTGTGTGGAACAACAGCATCCCTGTCAGGCCTTGAGGCCGGCCAGTACGAGGCAAATGCAGACAAGATCGACCAGGCCATTGCCTGTGATCTCATGCTTCATGGATACCTGCTGGCACAGAGCGGAATCCCGGTTCTGTACAGCGGTGATGAGATAGGACAGACAAACGATTATACTTATAAGAATGATCCGGACAAATGTGCGGACAGCAGATATCTGCACAGAGGAAACTTCCCATGGGACAAGGTTGAAAATAAAGATCCTGTAGCCATGAAGATATTTGACGCGCTGCGCCACATGGAGGATATAAGAGCATCGCATGATGTATTTTCATGTAATGCAAATGTCTACACCATAGAGACAGGATGTGCAAGCGTCCTCGGAATAGTGAGGGAATATGCAGGACATGAGCTGAGGGCATTTTTCAACTTCAGCAACATGGATCAGCTCATCTGGACTATGCCTGAGGATCAGGCTGACATATATACCGATCTCATATCAGGCAAGACACTCCGCGAGCTTGGAGCAGTCATGCCTAGATATGGATGCTGGTGGTTCTACAGATAGTTATTCGGAATCTTTTTTATAGAACATAAGAAGAGTATTTTTGATAGAAGGCTTAAAGACTGTGTTATGGTCATAGCCTTCTATTTTTTCGTAGGTTAGGTTTAAGCCAGAATAATTTCTCTCTTGTAAATCATTGTAGAAATCCTCGATAGAAGATATGAAGTTTTTATCCTCATCTGCACCTACGGTTACATAGACATTAGCATTTAGAGTCTGTGTTCTGTTGTAATATTCTTCTTCGTACGTAGACATGAATTTGCCGTCAGTATTTGCCCACATGGAAGGACTGCCAATATAATAATTTGTAAATGTATTCTTTCCTATAGTGTCATTATGAAACAGAGCGTAGTAAGCCCAGTATCCACCCAGGGAATGTCCTGTGAGAGTCATATTTTCAGGGTTTACAGAGTATATTTCTTCCAGGTAAGGAATCAGGTTATCTACAATAAAATGCAGGAATGAATCAGGGTTAGTCTGGAGATCTCTTTTTCTGATGACATCATAATTGTAAGTGTTTGGATACCCTATGCTGACAAGGATAACGTCCTGTATCTGGTCAGATGTCATAAGAGGCCTGAGTTCAGGGTGATCACTGAGTCTCCAGACTCCATCGGTCATAACAACCATTGGATATGAGCTTGCTTCGTTATAATCAGGTGGAAGAGATATATGGACAACAAAAGTGTCATCTATCTCAGCATCATAAATGGATAATTCGTTGATATAGTCTGCACAGGCGGGATCAAGAGTTGTCACCTCGTTATAATACATGTGCTCGGGAGAGAGTTTTTCCATGGTTATGCTGGCACGTTCCTCTGGAAGTAAACCTGTTGGAGTTGGCGCTTCTGTAGTAAGCTCCTCAGTTGTGATTTCTTTGACTGAGGTTTCACTTGTTGTTGCTTCTTTGATTGACGTATCTTCGGATGAAGAATAGCTGGTGACCAATTGGGGGACAGTAGAGTCATTCTTAGATGCTGACGAGTGCTGACACCCGGTGACAACTAATATAATAGCTATGCTGAATGTGGTCAAAATTGTTAATTCCTTTTTCATAAAAGGCCTCCTTTGATTGTATTTAGTAATTATCATATAAGTGAGAAATACTATAAAAACAATATCACAGGAGTTGCATTATGACCTGTCAGCAATGGTTAAACCTTGTCGGGGCGGATTTGCAGGAGAAGGTAATTTTGTTCCTTTTTTAATGATACATTGCTACACTCTAAGGTTATGACAGGCGCTATGTTATAATGAGAAAATGGTAGAAATTCTGTGTAAATTTTATACCAAAGTGACTGCTGCCCGGCAGGAGTAGTATCTGAACAGTCAAAACAGATCCATTCGCCGTCAGGAATGCTTGTTATCGAATAATCGGATATATTTAATCCGGAAATTTCTTGTTTTGTGATCATTCGTCCAAATGTGTAATTAAAGCATGAAATTTCATTATTGAACTTATCAATATTTATAAAATCATTTGATCTGTAACCGAATAAGCAGTTATTTGGTTTTTCATCAGTGGATTTAATTTCCATTAGTTTATCCCAGCTTTGACTGCAGCATTCTCTTGTAAATTTTGGAATCAGAACATTATTTTTCGCGGTATCGAGGCTTGTGAAAACCCTGGAATAACCGGCAATACACATGTTGTTGATCTTAACGATTCTGTAGTTGAGCATAGATCTCCCATCTGCTGTGACCCTTAATACAATCCGGGTGAAATTATGGAGACCGGACTTGTTATTTCGAACATAAGTTGGAGAGTTTCCATGAAAGCGTGTGAAAGCCTTCGTGAAGCTTTCGGGTGTGTCATATCCGTATTCAAGTGCAATATCAGTCACCGTGCGGTTGGATGAAATGAGTTCTTCTCCAGCCAGGGAAAGCCGGCGGTTTCTGATATATTCCCCTATAGTATATCCCGTGATTAGATGAAATACTTTTCTGAAGTTGTCGGGAGAGGAGTAAGCCTGCCTGGCTATTGTATTTTGGTCCAATACTTCACCGTCAATAAGGTGAGTCTCAATATAATCAATTGCGTTAATAAGTCCTTCGGTCCAATTCAAATGGTTTTCTACCTCCATGTAATGTATGTATATCACTATAGCACATATTTGTAGTAAATTGTTATAATGGACATATGAAAGTCATATCGGTTTGTTAATATGCAGGTCAAGGAGGTGATGATGTATTGGATCAGTCAGGATTCACCAGAGAGATATGAAAAGCCGCGGATCGTGTTTCTGATAGTCTGTATATGGTATGATATAAAAAATATTTATCTAAAAGAAACCAAATGCGGAAAATCCCCCACTACGTTAGTTAAGGAGGTAGGAGAGTTGGCCGGTCAAAAGAATAACAATGTGAATGACGGTTTAAATAGACATTTTGAAGAAGTCTATAAAAGACAAAACGTAGCGTGACCCTGTATCTGATATCAAAGTGCAAGGAATTTGATGATATAAATGATGTGCTGCAGGAAATGTATATGGAGTATTTCAGGACTATACAAAAGAAGGGGATTGAGTATGTTGATGACGAGGAAGCATTTCTGATAGCGCTGTGCAAAAGGAAGCTGTCGGTCGAGTTCGGTGATCTTGGAGTTTATGATGACCATCTTGATGTGAAAGTTGACAATGATGGCACATGGAGATTTGAATGGGAGCTAGGTGGAGATATCACTTCCGTGACAAGAGAGACACATACAGTCCTTGAAGATACAGGGGCTGTAGTCACCGAATGTGAGGTTTCCCAGATATCCATCAGGGCAGTGCTCGATATAAGCGGTGCAAAAAATATGACCTCAGACAAAAAATACGCGGTCCTTTCCGGTGTAAAGCTGAAAGACGGAACAATGCTTACAGATATTGTTGAATCGGGAAACGAAAATACAAACACATCTGGCGAATATGAACTTCTGTTTACCACAGACCGCATATTGGATGTAAGCCAGGTAGACAGCCTGCTGTTCTGGAAAACAACAACCGAAGATGGTGAGGATGTGCAATACACTCTCAATGATTTCTACGAGATGCCATTTAACTGATATTTTCCTTTTGTGTATACAACCAGAAAATACATATGGCGCAATATGCAACAATAAGCAGTTTAGAACTAAAAATAATAATAAGATAGGATGTTCTAAGAAATTAGTTTTAATTATCTATAACAACAGAAAATCCGTATATTGCAATATGCAACAATCGGTAGTGCAGATTGCCGATTTTCGACGGTCACAAGCTGGGGCGGAGATCCGCACCGCCCTTATCGCGGTCGGAGCCCCATGCTTATGTGACCTTAGTCGAAATGAGAGCAATCAAACGTGATTGTGCATATGCACTATACGGATTTTCGTCCGTCATACAACTTAATTCTTAGAACATCTATACAGCAGATCCTCCCAACGGCGGTCAACCTCCTGCTGATACTGAACGAGAAGGTGCTCGTTCTCAGGCTTGAACAGGTGCTTGAACCTGCCCTGCGTTCTCAGGAAGTCCTCGATAGGAAGCTTCTTCTTAGGAGAGTAGGAGAGGATCCATTTGCCCTCGATAACCTCGAACAGAGGCCAGTAACATGTCTCGACTGCCAGCTTGCAGATGTCCATGATCTTCTCTGTAGGGTATCTCCATCCTCTAGGACATGGTGACATGACGTTGAGGAAAGCTGCGCCAGGTGTGTATATGGCCTTCTCAGCCTTCTCATAGAGATCACGCATGTTGCCGAGAAGAGTAGACTGTCCAACATATGGGATGTCGTGGGCAGCCATGACCTGTGCGAGATCCTTTCTGTTCTGCATCTTACCATTTGACTGTGAGCCTACTGGTGTGGTTGTGGTGTCAGCATACATAGGAGTAGCTGATGAACGCTGGATACCGGTGTTCATGTATGCTCCGTTGTCATAGCACACATATACCATGTCATGTCCACGCTCCATGGCACCTGACAGTGACTGAAGTCCGATGTCATAAGTTCCGCCATCACCGCCAAATGTGATGAATTTATATGTGTCATCTATCTTGCCTTTTTTCTTCAGAACGTTGTACGCTGTCTCAACACCGGAGAGGGTAGCGCCTGCGTTCTCAAATGCATTGTGTATGTAGCTGTCCTCGTATGCTGTGTAAGGATACATGAAGGTTGAAACCTCAAGACATCCTGTGGCGTTACCGATGACCGCCTTGTCGCCCTCGTGAAGGGCGCGGAGTACAGTTCTGACAGTGATAGTACCACCGCAGCCTGCACACATTCTATGACCTGGAGCAAGACGCTCAGGCTTGTTCATTACTTCTTTAAAATTATATGCCATTTCATCTTACCTCCTACTGTCTAAGTCCTATGTACTGATACTGAGGAATCTCAGCACCGTTCTCTATCATGTCTTCAAGCTGTGCAAATACGCCCTTGGCGCTGTCCACAGTGTAGTCACGTCCGCCGAGACCGTAGATGTAGCTGACAGCCTTTGTGGTTGCCTGAATGTCATACAGGTGCTCCTTGACCTCTGCTGAGAGAGGTCCGCCGCCTGCTCTGAATCCTTCAGATCTGTCAAGGATTGCCACAGCCTTGGTGTGGGCGAGAGCCTTTGCAATCTCCTCGCCAGGGAATGGTCTGAACACTCTGATCTTGAGAAGCCCGACCTTCTTGCCTTCGTTTCTCAGCTCATCTATAGCTTCCTTTGTTGTTCCGGCAGCAGAACCGATCATAACGATGGCGTAGTCAGCGTCGTCAAGTCTGTACTCCTCAAAAAATCCGTAGTGACGGCCTGTCATCTCCTCGAATTCCTTTGCAACGTCAAGAATAACCTGCTTTGCATTCTTCATGGCAGTGTTCTGAGCCATCTTAGTCTCCATATAGTAAGGAGATGTGGCGTAAGGACCGACAGCCATAGGCATCTCAGGATTTAACAGATACTGCTCAGGGGTGTATTCACCTACAAACTTCTTTACGAGATCATCCTCGATGAGGGTGATGTTTTCAACGGCATGGCTTGTGATGAAACCATCCTGACATATCATGATAGGAAGTCTGACATCCTTGTGCTCAGATATTCTGTATGCCTGAACAAAGTTGTCATATGCCTCCTGGTTGTTCTCTGCGTATATCTGAAGCCAGCCTGTATCACGTGCGCCCATACTGTCTGAGTGGTCACAGTTGATGTTGATAGGGCCGGAGAGTGCTCTGTTTACAAGTGCGAGGGCAAGTGGAAGACGATTGGACGCTGCCACGTAGAGCTCCTCCCACATGAGAGCCATACCACATGATGATGTGGCTGTGAGTGTACGGCAGCCGGCAGCCTCTGCGCCTATCGCTGCACTCATGGCACTGTGCTCACTCTCTACCGGTATAAATTCTGTATCGATCTCTCCATTGGAGATAAATGTTGAAACGAACTGAGGTATCTCAGTTGAAGGTGTTATAGGAAATGCAGGCATAACATCCGGATTGATCTGCTTTATAGCATGTGCCACAGCCTCATTTCCTGAAAGACGTTCTCTTATAGCCATTTATTTGCCCTCCTTCATAGTGATTGCTCCGAATTTGCACTGGTATGCGCATATACCGCAGCCCTTGCAGTGCTCCAGGTCAAATGCGAGACGCTTGCCTGATACGACCGGAATGCATGAATCCGGACAGACAGGTGCGCACAGAAGACAGTGTACGCATTTGCTCTCGTCTAGGACAGGTGTTGAAGTCCTCCACTCACCTGTGTTAAATGCCTTGGATGTGCCACCGCCGTATACGTGGTTTCCAGGTGTGAGCTCTGTCCATTTGCTATTGTCATGTATCTTGCTTATATCTGTTCTCATTATTTCATTACCTCCCTGAAGGCGAGCTTTAATGCTTCCATGTTGCCCTCGATAACCTCTGGTTTCTTGGCAAATTTGTGCTGATATGACTGTCTCATATCTTCGAGGAAAGGTCCCTCCTCCATGATTCCGCTGACAGCAACGATGGCTGCAAGCATAGGAGAGTTAGGGAAATTCTTGCCGAGAGTCTTCATGGAGATCTCCTTGGCATCAAGTGTGTATACCCTGCCCTTGTAACCCTTGAGCAGTGGACGGACCTCGTCCGGAGTCTTAGGTGTATTTATAATGATGGCGCCATCCTCGGCGAGACCTGCAGTCACATGTACAGGTTCGATCAGAGATTCGTCAACTACAACCACATACTGTGGCTCGTAAATGTTGGAATGTACTCTGATAGGATCACTGCTGATCCTGTTGTAGGCAGTGATAGGTGCGCCCATTCTCTCTGGACCATACTCAGGGAATCCCTGAACATATTTACCTGTTTTGAATGCCACATCTGCGAGGAGCAGGGCAGCAGTCTTGGCACCCTGACCACCACGTCCGTGCCATCTGATTTCGATAGTATCTTTCACTTTCACATCTCCTGTCAAAAATTTCTCATTAAGTTCCGTTTATTAGGAAAAATAATCCTTTTGATTATACCATTTATAGATAATAAGTAAAGAATAAAATTAAGGAAATAAGTCGAAAAACAAAAAAATTTAACGCGGATAACAGAAATACCTAAAAATGTTGGATTTAACGATGGGATAAGTTATCTGAAAACTATAAAAAAGCATTTGGAATCATAAAATTTATTATATGCTGACGACAAAGTGGATACAGTTCTGTCCATCCACCGTCTGATTGTCCAACAGTATTTCACCATGGTACTTGGATGTGAGCTGTTTCAGCTTGTAAAGTCCGATACCTCTGGAATAAGCTCCATCCTTCAGAGGCTTGGTCGAGTAGCCCTTTGCGAAGAAGTTCTTGCGCATTTCCGCGGTGAGCTGCGATCCGGCATTGAAGGTTTCCACGGTGGTAGTCTTGCCGTCAGAGTCTATGATGACTTTTATCATACCTCCGTCTTCAGTTGCGTCAAATGCATTGTCCACCAGAATGCTCATGACATCCAGAAGCTCAAATTCCGCTGCCTTGGATGTGAGTGTGGAATTTTTGACATCTATATCCAGATTAATATTATGCTCCTGCGCAAGGTTCATCTTGCTGAACAGAAAACCTGCGATCAGTTTCATGTTGATCCTCAGAAGATACGAATTCTTGATGACATGGTCATTGCAGGAGGTATCCAGCTCATTTGAAAGGGCAGCAGCGAGGGAATCATAATCAGTGTAACTGATCGGCAGCATGCTGATGGCCTGAAGCTCATTGTTGTAGTCATGCTGTCTCATGCGCACCTGATCTATCAGATCCTCTATAATAGGAAGATACTGTTCATATGACTGTAGTTGCTTCCGGGATTCTCTGAGGCTCATATAGTTCTTGTACATTCCCGAGTATAAAATGAGGATAAGTATGACTATAAACAGGAAAGTCATAAATATATTCATGAAGTCCTTAGGGGATATACGCTGGTATAAAACCATAGATACCATGAGGGCAAATACTGCGAGTATTATATTCCTGGATACCTGATTTTTCACTATAAGAGCATCGTACAGCTTATCCATATGTCCGAATTTGTATAAAAGTATAGCTATGATGAAAGCCATGGCTTCGGTTATATATGTTGAAGTGTTGGTGAATGGATTGTCCGTAAACTGCATGATGACAACCATCTGGATGAGGTTCAGTATAGTCATGATGATAAGTGTAATTGCGTATCCCGTTATGATCTTCATCGGCGGATATCGGAATACCAGAGAGTAGAATACAAAGCAGTATATGTATGTTATCAGTGTGAATATTAACATGGAGTCTGTAACTGTGGCAATCAGAGAGACTGGTAAAGTCAGCAGAAGCAAAGGTGGAAGTCTCTTTGCTATCTGGGAAAATTTTACATTATATATCGCCATCAAGAATACTAAAAATACAAAGGTATCAAACAGTATCTTGGAAAGAAAATCAAAATATGCAGCCATTATCTGTTCTCCTGGTAAGTTTCTATAATAGTTTTGTATTTGCGCCCGACCGGTATGGATTCTTGAGCCAGTTTCAGCGTTATAAGTGAATTGGATCTGTCGTAGCTCTGTATGTAGTCGGGATTGAAGTAATAGCTTTTGTGGCATCTGACCAGAGGTACATCACCAGCAGCCTGCAAAATTGACTCGAAGGTCGGGTTGGTGACGATAAAATCGCCGTCGGATGTGAAAATGTGCTTGTGGTGGCCGGATGCACATACATAAATTATTTCATCCATGCTTATATGGAAAAGTATTCCCTGGATATCCTTTACGCGGATCCTTGATGTCTGGTCGTCAGGCTGTGTGAGCACCGAGTTGATCCCTCCTACGACATCGATTCTGTCATAAGGCTTTGAGAAATAATACTGGCAATGATACTTGTTGATGACATCAAGGTTTGGAACGGTGATGTCGGTGATGAAGATGACAGGTGTGTCATTGTATTTGGGAATTCTTCGGAGATAACCACATACATCCAATCCGGTCTTTCCTCCACCGAGATCAATGTCCAGTAAAAAGATATCAATATCAAATGAATCTATTATTGTTATGGCATCGTTGTAAGTTGATGCAGTGTTGACAACAGCGTCTGCGTACTCTTCTTCAATTATATGTTTTAAGCCGGTAAGCTGGATATTGTCATCCTCAACAATCAGAAAATTCATAATCAAACACTCCTGTGAAAAATTGATAGATAAACAAAACTCTTAAATTATTAACATATCAGGAACATTCTATCATACAAATGGGAATTTCTACAATAGGTATAATTAAAGTATATGTGTGTTGTACACGAAAATTTATGTCGTTCAGGTTGTTATACGCGTCGTTTGTGTCGATTTTTGCCAAAACTATTGGAAAAATTATACAAATAGTATAGTGTATGTAACAGAGGATAATTAACTCTGAGGGGAGATTGATTATATAGTGTCAGATAGGATGTATCAGGTACAGGTATTTCGGTTAAGGGTATCTGTACAGTATATTCAATTTGATGCATAGGATCTGCCATATGTGCCTGAGCATGTATGGCAGATTTTTTGCGTTAAGCTGTAATATAATACTATTTAAAATTTGAAAATAATATGGTATGATGTAGAGAAACATGGGGTTTTGTATACATCTGTGTGCAATTCCATAAATGACAAAAAGCTATTACCAGGAGGAAGAGTATGATTAAATTATTTGACAACGGTGCTTATCTGTTACATGGTACAGAGCTGGTTGAGGATAATGCTGAGGCAGGTGCGGTTCTCGCATCAAAGCTTGGCAGTGCTCCATCAAAGGAAGAGGCATCAAAGAACACACTTGCTTACGGAATATTGGCTAAGCATAACACATCTGACAATATGGAGAATCTTAAGATCAAATTCGATAAGATGACTTCACATGATATAACATTTGTAGGAATCATCCAGACAGCAAGAGCATCAGGTCTTAAGGAGTTCCCTATACCATATGTACTTACAAACTGTCACAACTCACTGTGTGCCGTAGGTGGAACCATCAATGAGGATGACCATATGTTTGGCCTCTCATGTGCGAAGAAGTATGGCGGCGTGTATGTACCACCTCATCAGGCGGTCATCCATCAGTTTGCAAGAGAGATGCTGGCAGAGTGTGGCGCCATGATACTTGGATCAGACTCACATACACGTTACGGTGCTCTTGGTACTATGGCTATTGGAGAGGGCGGCGGTGAGCTCGCAAAGCAGCTCCTGTGTAAGACATACGATGTTGCAAAGCCGGGCGTTATCGCAATCTATCTCGACGGAGAGGTACAGAAGGGGGTTGGTCCTCAGGATGTGGCACTTGCCATCATCGGAGCAACATTTGGCTGCGGATATGTCAAGAATAAGGTCATGGAGTTCGTTGGTCCTGGTGTTGACAAGCTCTCAGCAGATTTCCGTATCGGTATTGATGTTATGACAACAGAGACAACATGTCTGTCATCAATATGGAAGACAGATGACAAGATAAAGGATTGGTATGACATTCACGGAAGAAGTGAGGCATACAAGGAGATGAATCCTGGCGATGTGGCTTACTATGACGGAGTCGTATATGTAGATCTGTCAACAGTTAAGCCAATGATAGCTATGCCATTCCACCCAAGCAACACATACACCATCGACGAGCTGAATGCAAACCTCATGGATATCCTTGATGATGTTGAGAAGCGTGCACTTGTAAGCCTTGACGGCAAGGTCGACTTTACACTCAAGGATAAGGTAAGAGATGGCAAGCTGTATGTTGAGCAGGGAATCATCGCCGGATGTGCCGGTGGTGGATATGAGAATATCTGCGATGCGGCTGATATCCTCAGAGGCAAGAGCATAGGCGCTGACGAGTTCACACTGTCAGTATATCCTGCAAGTACACCTATATATATGCAGCTTGCAAAGAACGGTGTTCTGGCTGATCTCATCGAGACAGGTTCTATCGTTAAGACAGCATTTTGTGGACCTTGCTTTGGTGCCGGTGATACACCTGCCAACAATGCATTCTCCATCAGACATTCAACAAGAAACTTCCCTAACAGAGAGGGCTCAAAGATACAGAATGGTCAGATCTCATCTGTTGCGCTTATGGATGCGCGTTCTATCGCAGCAACTGCAGCCAACAAGGGCTATCTGACATCAGCAACAGACCTTGCAGATATAGAGTACACACATCCAAAGTATTTCTTCGACAAGGCTATATACGACAGAAGAGTTTACAATGGTGTTGGAAAGGCTGATCCTTCGGTTGAGATCAAGTTTGGTCCAAACATCAAGGACTGGCCTGAGATGGTTCCTCTTACAGACAACCTTCTCCTCAAGGTGGCATCAGTTATACATGATCCTGTAACAACAACAGATGAGCTTATCCCATCAGGAGAGACTTCATCATACAGATCAAATCCTCTTGGACTTGCAGAGTTCACTCTGTCAAGAAAGGATCCTGAGTACGTTGGAAGAGCGAAGGCTATCCAGGCTGTAGAGAAGGTTCGTGAGGCAGGTGAGTGCATGGGTAAGGCATTCCCAGAGGTCAAGGAAGTTATGCATGCCATCAAGGAGAAGTTTGAGGACGTATGCGGAAGCAACACAGGTGTTGGAAGTACCATTTATGCTGTTAAGCCGGGTGACGGTTCAGCCCGTGAGCAGGCTGCATCATGCCAGAAGGTTCTCGGTGGATGGGCAAACATTGCAAAGGAATACGCTACAAAGAGATACAGATCAAACCTTATCAACTGGGGTATGCTTCCATTTGTCATCGATAAGGATTTTGACTTTGACAATGACGACTATGTATTCATCCCGGGAATCAAGGATGCGGTGAAGAACAAGACAGAGGTCATCAAGGCATATGTTGTGAACAAGGATTTTGCTGAGATAGAGCTGAGACTTGGAGAACTCACAGACGATGAGAGACAGATCATAACAGATGGCTGCCTCATCAATTACTACAAGTACAACTAAATGATATATATGGTGCCGAGTGCGCCATGTATGTACATTTGAATATAATGTATATACGACGATATAACAGGCATCATCATGGGCGCTTTAGTGCGGCTTGGTGGTGCCTGTTGCTTTCATATAGCCAGTGTGATCATGATGTGATAATCCACGATGTCAAAAAGAAACGGATTTACAACATGGCGGGTTTATGAAGACAAAAATAAAATACAGGAGGTATTTACAATGGGAAAATCAGAGCTGGAAAAGATGCACACATGTGAGCTTTATCTTCCGGGCGATGAGGATATCGCCAGAGAGCAGATAAAGTGTCTGGACAGATTATATGACTTCAATATGACCAGACCAACAGAGATGGTCAAGCGTCAGCAGATGCTCAAGGAGATGTTTGAGGAGATAGGAGACAACTGCTATATAGAGCCACCACTCCATGCAAACTGGGGCGGCAAATTTGTTCACTGGGGCAGCAATATATATGCGAATTTCAACCTTACAATGGTGGATGACACACATATTTACGTTGGTGACTACACCATGTTTGGACCAAATGTAACTCTGGCAACAGCGGGACATCCAATAAATCCTGAGCTCAGAAAACAGGGCTATCAGTACAATGCACCTATAACAATAGGCAAGAACTGCTGGATAGGTGCAGGAGTTACGATACTTCCGGGGGTAACTATAGGTGATAACACCGTCATAGGAGCTGGAAGTATGGTTGCCACAGATATCCCATCGAATGTTGTAGCTGTGGGTAATCCGTGTAAGGTACTCAGGGAAGTGAATGAGCGTGATGCAAAATATTATTTCAAGGATCACAGGATTGATTTCTTCCAGTATAACAATGTGAGCAAGAATGACTGATGAGGTATATTCAGTTGAGGATGGAGGGTACATACAGAAGGTGGAAACTGCGAGGGCTCGCTGGCTCCAATGTCTATGGTGAACAGCTATATGATCGTATCGGTAGAAAAGGGCAGGACTGGAAAGGTGCAGATCGTATATCAGTTGAATGATGTTGAGTCAGGAGAGAATATCAAATCTGTGTGGATAGAACTTCCGCAGTGATCATGATGACAGAAAAATACAAATAGTAATTACAAAGACGTGCACGAAAGATTCTTCAAAAAGAACTTTCATGCACGTCTTTTAATATCTGTCTTATTTATTTGTAATAGTCTGATATGTTACTGCTTTGATATGGCAGCAGCTTCAGTGCTCTTGGCAACCTCTACAATAGAAGAGGTGAGACCTGCGATTCCCTGTATCTCTGATGGGATGATGATCTTGGTAGCCTTGCCGTCTGCAGCCTTTGTAAATGCTTCCAGGCTCTTGAGAGTGATGACCTGATTTGTAGGCATTGACTCATTCAGTGCTCTGATACCATCTGCATTTGCCTGCTGTACAGCGAGGATAGCCTGTGCCTGACCTTCGGCTTCCTTGATAGTTGCTTCCTTCTTAGCCTCAGCACGGAGAATCTGAGAAGCCTTCTCAGCCTCGGCCTCAAGGATGACTGACTGCTTGTTACCTTCTGCGATGAGGATGGCTGACTTCTTCTCACCTTCAGCACGGAGGATCTGCTCACGTCTCTCACGCTCTGCCTTCATCTGCTTCTCCATGGCATCCTGAATAGCTGCAGGAGGGATGATGTTCTTGAGCTCTACTCTGTTGACCTTGATTCCCCAAGGATCAGTAGCCTCGTCAAGTGTTGCTCTCATCTTGGTGTTGATGGTCTCTCTTGATGTAAGTGTCTGGTCAAGCTCGAGATCACCGATGATGTTACGAAGTGTGGTAGCTGTCAGGTTCTCGATGGCCATGATAGGATTCTCAACTCCGTAGCTGAAAAGCTTAGGATCTGTGATCTGGAAGAATACGACTGTGTCGATCCTCATTGTTACGTTATCCTTTGTGATAACCGGCTGTGGAGCGAAGTCAACAACCTGCTCCTTGAGTGTAACCTTCTTGGCTACCTTATCGATAACAGGCATCTTCATGTGAAGTCCAACAGACCATGTTGCCTGATATGTTCCAAGTCTCTCAATTACATAAGCGTGTGCCTGTGGCACGATCTTGATCGTACTGCAAATAATAACGATTACGATCAGACATAAAATGATAATAAGTGAAATTCCTGCTCCGTCCATAATAATCTCCTTAATTAAAAATGTGTGTGTCTTAAGCTGATAAGCCCTTAGCTTTATATTGCCGGCTTTCCTGCCTTTTCTACGATTGCTTTGACTCCGGATATCTCGTCGATCACGACCTCGGTTCCGGTTTCAATGGTATCGCCATGTTTGGATCTTGCTGTCCACTCAACTCCGTTGATCAAGACCTGACCGGTGGACTTGAGATTGTCTATGTCAGCAGATACGATAACGTGTTTGCCGATAAGACTTTCTACGTTTGTCTTCACCAGTTGGTTGTCAAGATGCTTCTTGGCAATCGGTCTTGTCGTGAAGAAAAGAATAGTGGTGACAACAAGAAATGCAACGATCTGTAGTGGCAGCGATCCGCTGAAAAAAGCGATGATCATTGCCACCAGGGCTCCTCCACATGCCCAGATGGTTGTAAGTCCAAGCGATATGATCTCAGCAATGAGACATACGGCAAATATGATAAGCCAGGTTGCAATCTCCCAATTCATATAGAACACCTCCCTCGTTTAGGAAATCCTGGTATGCGATAGTTTTCGCATTTGCCCTTGGCTAGTTCTCATTTTACTAAAAAACAGTAGGGTAAACAACATAAATTTTCTGAACATACTATCCCCTAAAGTGCATTATATGCACGAATTATAAAATTTATGAGATTAAATGATAAATGTATGGTTAATTTTGCGTAAGCTGTATTGAACAGGTTTGGAAAAACTAATATAATAAACACATGCTAAAGAATGGGAGAGAAGAAGTTGGCTGTTAATAATAAGAAGAAAAGAATTCTCAACATAAGTCTGGCGGTCATAGGAATAATCGTTGTCGGACTCCTTTTTAATAAGATACTGGAGCAATGGTCGGGATTTCGTGCGATACTTGACAAGATATCGAGTGCATTTGCACCGATCATAGTGGGCGCAGTCATTGCGTTTCTCATGAACCCGATACTTGTTTTTTTCGACAGATTATTTCATACGATATTCCAGGAGAGAGTCATATCGGATAAGAAAAAATTGTTCAAGGTTTCGAGAACTTTGTCGGTTATTTTAACTACCATAGTGTTCCTTGGAATCATAACCGGAATAGTGTGGCTGGTGGTTCCTCAGCTCTACGACAGTATCAAGCAGCTTGTGGGCAACATGGATACCTATTATTCCAACCTTCAGACGATGGTGGAGAATATAAATGAGAAGTTCCAGAAGCTCAATATACCTGAGGATCAGATCAACAAGTATATGAACAATGCATATCTCAAGGTTCAGGATATGCTGAATACCAAGATCATGCCAAATGTGGACAAGATCGTGGTGAACATAGGAAGTGGAGTGTTCTCAGGACTTAAGTTCCTGTACAATTTCCTTATAGGCATTGTTGCTTCGATATATGTGATGGCAAACAAGGAATATCTTGCTTCAAGGGGAAAGAAGATAATATATGCGGTATTCAAGGTGAAGAATGCAAATACTATCCTTGACGGACTTTCAGAGATGAACAGGATATTTGGTCAGTTTATAAACGGAAAGATACTTGATTCACTTATTATAGGAATGATCATGTTCATAGTATCAACGATACTCAATCTGCCATATGCGGTTCTGATAAGTGTTATCGTTGGAGTGACAAATGTCATACCGTTCTTCGGACCTATCATAGGAGCTGTGCCATGTTTCTTCATCGTGCTCATTGCAGATCCTATAAAGAGTCTTGTGCTGCTCATTGTTATACTTGTACTGCAGCAGTTTGATGGAAATATCCTCGGACCGAAGATCATCGGAGATACCACAGGACTTTCAAGCTTCTGGGTGCTCACAGCGGTCATAGTTGGCGGCGGTTTGTTCGGATTCTTTGGAATGCTTCTCGGAGTTCCTGTATTTGCCTGCTGTTACATGTACATCAACAGGACATGCACTGCAAAGCTGCAGGAGAAGAATCTTGCGTTCAAGACATCCGAGTATGAGAAGATTCGCAGGATAGATGAGGAGACGGGAGAGCCGATATATATAACTGAGGAAGAAGAGGATATAAGGTTCAAGAAGAAGACGCCGGAGCAGAAGCTTGCGGAGCGTGAGAACAAAAGGAAGCTCAAGCAGAAGCAGCATATGCTTCAGTACCCATCAGATCTTCCAGATGATGAATATGTGAAGTCTGGCACTGCGCATGCAGATGATCAGTCTCAGGATGACGATGATTCAGATGATGATCCTATCAGTATATTTGATAAATTCATGCATGTTATGAAGAGCGTGGCCAGCAGGGCGGACGCTGAAAAGCTTGCAAATAATATAGTAGGAAGTGATGCAGAGCCTGATAAGGAAGCTGACAGCAAAGATGACGCTGAAGAAGTTGGAAATGGTCAGGCAAAACCGGAGAGTGATAAAAAAATTTCCGGGAATCAGGATAAATAAAACATAATATCAGCACGGGGAAAGCAGATGCTGTCCCTGTCTGACAAAAGAGAAAAGAACAGATTTGCTTTTACACAAATCTGTTCTTTTCTGCATCGTATGAATAGTCGATGGATGCGAGCTTACTCTTGATATCATCTGCATTTACACATAGTGAGCTGCAGAGCTCGTCAAGACTTGGATAGTCATCTCTGAGCTTCGTGTTGATGAAGCTGAGAAGCACCATAGGATCCTTTGGAAGTGAAGAGTATTCCATTGTTAAAGTTCCTCCTTGTGGTATATTGGGTCATAATATGCATCGTGTTTATAAATATTATGGTTGAATTAACTGCATAAAATTGGTATATATATAGTTTGTGATATATATCAAAGATACAAATTGAATTTTACAACAGTGATTTAGAAATGGCAATAAGGAGTTAGATATGAGTACAAATACCGGTACGGCAAAGAAAGGAAAGCTATCAGGAAAGGGAAGTAATCTGGCGCTTCAGGCAGGAATCCTGGCGGGAGCCGGAATCGTGTCGAGGATCATCGGCCTTCTGTACAGATCACCTCTGTATCAGATACTTGGAGATGAGGGAAATGGATATTATGGTTCAGCGTATGCAATATACGCCATGGTCATAATGATCGCCACATACAGTATTCCTACAGCAGTGTCGAAGCTTGTTGCCGGTAAGATAGCTATGGGACAGTACAAGAGTGCCAGACGTATATACTACTGTACATTTATATATGTAGTCATAGCGGGTGCTGTGGCGGCACTGATCACGTACTTTGGAGCCGAATGGTTTGTAAGTGACCAGCCAAATGCAGTCTTAAGTCTTAAGATACTTGCCCCTACTATATTTATATCGGGCTTTCTTGCAATATTCAGAGGATATCTGCAGGCATACAACACGATGGTGCCTACATCTATATCACAGATCATAGAGCAGCTTGCAAATGCAGTAGTCAGTATCGTCGCTGCGTATATGCTTGCAAAGCCATTTGCCGCTGGAACAACCGAGCATGCAAAGTATGGTTCTGCCGGAAGTGCCATGGGTACAGGTGCCGGAGTCCTTGGAGGATTGATATTCATACTGTTCGCTTATGCGAGAAGAAGAAAGGGTATCATGGAGTCTGTGAAGAACGATACAAGTCCAGACACCGAATCCTATGGAAAGTTATTCAGAATAATCATTGCCACAGTCACACCTATCGTGGTGGCAGCAGTGGTGTATAACGTGCTCACACCTATAGACATGAAGGTATTCTATGTGGTCATGAAGATGAAGGGCATGGATTCCCTGGAGATGGCAAAGCTGTATGGAATTTACTCAGGACAGTATACAGTTCTCACGAACCTTCCGCTTGCCATAGCAGCTTCAGTTGGAATCGCATATATTCCGGGAATATCCGGTGCGTATGCAAGAAATGACATGCAGAAAACCAATAAACTCCTGAATCAGGCGCTCAGCATGTCCATGCTGGTCACCATACCATGTGCGGTTGGAATGGGAGTCCTGGCTAAGCCTATAATACAGCTCCTGTTCTCAGGTGCGGATCCGATGGCAGCCAAATGTATGTATCTTGGATTCATATCCATAGTGTTCTTTGCACAGTCAACTGTAACCAACAGTGTGCTTCAGGCCATGGGTAAGGTGATGGCACCGGTTATCAATGCCACCCTTGCACTGGTGATACATGTGGTGGTTCTTGTGGTTATGCTGTACTGCACAGACTGGGCACTTTATGCACTGGTATTTGGTTCGATAGTGAACTCACTGCTCATATGTATATTCAACCAGCGTTCGCTCACAAAGTACAAGACCGGCAAGATGGACAACAGGCGAATATACGTTGCACCTACTATAGCATCTATCTTCATGGGTGTTGTTACGATCATTGTATATGAGGGCTGCAGGAAGCTTCTCGGCAACTGGGTGATCGCGATGTTTGTTGCAGTATTTGTGGCGATCATATTCTATGCGGTGGCTATACTCAAAGCCGGAGGATATACGGAGGAGGAACTTCTCAATATGCCTAAGGGAGGTCTTATTGTGAGGTTTGCGAAGAAGTTCAGACTGATAAAATAAAATGTTTGTATAAAAAATGTTTCCTAAATTTCTCGAATAGGAATATACTTGTATCTGGAACGTGAAAACGTTTTCACGAGAAAGGTATATTATGGAAAGAGGAAAAAAGAGTAAGACTCTTCTGAAGATATTCATAACAACATTATATCTGAGCGTCTTTACCTTCGGGGGTGGATACGTCATCGTTTCACTTATGAAGAAAAAGTTTGTGGATGAAAACCATTGGATAGAGCAGGACGAGATGCTGGATCTTGTGGCTATATCCCAATCGTCGCCGGGACCTATCGCAGTAAATGGAGCGATAGCGGTGGGCTATAAACTGTGCGGCATGGCAGGGGCACTGGTGGCCATAATCGGAACGATCATACCGCCATTTGTCATCATATCCATCATATCTTACTGTTACAGCGCGTTCAGGACTAACTGGGTGATCAGTGAGATGCTGGAGGGAATGCAGGCCGGTGTAGCTGCGGTCATTGCATCAGTGACATATGATATGGGAGCAGACATAGTAAAGCAGAAGGATGATCTGGGGATATTGTTTATGATAGCTGCATTTGTTGCATCCTACATATTGGAGATAAATGTCGTGTTCATAGTAATTGTCTGTGGACTTGTCGGCGTTTGCAGAGGACAGCTGGAGAAAAGAAGAGGGCATGGGCATAAAAAGACAGGGGATACTTCTGACGGAAATCCTGAAAAACATCCCGACAAAGGGGGGATGGAATAATGATCTATTTGCAGTTGTTCCTAAGTTTCTTCCAGATAGGACTCTTCAGTTTCGGCGGAGGTTATGCCGCCATGCCGCTTATACAGGGACAGATAGTGAAGATACATGGGTGGATGACCATGTCAGAGTTCACGGATTTGATCACTATATCCCAGATGACTCCAGGCCCTATAGCGGTCAATTCGGCGACATTTGTGGGACTCCGGGTGGCTGGATATGTCGGCGCGGTGGTTGCCACACTCGGATGTATACTTCCTTCATGTATCATAGTCACAGTCATAGTAAGACTTTATCTGAAATACCGCAAACAGGACATCCTTCAGGAACTGCTCGGAGGAATAAGACCTGCGGTTGTGGCGATGATCGCGTCAGCGGGAGTTTCGATATTCGTGACGGCGGTCTGGTCTGGGATTGACATGATAAGTATCGCTGGAACTAAGTGGAATCTCGTGGTGATATTTGCGGTAAGTGTTGTTCTGCTTAGAAAATTCAAACTGAATCCTGTGTGGGTGATGCTGCTTTCCGGCGGGATGCAGGTGATCGTGGGGCTTGCTGGCAGATATCTGATCTGAGTAAAAGCATATTATAATTTTAATTAAATTGTAATGTGAAGAACTTTATTATAGTATGTAAAAAGTAGATGTGGTGGGGAGTTTGCATATGAAGAAGAAAATATTGATATGTCTGGTAGTACAACTCATATGCTGGAGCATTATGACGCTGTCTGATTACATGGAAGAAACATATAATGATAGTTATAATCTGGTCGTTGTATTTGCTGTACCCCTGATATGCGTAATTCTGTATATTATATTCAGAAAATGGATATACGATAATCAGATTGTGCGGCTGAAAGATGTCGCCATAATCTGTGCGGCGTGGATGATCAGTGGATTGATACTGGGATTCCTGATCGGTGCTCTGGTTATCAATGAAATGTGGATAGTGCCGCAGGCTACAGGAGGATGGGAGCATCTGCTGAATGGAATCGAATATATGATGTTTGCTATTACGCTTGCGGGAATACCATTTGTGGCGGTGGTATTGATCGAATCGGTTATAGGGATAGTAAAGGTAGTTAGTAAAAAGGATTGAATAATTAAATGCTTCATCTGTGAGAGAATCAGGTGGAGCATTTTTTTTGCATGGTGGTTAATGTATTAAACGGGCATATGAAGAGTTTGTATACCCCTTGACAAAAAGAAAAATATGAATATACTTACCAATGATAATTACCTAAAGTAATTATACGAAATAACAATAAAATAATATTTGATAAATTTACAGGAAGGAATGCTATGACAAAGGAAAAGATAAAACAGGTGATGGATGCCTGCTATCAAGCTAAGAGAGTCAGAGATATGATGCCAAAGCTGCCAAATGGAGTCACACCGACTCATATACATTATCTTGATGTGATAACGAGATTTGAGAGGTCTGAGACTGATGTAAAGGTCAGTGATATAAGTGATGAGCTGGGGCTCCCAAGACCGGGCGTGACAAAGACGATAAAGGATATGGAACGCTTGGGATTTGTGGAAAAGAAGGCTTCAGAGGCGGATGGACGTTTTGTGTATATCAGGAGCACTCAGGCTGGCAGAGATCTGGTTGGCAAATATGTTGATGAGTATTTCACAGGACTGGGGGAGTCTCTTACCGATATCACAGATGAAGATGCAGATATTATGATAGCGACCATTGAAAAAATTTATGATGTTATGAGCAAAAGGAGTCAAGACATAAGATGAGTGTACAGGATAAAACAGATTTTACACAAGGAAGTATAATTAGAAAAATGCTCCCATTCATGGGACCGATTCTTGGAGCACTGATACTTCAGGCTACATATGGTGCGGTTGATCTGCTGGTGGTTGGAAGATTCGGTTCGACGGCGGGACTTTCAGCCGTATCTACAGGCAGCCAGGTGCTCAATCTGGTTACATTTGTGATAACAGCACTTGCTATGGGTGTCACAGTGCTTATTGCCAGATATATAGGCGAGAAGAACACGGATCAGATAGGAGAGCTTCTCGGAGGTGCCACGACCATATTTGCAATACTTGCGGTGGTGCTGGCAGTTGTCATGGTGACGTTTGCAAGACCTTTGTCAGTGTTGATGCAGGCACCGGCTGAGGCGGTCACTCTTACATCGTCGTATGTGAGGATATGCGGAGGCGGAATATTTTTCATTATGGCCTATAATGTGCTCACCGCGATATTCAGAGGTTTTGGAGACAGCAAATCACCTCTTATATTTGTGTTTGTGGCATGTATAGTAAATGTTGTCGGTGACCTTATACTGGTTGCGGGATGTCATCTGGATGCTGCGGGTGCAGCCATAGCAACAGTGGTTGCCCAGGCGGTCAGTGTTGTCCTTGCGCTTTTGCTGCTGAAGAAGAGAGAGCTTCCATTTAAGATATCAAGAAAAGATTTCAGATTAAACAGACAGTGCAGAAGATTGCTCTCAGTTGGGCTTCCGCTGGCGATGCAGGAATTTCTCACGCAGATGTCATTTCTAGCGCTGTGTGCATTTATCAACAGACTTGGCCTGGAGGCATCATCCGGATATGGAGTTGCCTGCAAGATAGTCAGCTTTGCCATGCTGGTACCAAGTTCGCTTATGCAGTCTATGGCTTCATTTGTATCGCAGAATGTCGGAGCTGGAAAAGAGGACAGAGCGAGAAAAGCGATGCTTACCGGTATGGGCATAGGACTATCTGTAGGCGTGGTGGTATTCATTGGTGTGTGGTTCTTTGGTGACAAAATGACATCAATTTTCACCACCGATGCGTCTGTTATCCAGAGGGGCTTCGAGTATCTGAGGGGATTTGCGCCTGAGACTATAGTCACGGCGGTGCTGTTCAGTATGATAGGATATTTCAATGGGCATGAGAAGTCGCTGTGGGTCATGATCCAGGGACTTATACAGACTCTGCTTGTGAGACTTCCACTGGCGTATTACATGAGTATCCAGCCGGATGCAAGCCTTACGAATATTGGACTTGCAGCACCTATAGCCACATGTGTCGGCATCGTGCTCAACGTCATATTCTACATCGTTATGTCAAAGAAGTGGAAAACGGAAAAGACCTGAAAATAATTAAATAAATGCTTGACAAATAAAACAAATGATTATAATACTTTAATCAGAAAATTGTAATCTATATGAAAAGAATTTGAAAAATAAATATTTAGTAAACCCGTTGAAAAGCGGTGACACAAAGCCATATGGGTCTAAGGTCTGAAAACAGAGAACTGTTTCGGACTATGACAGCCGGTTGCAGTATAATTTCCCTGTTGGAACTAGTATGTACAATGAGGAGTATAATTATATTTATTAAAAGGGACTGGAAGAATATCAGAAGATCTGATTATTCGGACAGGAGAGTCCTTCTTGTGGAGGACAATGATCTGAACAGAGAGATCGCATCGGAGATCATAGGAATGACGGGAGCCAGTGTGGAGATCGTTGAGAATGGCAGGGAGGCTGTGGAGAGGATAGAGAATGCCTCCGAGAACTGGTATGACATAGTGTTTATGGATGTTCAGATGCCGGTCATGAATGGGTATGAGGCCACCGCCGCTATAAGAGCACTGCCTGGAAGAAGAGGCCAGATTCCTATCATAGCCATGACCGCAAATGCATTTGCTGAGGATGTGCAGCTTGCAAAGAACACGGGGATGGATGAACACATAGCGAAACCGCTTGATTTTGAAAAATTGAACACAGTGATGGAGAAATATCTGAACTGATAAAATGTAGCAGCCAGCCGGGGGTTCACCCCCGGCTGGCTGTTGTAGTTTTGAAGGAGGCACTGGGTAAAAAATAGTTATGGGATTCCGATAATAATTATAAACATTGAAATTAAGCCACGGGTGTAGTACAATTACCGTGCTATTGGGGGCTTTTTGCACCCTGAAAACAGATGGTACACTAAATGGTACACCATATAATCGGCAAAGTCAGAATATCAAGCAAAATCAAGGCTTTAAGAAAGGAAAATAGAAAAAATGAAATTAGGTATCGTAGGACTCCCAAACGTGGGAAAAAGTACACTTTTCAATTCACTTACAAAGGCAGGCGCGGAATCAGCTAACTATCCGTTCTGTACAATAGATCCAAACGTAGGAATCGTTGCAGTGCCGGATGAGAGACTGGACAAGCTCACAGAGATGTACAACTCAGCCAAGACAACACCTGCTGTTATAGAATTTGTAGATATCGCGGGTCTTGTAAAGGGCGCATCAAAGGGAGAAGGACTTGGAAACCAGTTCCTTGCGAACATCAGAGAGGTTGATGCCATCGTTCACGTTGTAAGATGTTTTGAGGATACAAATGTCATCCACGTTGACGGTTCCGTAGACCCGATCAGAGATATAGAGACCATCAATCTGGAGCTGATATTCTCAGATATAGAGGTGCTCGACAGAAGAATCGCCAAGACCATCAGAGGTGCAAGAAATGACAAGATGCTTGCCAAGGAGCTCGACTTCCAGCAGAGGATCAAGGCTCACCTTGAGGAGGGCAAGCTTGCAAAGACCATTGAGGTCACAGATGAGGACGAGCAGGCATGGATAGAGGAGTACAACCTTCTCACATGGAAGCCTGTAATATTTGCCGCAAATGTAGGCGAGGAAGACATTGCGGACGATGGCGCTTCAAATGAGAACGTGCAGAAGGTAAAGGAATACGCAAAGGACTTCGATGCAGAGGTATTTGTAGTATGTGCACAGATAGAACAGGAGCTGGCAGAGCTTGATGATGAGGAGAAGAAGATGTTTCTCGAGGATCTTGGAGTTAAAGAGTCTGGTCTTGACAAGCTTATCAAGGCAAGCTACTCACTTCTTGGTCTTATCAGTTATCTGACAGCCGGAGAGACAGAGTCAAGGGCATGGACCATCAAGAAGGGAACGAAGGCACCTGGAGCAGCTGGCAAGATTCACTCAGACTTTGAGAGAGGATTTATCAAGGCGGAGGTTGTCAGCTACAAGGATCTCATGGACTGCGGAAGCATGCTTGCGGCCAAGGAGAAGGGCCTTGTAAGACAGGAAGGCAAGGAATATGTGGTTGAGGATGGAGATGTTATTCTCTTCAAGTTCAACGTGTAAATGAATCTAGGAGGATGTAACGATATGTCTCAGATATCAGAATATTTTAGAAGCATATTCTTTCCGAATCTTGGGATAACCCTCAGAAACATAGGTGACCATATCAATATAGGAAGCTTTGAGGTGAGGTTCTACGGGATCATCATCATGATAGGATTCCTGCTGGCATATGTACTTGTCACCAACGAGGCAAAGAGAACAAAACAGAATCCTGAAATGTATCTGGATTTCATACTTATACTTATCATCCCGGCCATACTTGGAGCAAGACTCTACTATATCCTGTTCAGACTTGACCAGTATATAGTGCAGGGCGATGTGGGAGCTACACTCAAAGCCATGCTGAATATCAGAGGCGGCGGACTTGCCATATACGGCGGAATCATCGCAGGAGTCATCACAGCGGTAATCTTCTGCAAGGTGAGAAAAGTAAGCTTTGTGCTCATGGCGGATACAGCCACATTCGGAATACTGATCGGGCAGATACTTGGAAGATTTGGCAACTTCTTCAACAGAGAAGCATTTGGCGCATATACGAACAGTAAGATGGCCATGGCGATTCCTCTTGATTACTACAGATCAGAGGGCAATCTTGATTATCTGGAGAGAACCGGGGTCATCACACAGAAGATGCTGGACAATGTGGTGAATATAGACGGCATGGATTGCATAACGGTCCATCCGACATTCCTGTATGAGTCCTTATGGAATCTTATGCTGCTTGTGTTCTTATTTATATATAGAAAGCACAAGAAATTCAAAGGAGAGTTCGCTCTTATATATGTGGGAGGATACGGACTCGGAAGATTTATCGTCGAAGGTCTCAGAAGTGATTCCCTGATGATCGGCAATACAGGGATCAAGGTATCCCAGGCGCTTGCACTTGTATGCTTTGTAACTGCCGTGGTACTGCTTGTCATAAATTATGTAAGATGTGCCAAGCGTGGCTGGCCTGCTGCAGTGATGGGAGACGCCGCTGGCACAGAAGTGAAGATTAGTGGCGAATGTGATCCTGCGGATACAGAAGTGGAGACCAGTGGTGGATCAGATGACGCTGGAGAAAAAAAGAAAGATGACAAAGATGCCACAAAATAGCATTTCAGCGCAGAAAAAGTGGCAATAAAAATAATATAACAGGGAGACAATACAGATAAATACCCACAAGGTGGAGATATCCCCCACGAAATGGGAAAAAACTGGGATTTGTCCCCACCACAAAAAGCCTGTAGGTTTGACAGTGAAAACTGTTAGATCTACAGGCTTTTTTGCGTATTTGCACACACTTTTTTCATATAACAGGGTTGCAATTTGGGGGGCTATAGTATAGAATAGTGGTTACAAGTGGCATTACTGTGCAACTAAGTGGTGGAAAGTGGTGATTGAACCGGAGTTATACGAAAGGAGGAGATCGGGATGTCCAGATGCTTATCAGGTGAATATGAACATAAGCTTGATGCAAAAGGAAGACTGATCATGCCATTAAAACTTCGTTCGGAACTCGGGGAGTCATTCATGGTAACCAAAGGAATCGACTGCTGTCTCTATGTATATGGAATGACAGAGTGGGAGGAGTTCGTTGAGAAGCTGAACAAGCTTCCTATGACCAACAGAACGGCCAGAGCCTTCAAGAGAGGTTTCCTTGCCGGAGCGGTCAAGTGTGAGCCGGATGCACAGGGAAGAATACTTCTATCTCCGAAGCAGAGAGAATATGCTCATATAGACAAGGATGTGTATGTCATCGGTAACGGTGAGAAAGCGGAGATCTGGAGCAAGGAAGAGTGGGATGGCCCTGAGAACATGAGTGATAATCAGGCCAGCATGGACGAGCTTGCAGATGAGCTTGATGCACTTGATTTTAGTTTTTAGAAGAGAATGGTAATTGATTATGGAATTTGCGCACAAGTCGGTCTTGCTTGAGGAGACCATCGACAACCTGAATATCAAGCCGGATGGCATCTATGTGGATGGCACATTAGGGGGAGCCGGACACTCAGAGCAGATTGTGAAGAGGCTTGGTGAGGGCGGCAGGCTTATAGGTATCGACCAGGATGAGGATGCCATAGCTGCAGCGTCGAAGAGACTTGAGCCGTATGGGGATAAGGTGACCATAGTCAGGGATAATTACCAGAATTTCAGAAGAATATTGGATGAACTGAACATACAGAAGGTGGACGGGATACTCCTTGATCTGGGAGTGTCTTCATATCAACTCGATAATGCGGATAGAGGATTCACATATCGGGTTGATGCTCCACTGGATATGAGGATGGACAACAGGCAGACAAAGACTGCAAAGGATATAGTCAATGATTATTCCGAGGCTGAGCTGTTCCGTATACTTAAGGATTACGGAGAGGAGAGATATGCAAAGAGTATTGCATATCATATATGCAAGTATCGTGAGAACAAGGTGATAGAGACCACCGAAGAGCTCAACGATATAATCCGTGGCTCCATACCGGCAAAGGCAAGGAATGGACAGGGACATCCGTCCAAGCAGACATTTCAGGCGATCAGGATAGAGCTTAACAGAGAGCTTGATGTGCTCAGGGATTCAATAGACGGCATGATAGCAAGCCTGAATCCGGGAGGAAGATTGTGTATCATCACATTTCATTCCCTTGAGGACCGGATAGTGAAGCTAGCATTCAGGAAAAATGAAAATCCATGCATTTGTCCACCGAACTTTCCGGTGTGCACATGCGGAAGAAAGCCTCTCGGCAAGGTGATAACGAGAAAACCGATCATACCGGGAGAAAGGGAGCTTGAGGAGAATTCCAGATCAAAGAGCTCAAAGCTCAGAGTGTTTGAGGCAATTTGACAGATATAAATGAAAGAGGCGATATAGATGGCAGATAGAAGATACTACACAGAGGGTAGTTCTGCAAGACAACTGAATTATGATGACCGGGCTGGACGTAACAGATCCCGCGAAGCTGTAGTCAGAGGCTCAGCCGCTCCGGCGAGAAGACCACAGCCTTCAGTGAGACCTGAGAGAGCTCCACAGCCGGCGCGAAGAAAGAAACAGGGATCATCTCATCTGACTGACAGAGAGAGACGAGAGCTTGCAGCCAGAAAGGCACAGAGAAAGGCAGTTACAAATGCACAAATAAGATATACGGCGGGCATGGTTGCTGCGATAATCGTTGCGGTGGCGCTGTGCTGTTATCTTCTGAAACTTACATCAGATGTCAAGTCACAGAAGGAGTCAGTGGCAACGCTGAAGAGCCAGGTGGCAACACAGCTTGACGAGAATGCAAGCTACAGCGCAGGACTTGATTCCATGACAGATCTGGATGAGATATATAATATTGCAACTACTAAGCTCGGCATGGTATACTCACAGCCGGGACAAACATTATACTATTCACAGAATAATGATGATTACGTAGTACAGTACAAGGATGTCCCTAAGGCCAAGTAGTCTTAGGGATATTTAATTTTTAAGGTGGAAAGATAAAATGTCAAAGAGATCAAAGCTATTTTTAAAAGGGATGAGAAGAAAGACCAAGATCGCATATTTGCTGGTGGTGGGAGTTCTGGTGGCACTCACCATAAGAGTTGTGTACATCAACGTGGCAAATGGAAAGGAGTATTCGGAGGCGGTGGTTCTGCAGATGGACTACAATTCCACGGATATTCCGTATGAGAGAGGCGAGATACTGGACAGAAATGGAAATGTCCTTGCAAACAGTGAGAAGACCTACAGCCTGATACTTGAGCCTGTGAATATTCTGATCACGGAGAAGGGAAAGGCGGCAACAAGAGCTGCGGTGCTGGAGTATTTCGATGTGTCAGGAGACGATTTTGACAAGCACATTGCAAATGAGGATTCTTATTATGAGGTAGTCCTCAAGGATCTTCCATATACAAAGGTTAAGGCATTTGAGGATTACTGTAAGACCGATGAGGGCGCAGATGTCATAGGAGTGAGATTCGAGACGGTGTATAAGAGAAATTACCCAAATGGATCTCTGGCGTGTCACCTGCTCGGATACACCGCCAGCGGAAATGTTGGACAGGGTGGTATTGAGGGCTATTATAATGACTACTTAAACGGTGTGGATGGCAAGACTTACAGATATATGTCGGGCTCAGGCGGCGTTGACTCGGAGACTGTGGCAGCCCAGAATGGTGAGACAGTAGTATCCACCATAGATATGAATATACAGAAGATCATAGAGGACAACATCACTGAGTATATGCAGAATACAGGTGCTAAGCAGATAGGTATCATAGCAATGGATCCAAACAATGGCGAGATACTTGGAATGGCAAGCTCACGTACCTACGATCCAAATGACCCGATGAACACACAGGCGCTCAGGAACATGACAGTCACCGTCACCCAGGAGGTTGAGATCGAGGGTGCAGATGAGAATGCGGACAGCCTGATAAGCGTTGAGAGTGCAAAGAAAAATACAACAGCAACAACGGAGAGCAGCGAGGATGGCACTACCACAGAATCATCTACAGAAGCGACCACCGAACAGAAGAAGAATGTAAAGACTGAGGAAGTGGAATACGATTTCTCAAAGATGTCGGATGAAGAGTTCCAGAGCACGATAGATGGATTTACATCAGACCAGTTATATGAGGCACTCAACTATGTATGGCAGAATTACTGTATAAGTGATGTGTTTGAGCCGGGTTCAACATACAAGGCATTTACCATAGCGGGAGCCATGGAGGATGGAGTGATCTCAGACGGAGATGAATTTCTCTGTGATGGTTCACAGGTCGTAGTCGAGGGAGAGAGCCCTATTTACTGTAGTTACAGAGCAGGACACGGAATGGTTGACGTCAAGAGAGCTCTGGCTGTTTCATGTAATGATGCGTTGATGCAGATAGCGGACAAGGAGGGACCAGAGACATTTGACAAATATCAGATGATATTTAACATTGGTTCCAAGACAGGAATAGATCTCGAAGGTGAGACGACAGGTATTAAGTACGATGTGGAGAATCTTAATCCTACAGAGCTTGCGACATCTTCATTTGGACAGGGTGTTACAACATCTATGATCCAGATGGCAGCGGGATTCTGTTCTGTAATAAACGGCGGAAATTATTATGTGCCACATGTTGTCAAGAGACTTCTGGATTCAGACGGAAATGTGGTTGAGAATATGGATCCGGTGCTTGTCAGAAAGACCATATCCAAGGAAGTGTCGGATTACATGAAGACATACCTCCAGGCGGTTGTTGAGGAAGGTACAGGATATGCGGCTGGAATAGAGGGCTACACCATCGGTGGTAAGACAGGTACAGCCGAGAAGCTTCCTCGAGGAAATGGAAAATACGTACTGTCATTCATAGGATTCACCCCTGTTGAGAATCCTCAGATAATGCTTTACGTTGTAGTTGATGAGCCTCATGTTGAGGATCAGTCAGGATCAGGAGCAGGAGCAAAGCTGTTCAATCAGGTTATGCAGGATCTCCTTCCATACCTGAATGTATACTCAACAAACGGAGATGATGTGGCTTATGACGGAACGGAGGAGCCGCTCTCATCAGCATTTGACACGGATACAGAGACTGCAGATACAGAGGCGGCAACAGAGGATGCGGCTGCTGAGGACACATCAGCGGAAGATACATCAGCGGAAGATACATCAGCGGAAGATACATCGACCGACGACACATCGGCGGATGACACGTCGTATGACGATACGGCAGACGACAGTTATACGGCGGACGATACATGGGAGGATGACAGCGGAACAGGCGACGGCACGGATACGTGGAGCGGTGACGAGGACTATTCCGGCGAATGATAATTTACACAGTAAACCAAAGCATCGAAGGTGCAGATACACCTCCGGTGCTTTTTTAATGCAGAGATAGATTTGTACACGAATAGGCGAATACATGAGGCATCCGGCTAATATGATAATAAAAAAGTCCGGGATCAAGAGTTGAAGGTATACAGTTATAACAGGCGGAGGATAAAGTTTGTGTTCGTTATGGCGGCCCTAGCGCTGGGAGTTATAGTTGGCCGTCTTGCATACATAATGCTCTACAGGGGAGAATATTATAGTGAGAAAGCAGATTCCCTGCATGAGAGGGAGAGAAGCATAAAAGCTCCCAGGGGAAGGATATACGACAGAAATGGCAATATCATAGCGGACAACAAGGCGGTGTGTTCAATATCCGTGATACACAGCCAGATAGAGGATGAGGCGGAGGTCACAGAGCTTCTTACAAGATATCTGGATAAGGATCCGGCAGACATCAGGAAGAAGGTGGAGAAGGTATCCTCAAGGGAGCTCATAGCGTCAAATGTAGACAAGGAGACCGGAAAAAAGATCAAGGCGGCTGCTGTTCCGGGGATCAAGGTGGACGAGGATTACAAGCGCAGCTATCCATATGATACCCTTGCATCGAAGGTTATAGGCTTCACCGGTGCTGACAATCAGGGAATACTGGGCCTTGAGGTGACATATGACAGTGTGCTCACAGGGACAAATGGAAGCATAAATGCGGTCACGGATGCAAGGGGAATAGAGCTTGCGGAATATTCAGAAACCAGGACAGAGCCCATTCCCGGAAATGATCTCGTGACAACACTGGATCTCAATATACAGAGATATGTGACACAGGCTGCAGAGAAAGTCCTGATCGAGAAAAAAGCAAACAGGGTGTGTGCAATAACGATCAATCCCCAAAATGGCGAGATATATGCCATGGTGGATGTGCCGGAATACAACCTGAACGAACCGTTCAAACTGGTTAAGCCAGAGAACGATGAAGAGACAGACACAGGGGAAGATGCAGAGAGGAATAACAGCGCATCCGGGACATCCATGTTGCTGCCTACAGCCGGCAATATGGATGAGCTGAACAATATGTGGAGAAATTATCTGATAAGCGACACATATGAGCCGGGATCAACCGCCAAGATAATAACACTGACGGCAGCACTCGAGAAGGGAGCGGTCGACAGCAACTCAAACTTTTTCTGCCCGGGATATAAGATAGTTGAGGACAGAAGGATAAGGTGTAGCAAGACCACGGGCCATGGAAGCCAGAGCCTTAAGGAGGCGCTCATGAATTCCTGCAATCCGGCGTTTATGGAGATAGGAGAGAGAACAGGTGTGGATGGCATGTACGAGTATTATCACAAGCTGGGATTGTTCAGTCAGAGCGGAATAGACCTTCCCGGAGAGGCAAACTCCATCATGCATAAGAAGGAAAATGTAGGGCCGGTAGAGCTTGCCACCATGTCGTTTGGACAGTCATTCCAGGTGACTCCGATACAGTTCATATCTGCAGTGTGCACGGTTGTGAATGGAGGGCATACGGTAACTCCACATTTGGGAAAAAGGATAATAGACAGCAGTAAAGAAACTATTACAGCCATTGAATTTGACGTGCAGAGACAGGTTATAGATGAGGAGACATCACAGAAGATGCGGGAGATGCTTGAAGCAGTCGTTGCCGAGGGCGGCGGATCAAAGTGTGCCATAGAGGGCTGCAGGATAGGCGGAAAGACCGCCACGAGTGAGAAACTTCCCAGAGGAACAGGCAGATACATATCTTCTTTTATAGGATTTGCGCCGGCGGATGATCCTCAAGTCCTGACGGTCGTGCTAATAGATGAGCCCGAGGGCACATATTATGGAGGAACCATAGCGGCCCCTGTTGTGAGAGATATTTTTTTGAATATTCTTCCCTATTTGGGAATTGACAAAGCCACAAATGAGTATTAAATTTATCTCAGTCTGAAAACAGTTTAAGAAATACATAGTCCGCGGTGCGCGGGCAGGTAAGGAGTACAAAATGAATTTAGATTTAAAGATTGTTTTACCGGTAGTGATAGCATTCTGTATCAGCGTGGTGCTGTGCCCTATAGTTATACCGTTCCTGAAGAAGCTCAAGTTCGGTCAGTTTGTCAGGGATGACGGCCCACAGGCACATTTGAAGAAGGCCGGAACACCAACCATGGGTGGACTTATAATCCTTCTGTCACTTACGATCACGACGCTTATCTATATGAAGAAATATCCGGATGTCCTTCCGGTGCTTTTTGTGACACTTGGATTTGGACTTATCGGATTTATCGATGATTACATCAAAGTTGTTATGAAGAGATCAATGGGACTTCACGCATGGCAGAAGATGCTCGGACAGATTGTCGTTACGGGAGTATTTGCATATTATGTAGAGAAGTATTCAGATATCAACAATGAGCTTATAATACCATTCCTTGGCAAGACGGTTCAGCTCAACAGCACACTCTATGTGATACTGTTGTTCTTCATCGTGCTTGGAACAGTTAATGGTGCGAACTTCACAGATGGACTTGACGGACTTGCGTCATCAGTCACGGTTCTCATAGCCACATTCTTTGCGGTTGTAGCAGTGGGAACAGACTCAGGTGTTGCTCCGGTTGCCTGCGCAGCGGTTGGATGTCTTCTTGGCTTCCTTGTGTACAATGTGTACCCTGCAAAGGTATTCATGGGAGATACAGGTTCTCTGGCACTCGGTGGATTTGTTGCATCAGCAGCGTATATGCTCAAGATGCCTATATTCATAGTTATAATAGCTTTCATATACTTCCTTGAAGTATTATCAGTTATAATACAGGTTGTTTCATTCAAGCTTACAGGCAAGAGAGTGTTCAGAATGGCACCTATACATCATCATTTTGAGCTTGGGGGATGGCCTGAGTCAAAGGTCGTTGCTATATTTTCTATAGTGACTGCAGTCCTCTGTGTGGTAGGTTTACTGGCTCTGTAATGTAGAAAGGAGAAAATGGTGCAGTGGTGCACCATGGTGAAATGATATGGAGATCAATACAGCGATAGTAGCAGGAACAGGAAAGAGTGGAATCAGTGCAACCAAGCTTCTGGTAAATCATGGAGTAAAGGTTTATCTGTTCGATGAGAACAAGGACAGAGATATAGAGGCGATAAAGGAGAAGACAGGCGATTCAGAGCTTGTTCAGATAGAACTCGGTGAGCTTGGAGAGGATGCCCTCTCATCATCACAGCTCATGGTCATCAGTCCGGGAATCCCTGTTGATGCGCCATTTACAGATGTGGTGAGAAATGCGGGAATACCTATCTGGAGTGAGATAGAGCTGGCATACCATTATGGTAAGGGTAAGATAGCAGCCATAACAGGAACAAACGGCAAGACTACAACTACAGCCCTTGTGGGAGAGATAGTCAAGGCACACAATGCCAAGACCATCGTTGTGGGAAATATTGGAATACCTTACACAGAGCTGTGCGACACAACAGACGATGATTCAGATACAGTTGCGGAGATAAGCAGTTTCCAGCTTGAGACGGTTATAGATTTTCATCCGAATGTCAGTGCAATACTCAACCTGACTCCGGATCATCTGAACAGGCATTATACATTTGAGAATTATGGAAATGTAAAGTTTTCAATAACAAAGAATCAGACCATGGATGATGTGACAGTCCTCAACTATGATGATGAGCATACACGCGCCATGGGAGAGAAGGCAAAGGAGCATTGCCATGTAGTATATTTCAGCAGACTGGAGAAGCCGGCCGGTGGAGTATATTTAGAGGATGGGGATATCATCCTCGAGGATGGCGATAAGAAGATCAATGTACTTGCCATTAAGGATCTTAAGCTCATGGGAGCTCACAATGTTGAGAATGTTCTGGCAGCAGTTGGAATATCATATTATATGGGAGTCCCTGTTGATGTTATCAGAGATGTTGCAACATCATTCAAGGCTGTTGCTCATAGAATAGAATATGTTGACACCGTCGATGGTGTCGCATACTACAATGATTCAAAGGGAACAAACCCTGATGCAGCCATAAAGGGAATACAGGCCATGGTGGCTCCTACATTCCTCATAGGTGGAGGCTACGACAAGGGTTCTGAGTACGACGAGTGGATAGAGGCGTTTGACGGCAAGGTAAAGTGGCTCGTTCTCATAGGCCAGACTGCGCAGAAGATAGCTGACTGTGCCAAGAGACATGGATTTAACTCAATTATATTTGAGGAGAATCTTCAGGATGCGGTAGCATATTGCCATGAGAATGCGGTTGACGGAGATGCGGTGCTTCTCTCACCTGCATGTGCAAGCTGGGGACAGTTTGACAACTACGAGCAGAGAGGCGATATGTTCAAGGAGTATGTAAGAAGCTATAAGGAGTGATCTGATTGCATGGAGGTCCTGAGGTTTCAGAAGATAGAGTGAGAGATGCACGAAAACGGTGTCCGGGAGGATATGTGGATGTGACCATGCTCCTGGCGCTGGGGATGATTCTGATATTTGGGCTTGCCATGATATACAGTACGAGCAGTTACAGGGCGTACGACCTGTACGGAGATCAGATGTACTTTTTTAAAAGACAGGCACTTTATATGTTGCTGGCGATCCTCGCCATGTACATAGTGTCAAGATATGACTACAGGCGGCTGCTCAGGCTGTCTGCGGTCATTTTGCTGTCATCACTTGTTCTTCAGGTGGTGGTGCTGATAATAGGAACGGCCAGCCATGGGTCAGCAAGATGGATATATATTGGACCTATAGGATTTCAGCCATCAGAATATGCCAAGACGGCGATCATAATCTACACCTCGGCGAGGGCTGCCGTGGAGAGCAAAAATCTGTGCAGACCGGGCTGCCTTATAAAGGTAATGATCCTGCCCGTGATCACCATAGCCCTGATCGGTGTGGAGAATCTCAGCACGGCTATAATCTGTTTTGCAATCCTTTTTGTAATATTGTTTGTGGGAAGCCCCAGGGTCAGACATTTTGTTCTGATCGGTATATTTGGTGTTGTCGGGAGTGTGCTTTTCATAATGTTCGCAGGCTACAGGGCGAACAGAGTCAAGATATGGCTTGATCCTGAAAATTACGCAGATGGCTATCAGACGGTTCAGTCGTTATATGCCGTTGGTTCCGGTGGACTGTTTGGAGTGGGCTTTGGGAGAAGTGTCCAAAAGATGGGGTTTATTCCGGAGTCACATAATGATATGATATTCTCAGTCGTGTGTGAGGAGCTCGGAATTGTCGGAGCGGCATTTATACTTATCATTTTTCTTATATTACTTAGGCGGATGGCTGTGACGGCCATGAATGCCAGAGACAGATTTGGAAGCATGCTCACAGCGGGAGTGATGGCACATGTGGCGGTCCAACTGCTGATAAATGTGAGTGTTGTCACGAATACCATTCCGCCGACAGGTGTGCCGATGCCATTTGTCAGTTATGGCGGAAGTTCGATAATTTTCATTCTGATGGAGATGGGGATAGTGATGTCCGTATCCAGAGGAATTTCGTATGACGAAACAGACATATGACAGATCCTTTAAAGGAAGATTTGAATGGAAAACAACAATAGACGAAATGTTAATAAAAATAGAATGAGCAGAAATGTTGATGTTGCGCAGACCAGACGTGAAAGCGGCTATGTGGATGTCATGACCGGAAAACGCCTCGACGGAAGGGTCAAGGTTCCGGTTGATAAGAGAAGACAGCAGACAGACAGCCGCAATGGACAGCGGAGAGCAGACGGAGATATGCGCCGCAGGACGGATGAGCAGACACGAAGAAGGCCTGATGGGGAGCACCGCAGAACAGGCGAACAGGCGCGCAGAAGACCAGACGGAGAGCGTCGCAGATCTGACGAGCAGGTGCGCAGAAGACCAGACGGAGAGCGTCGCAGATCTGACGAGCAGGTGCGCAGAAGACCAGACGCAGAGCGTCGCAGATCTGACGAGCGGGTGCGCAGAAGACCAGACGGAGAGCGCCGCAGATCTGACGAACAGGTGCGCAGGAGACCAGATGGAGAGCACCGCAGATCTGATGAGCAGGTGCGCAGGAGACAGGATGGAGAGCGTCGCAGATCTGATGAGCAGGTGCGCAGGAGACAGGATGGAGAGCGTCGCAGACCGGATGACCGGATGCGCAGAGAGGATGCAGAAAAACGCAGATCCGAGGAGAGACGCAGGCGTAAGCAAGATCAGGCGGTTGCTGCAAAAAAGAAGAACAAGAAAAAACGCAAAAAAGAGCGCAGAAAGCTTACCCCGGAGGAGATAGAGAGAAAGAAGAAGCTGCAGGCGGAGAAACTTGCCAGAAGAAAGGCGAGACGTGAGAAGGCGGCAAGGATATTCAAGATAGTTCTCAAGATACTTCTCATTCTGGTGGTGCTGTGTGCTATAGCGTTTGTATACATACGTACATGTTATAAATTGAAGTCCATAAAAGTGACCGGAACTGATCACTACACTGACCAACAGATGGTCGATATCGTGACCGGCGGTAAGGATTATGGCAATACGCTGCTGTTTATACTTGAGAGCAGACTGAATCCTGCCCAGGATGTAACCTTTATAGATAAGATAGACGTCACATATGTGAACAGGAATTCAGTAGAGATCACGGTGTACGAGAAGGCCATGGCGGGCTGCATAAAGTACAACGATCAGTATGCATATTTTGATGGCGATGGTATCGTGCTCGAGATATCCGATGCAAAGCTTGATGATGTTCCTTGTATAGAGGGACTTACAAGTGACAGCGTGGAGCAGGGAAAGAAGCTTGATGTCGGTGATTCGGGATTCTTCCAGGAGATACTGACTATGACACAGCTCATTTACAAGAGCGGAATACAGATAGACAAGATTACTTATGACACAGATCAGAATCTCATACTTCACAAGGATGGAATAAAGATCAGGATCGGCGACGGTGAAAACCTGGAGACGAAATTCATGAATCTTGAGAGCATACTTGAGAGCGTGAAGGGTAAAAAGGGAACTCTTGATATGTCGAATTACAGTGAATCGCAGAGGAACGTTATCTTTAAAGAAAATAAATAAAAAATTTCTTGCGTAATGATATAAAAAATCGTATTATATAGGTACTAATGCGATAAAACGGTCAGCTTTTGAGCAGATGACAATGATTGATGGATAAAGAATAAGTATATAAGGAGGATGCAACCGTGCTTGAGATAAAATCAAATGACGAGAGAACACCGGCAAGGATTCTTGTAATTGGTGTCGGCGGTGCAGGTAACAATGCTGTTAACAGAATGATCGATGAGAATGTTGAGGGAGTGGAACTTATCGCTATCAATACAGATAAGCAGGCTCTTTCACTCAGCAGAGCTACAACAAAGATCCAGATAGGTGAGAAACTTACCAAGGGTCTTGGTGCTGGTGCAAAGCCTGAGATCGGTGCCAGCGCTGTAGAGGAGAATAGAGAAGAGATCGTAGACATCATCAAGGACGCCAACATGGTATTCGTAACATGTGGTATGGGTGGTGGAACAGGAACAGGCGCTGCCCCTGTCGTTGCAGAGATGGCACGTAACCTTGGTATCCTCACAGTCGGAGTTGTCACAAAGCCATTTGGTTTTGAGGGTAAGCCTCGTATGAGAAACGCGATCGAAGGTATAGAGAGACTTAAGGAGAATGTGGATACACTTATTGTTATCCCTAACGACAAGCTCCTTCAGATCTGTGATAAGAGAACAAGTATTCCTGATGCGCTGAAGAAGGCAGATCAGGTACTTCAGCAAGGTGTTCAGGGTGTTACAGACCTTATCAATAAGCCGGGTCTTATCAACCTTGACTTTGCAGATATACAGACAGTTATGAGAGATAAGGGTATCGCTCATATCGGTATAGGTTCAGCAAGCGGAGAGAACAAGGCTGTTGACGCCATCAAGGAGGCTATGGATTCACCACTTCTTGAGACAACCGTTTCAGGTGCAACAGATATCATCGTAAACTTCTCAGGTAACATTGGTATCGTTGAGGCTTATGATGCTGTTACATATCTTACAGAGCAGGCTGGAGATGGAGTCAACATCATCTTCGGTACAGTTGACAATGACAACATGGGTGAGGATATAAGCATCACGATCATTGCTACAGGTCTTGAGAGATCAGGCGAGAGCGATGTCACCGCAAGATATGCAGGTACTGCATCTCCTATGGGAACAATGACCACACCTAAGCCAGCAGTTACAACAACACCTGCTGCAGAGCCAAAGACTGCTACATATGCAGGCCAGAGCCTTGGAACACACAGCACTCAGACAAGCACAAGACCATCGTTCCTCGGCGGTCAGACAACTGAGACTGCTTCGGCAGCAAAGCCAGCATACACAGCACCTGTGACACCAGCACAGCAGACACCTGTAACATCAACACCAGTTGAGCCGGCACATGTGTCAAGACCAAAGACAGAGAGTATCAAGATTCCTGATTTCCTCAAGAAGAGATAAGGAAGAGATCGGAAGATTTTTATAGGTAAGTATAAAACGGGTAATTTCGAGAGAAATTATCCGTTTTCTTCAATAAGGAGGCAGAAATATGTTTTATGTTGCAGACCGAACAGAGATGCAGGAGATAGACAGGCTGACCATAGAGGAAAAGGGGGTGCCAGGGATCCTGCTTATGGAGAGAGCTGCGATCACCGTGCTGGAGGAGATAAATTCCAGACTGAAGTCTATAAACGCGGACAGAAAATTAAAGTGCCTTGTGGTTGTTGAAGGCGGCAATAACGGCGGGGACGGACTGGCTCTTGCGAGACTCCTGTACCAGCAGGGAGATATTGTCCATGTCTGTTATATAAATGGAATATCGAGAGTAAGCGACAGCTTTTCATATCAGCTTGAAATAGCGAAAAAAATCGGCATACAGGTGACGGATCACATCATTGACAGTGATTACGATGTGGTTGTGGACGGAATATTTGGCGTCGGACTCAAGCGTGATGTGGCGGGAATATGGAGAGAGACCATAGAGACGATGAACGGACTTGGCGGCTTTAAGGTTGCCATAGATACCCCGTCAGGTGTGGATGCCAGCACGGGGCAGATCATGGGATGTGCATTCAGGGCAGGCATGACGGTCACATTTGGACTGAATAAAAGAGGGCTGATATTTTATCCCGGCTGCGAGATAAGCGGAGAGGTCGTTGTGAGAGACATAGGATTTGCACAGGCTGAAGTGGACAGAGTACACCCGGTGGCATATTCCTACAACAGAGACGATCTGTGCATGCTTCCGGGACGGAGTGATTCATCAAATAAGGGAACATATGGAAAGCTTGCGGTGATAGCTGGAAGCAGAGACATGTCCGGTGCCATGACATTTGCGGCGGAGGCTGCATACAGGATGGGAACAGGGCTTGTGAAGATATACACACATATCGACAACAAGGAGATAGCAGGAGTAAGAATTCCTGAGGCAGTGCTTATGTGCTATAGCAACAAAGATGAAGCGGAGCAGTGTGCAAGGAATGCCATGGAGTGGTCGGATGCCATACTGATCGGTCCTGGTATAGGAAAAGGCGATGCGGCAAGGAGCATGGTGGAATATATTATGTGCGAGGCCGTGCAGACCGTGATCGCGGATGCGGATGCCTTGAACATAATATCCGAAAAGCCCGATATTCTTGGAAGACACAGAGGACCGGTGATCGTAACACCACATATAGGAGAGATGTCAAGACTTACAGGCGTCGCCATACCGGATATAAAAAAGAATATATTAGAGGTGTGCAAAGACTTTTCGATGGAGTATAATGTTGTAAGTGCGCTGAAAGATGCCAGAACATGCGTAAGTGACGGCAGGGATGTGTATATAAACACATCCGGTAATAACGGTATGTCAACTGCGGGGGCAGGGGATGTGCTTGCCGGGATAATAGCTGGGCTTGTCTGCACCGGACTTGGTGCGTATGAGGCTGCTAAGCTGGGAGTATATATACATGGGTTGGCAGGAGATATGGCGGCAGAGCACAGAGGAAGAAATGCAATGATAGCCAGGGATATAGTGAGCGCTATATCGGAGGTTATAAAAGGAGCAGAACATGATGGACAACAGTAACTTTAACAGAGTGCAGGCTGTGATAAATCTTGACAATATAAGGGATAATATCACGGCTATGAAGAGGCTTATAGACGGTGATAAGAAGATGCTGGCGGTCATAAAGGCAGACGCCTATGGACACGGCGCTGTCGAGGTGGCAGAGGCACTTGATGATCTGGTGGATTTCTTTGCAGTGGCATTCATCGATGAGGCTTTGGAGCTCAGAAGAGCAAATATAGATAAGCCCATATTGATACTGGGCTACACAGATCCCTCGGATTACGAACTGATTCTCAGATATGATGTTAGACCTGCCATGTATGAGGTGGACGATGCACAGAAGCTCTCGGATCTGGCGGTGAGCATGAATACAAAGGCAAAGATCCATATCAAGGTCGATACAGGCATGGGAAGAATCGGATTCACATGTGATGAAGATGGCGTGAAGAACATAGAAAAGATCAGTCAGATGCCGGGCATAGAGATAGAGGGGATATTTACCCATTACGCAAAGGCTGATGAACTCGACAAGACCGCTGCAAATGGTCAGCTTGAGAAGTTCAGGTGGATAAACAGCCAGCTTGAGGCACTTGGAATACACATACCTGTAAGGCATATATCTAACAGTGCGGGTATCATGGAGATGGACAATTCGGATTTTGATATGGTCAGATCGGGAATAGTCACATACGGACTTTATCCATCAGATGAGGTAGATAAGAATATAGCGGCTTTGAAACCTGCTATGAGACTTATGTCCAAGGTTATATTTGTGAAGGACGTAAAAGCCGGAACAGGTATAGGATATGGATGGTCCTATATAGCGGATCATGATATAAAGGTTGCGACGGTGTCGGCAGGATATGCCGATGGATACCCAAGAGCACAGTCCAATATAGGCAGAGTTATCATCCATGGAGAGTATGCTCCGATCATCGGAAGGGTGTGCATGGATCAGTTCATGGTTGACGTGAGCCACATTGATGGTGTAAAAGTAAGAGATGACGTAACTCTCATCGGACAGGATGGAGACAGAGAGGTAACTGTCGAGGAGGTGGCAGCGCCTGCCAACAGCTTTAATTACGAGCTGGTATGTAACATATCAAGACGAGTTCCGAGAACATACATAAGGGACGGCAGAGAGCTTGGACAGGTAAACTATCTTCTGGATTAACGAATAACCGGTACTGTCATGGGCAATACTTTTTTTAGAGTGGAATACATACTATATAAGTATATAGCCACATTCAATGAAAGTATTTGTGGGGTGAACAGAATTGGTGATCAGACGTGGGGATATTTATTACGCGGATCTAAGACCGGTGGTTGGATCGGAGCAGGGAGGCATACGACCTGTTATAGTAGTTCAGAATGAGGCTGGGAACAGACACAGTTCCACGGTCATAATAGCTGCGATAACCAGCAAGATGAAGAGGCCAAAACTTCCAACACATATCATGCTTGATTCTTCAAGCTGTGATATAGCGAAGGATTCCGTCATATTGTTGGAACAGCTCAGGACTATAGACAAACAGCGCCTGAAAGAAAAGGTGTGTCACGTTGACGCTGATGTGCTGAGGCGCGTTGATGAAGCTCTGAAGATAAGTCTTGAACTGGCATAAAATAATATATGAGGTGATACAGACTATTATATGAAGATTTTTAACAAAAAATCAGAAGAGGAAAAGGTAGAAGAAGAGATCATATCCATGGTGAACGAGGGAAATGAGCAGGGACTTATAGAGGACTCTGAGGCCCAGTTTATTACAAACATATTTGAGTTCACTGACAAGGAGAGCAGAGATGTGATGACGGCCAGATTGAACGTCATGGCTATAGACAAGAACTCTGATCTGGACGAAGTCATGGAGATAATGATAGAGAATAACTATTCAAGATATCCGGTGTATGACGGTGATCTTGACAACATAGTTGGAATAATCTATTTCAAGGATTTTGTGAAGGAATATCTGCGCGATAAGACGAAATCACTGGCTGAGATCATGGTTGAGGCTACATTTGTACATCCTACGTACAACATAGCAAAATTGTTCCGCAGGATGCAGACGGCAAAGATACATATGGTCATAGTTGTGGATGAGTATGGTCAGACAGAGGGAATCGTGACCATGGAGGATATTCTGGAAGAGATAGTCGGCAACATACTTGACGAGTACGATGACGCCAGCGAGGATATCAAGAAGCGTGGCGATATGTACATAGTCAGTGGTAAGGCTGAACTGGATGAGCTGAGTGACGTTCTGGGGATAGAATTCCCGGATGAGGACTTCCAGACGCTGAACGGATTTCTGCTGTATGAGCTGGGGAGACTTCCATATGCGGATGAGGAGATAGAGATAGTGTATCAGAACTACAGATTCACTTCCCTGTCGGTAAATAACAACATGATCGATGAGGTAAAGATCACAAAGGTTGAAAAAACACCGCAATAGTGTTAATATACGTAACTAGTAATCAAGAGAAAGAGGAGAATTAACGATGTCAGGACATTCAAAATTTGCGAACATCAAGCACAAGAAGGAAAAGAACGATGCAGCAAAGGGTAAGATCTTCACAATCATTGGTAAGGAGATCGTGGTAGCAGTAAAGGAAGGCGGAGCAAATCCTGAGAACAACAGTAAGCTTCGTGATGTAATCGCCAAGGCAAAGGCAAACAACATGCCTAACGATACTATCAAGCGTGGTATCGAGAGAGCGGCAGGAGATGCAAACTCAGTAAACTATGTAGTGAATACATATGAAGGCTACGGTCCTAACGGTACCGCCATCATAGTAGACACTCTTACGGACAATAAGAACAGAACAGCAGCCAATGTGCGTAACTGCTTCACAAAGGGTGGCGGTAACGTAGGTACAACAGGCTGTGTATCATATATGTTTGATCACAAGGGACAGATCATCATTGCAAAGGAAGACTGTGATATAGATGCAGACGACCTCATGATGATGGCACTGGATGCAGGAGCTGAGGATTTCTCAGACGAGGATGACAGCTACGAGATCATCACAGCACCTGAGGATTTCTCGCAGGTAAGAGAGAGCCTTGAGAAGGAAGGCATAAAGATGGCTGAGGCTGAGCTCACAATGATACCTCAGAACTATGTTGATATAGACGATCCTGAGGTTGTCAAGAAGTTCACAAGGATTATAGATATGCTTGAGGAGGACGATGACGTTCAGGCAGTATATCACAATGCAAATCTTCCGGAAGAGGACGATGAGGACTGATATATAATTGCAAGGGATATGATAACATTGGTAACAGACAATTACTCAGATAATCAGCGCCATTGCAGCATAGCTTGAAATAGAACTTCCGCACCTTATATATGGTGTGGAAGTTCTATTTGAGTAATGACGACATGGATGGTATCTGTGTCTGTTATATACGGAATGAGTATTGTTAGGAGAAGAGATGAAGGGAATACTTAGATATCTTAAGGGCTATAAGAAAGAGTCCATACTTGCCCCGCTTTTTAAGATGTTGGAGGCAACATTTGAATTGCTTATCCCGATCGTCATGGCAAATGTAATCGATGTCGGTATAGCAGGGCGTGACATAAGCTACGTTGTGAAGATGTGTCTCGTCATGATACTTTTGGGAATTATCGGTCTGGTGTGTTCTATCACCGCCCAGTATTTTTCGGCAAAGGCTGCTACAGGATTTGGAACAGCACTTCGAAATGATCTGTTCAGGCATATTACATCACTTTCATACACAGAGATCGACAGCATAGGAACATCCACACTGCTCACGAGAATGACCAGTGACACGAACCAGGTACAGACAGGAGTCAACATGGTGCTCAGACTGTTCCTCCGTTCGCCGTTCATAGTGTTCGGTGCCATGATCATGTCATTCACCATCGACGTGAAGTCGGCCATGACATTTGTGGTGACCATACCGGCACTTTCAATTGTTGTGTTCGGTGTTATGGCACTCAGCATACCTCTGTTCAAGAAGGTGCAGAACAGACTGGACAGAGTCACACTGCTCACCCGTGAGGGACTTGAGGGCGCGAGAGTTATCAGAGCCTTTAACAGACAGGACAAGGAATTTGAGGAGTTTGACAAGTCCACGGATGACCTGATGAAGTTCCAGCTCCTTGCAGGACGTATATCAGCGTTCATGAATCCTGTTACTTATGTGATAATCAATCTCTCAACCGCAGCTATAATCTGGATCGCAGCGGGACAGACAGATGCGGGAATCATCACACAGGGAAAGGTCGTCGCACTTGTCAACTATATGTCACAGATACTCGTCGAACTCATCAAGCTCGCAAACCTTATCGTGACGATCACCAAGGCTGTTGCCTGCGCAAAGAGAATAAATGCGGTCATGGATCAGCAGCCATCCATAACGGATGGATCAGGCAAGGCAGCAGGATCACCGGCAAATGCTGTAAAGGTAAGCTTCAGGGATGCAAATCTCAGATATGCTGGGGCCGGAGCAGATTCCCTGTCAGATATAACATTTGACGTGGCACCGGGCGAGACTGTGGGAATCATAGGCGGTACGGGTTCAGGAAAGAGTTCTCTTGTAAACATGATCCCAAGATTTTACGATGCCAGCCAGGGAAGCGTGTGCATAGACGGAGTTGACGTAAAGGACTACACCCTGGACGAGCTCAGGCATAAGGTCGGAGTGGTACCGCAGAAGGCTGTATTGTTTGCCGGAACAATAGCAGACAATATCAGGTGGGGCAAGCAGGATGCGACTGAAGCAGAGATAGACGAGGCGCTTGAGATAGCCCAGGCCAAGGAGTTTGTAGACGGCAAGGAGAATGGAATATACTTCAAGATCACCCAGGGGGGCAAGAACCTGTCGGGTGGACAGAAGCAGAGGCTTACCATAGCCAGAGCGGTCGTCAGAAAGCCTGAGATACTGATACTGGATGACAGCGCATCGGCGCTAGATTTTGCAACTGATGCGGCTCTCAGAAAAGCAATCAGGGAGAAGACAAAGGGCATGACTGTATTCCTTGTGTCACAGAGAGCGTCGACCATCATGAATTCGGATAAGATCATCGTCATGGATGATGGTCAGATAGCCGGGATAGGAACCCATCGGCAGCTGCTTTCTAACTGTGAGATATACAGGGAGATATGTCAGTCACAGCTTTCGGAGGAGGAACTGTCTCATGAGTAAAGATAAAGGGAATAAATCAGTAAATAAAAAGACGATACTCAGAATACTGAAGTATATCAAGAGATACAGGTTCCTCGTGGTTCTGTCTCTCATATGTGCAGCAATATCGGTCGTGCTCACACTGTATGCACCTATCATCATGGGACATGCAGTTGACAGGGTCGTTGGACCGGGAAAAGTAGATTTCACAGGACTTAAGGGAATGCTTGCAAAGCTTGTTGTGGTGGTCATCATAACGGCTGTTGCACAGTGGATCATGAACGTCCTCAACAACATGATCACATACAGGGTGGTTAATGATGTAAGAACAAAGGCATATGAGAAGCTTGGCAGCCTGCCGCTCTCATATGTGGATTCACATACACACGGAGACATAGTCAGCAGGATCATAGCTGACGTAGACCAGTTCTCAGACGGACTTCTGATGGGATTTACACAGCTATTTACAGGAGTTATGACTATAGTAGGAACACTGTGCTTCATGCTGTCGATCAACTGGATCATAGCCATTGTGGTCGTATGTATCACTCCGGTATCACTCTTTGTTGCGTCATTCATAGCAAAGAGAACATACAGTATGTTCAGGAAGCAGGCTGAGATCAAGGGTGAGCTCACATCCCTTGTAAATGAGATGGTTGAGAACCAGAAGGTAGTCACAGCATTCTCCATGGAGGATGAGACCTGCGACAGATTCCAGGAGGTCAATGGAAGACTTAATGTGGCAGGACTTCAGGCTACATTCTTCTCATCGATAACAAATCCTAGTACAAGATTTGTCAACAGCCTCGTGTACACAGGCGTTGGAATCATAGGTGCCATAACAGCTATAAAGGGCTTTATATCAGTTGGACAGCTCACAAGTTTCCTGAGCTATGCAAATCAGTATACAAAGCCGTTCAATGAGATATCAGGCGTTGTCACAGAGCTTCAGAACGCGCTGGCATCCGCTGCCAGAGTGTTTGAGCTTATAGACGAGGACCCAGAGGCTGCAGAGCCTGCTGGCGCACACGAGCTCACAGACGTTCACGGTGAGGTGGACCTTAAGAATGTTGACTTCTCATACAACAAAGATGTGGAGCTCATCAAGAACCTCAACCTGAATGTGAAGGATGGACAGAGGATAGCCATAGTAGGACCTACAGGCTGTGGTAAGAGTACAGTCATCAACCTGCTCATGAGATTCTACGATGTGGATGCCGGAAGCATATCCGTGGATGGATATGACATAAGAGAGGTCACAAGAAAGAGCCTCCGCGGCAATTACGGAATGGTACTTCAGGAGACCTGGCTTAAGAGTGGCACGATAAGGGACAATATAGCATACGGAAGACCGGACGCAACGGATGAGGAGATCATCGAGGCTGCAAAGCAGTCACATGCACACAGCTTTATCAAGAGACTTCCTGATGGCTATAACACATATATAACAGAGGATGGAGGCAATCTGTCACAGGGACAGAAGCAGCTCCTATGTATCACAAGGGTTATGCTTGATCTTCCACCTATGCTCATACTGGATGAGGCAACATCATCCATAGATACAAGAACTGAGATAAGGATACAGAGGGCATTTGCCAAGATGATGAAGGGCAGAACAAGCTTCGTGGTTGCACACAGACTGTCAACCATCAAGGAGTCAGATGTCATCCTCGTCATGAAGGACGGACACATCATCGAACAGGGAAATCACGAGACACTGCTTGCAAAGGGCGGCTTCTACACAAATCTGTACAATTCCCAGTTTGCAAGATAATACAGAGAAATGCATAAATATAAAAGGGCTGTGCTTTGAGGTATACCTCATGGTACAGTCCTTTTTAACGGTGGTTAAAGCATTTATCTGTTATATTTCACGAACGCTTGCCAGTGGCGGGCTTTGTGTATATAATGTATGCGGAATGCCTGTTATAATATGGGCGGATATTTGCAGATATACCGGAGAGTATACAAAAGGAGAGAAAGATGAAGGTTAGTGAATCAGGTTATACAAGAGAAGAACTTTTAGAGATAGTAGATACATATCTGGCAGAGCAGTCCAGAAGATGGGAATTCATAGAGGAGAAGGGCGATGGCATGTATGTGTACGCTGAGAACGGCGACAGATACCTCGACTTCTTCGCAGGAATAGCGGTAAGCAGCGCGGGAAATGCCAACAAGAAGGTTGCAAAGGCCATAGCTGACCAGGCGGCAAATGTAATACATGCATCAAACTATGCATATACACTTCCAATGATCCTCCTTGCAAAGAAGGTGTGTGACACCATAGGCATGGAGAAGATCGTGTTCCAGAACTCAGGAACAGAGGCAAATGAAGCCATGATCAAGATGGCTAGAAAGTACGGCGTGGACAATTACGGACCGGACAGATATAAGATCGTGACAGCGAAGAACAGCTTCCACGGAAGAACATACGGTGCACTGTCGGCAACAGGCCAGCCTGATTCGGCCTGCCACAAGGGATTTGCACCACTCCTTCCGGGATTCACATATGCAGAGTATAACAACCTTGAGGACTTCAAGAGCAAATGCGATGAGAACACCATAGGAATCATGGTAGAGCCTGTACAGGGCGAGGGTGGTGTATACCCTGCAGACCCTGAGTTCCTTAAAGGACTTCGTGAGTTCTGTGATGAGAAGAACATGCTCCTCATGTTCGACGAGGTTCAGACCGGATGGGGAAGAACCGGAGACATCATGGCATATATGACATATGGCGTAAAGCCTGACATGGTATCCATGGCAAAGGCCATCGGGGGCGGTATGCCTATAGGCGCGATGTGTACAAGCGCCAAGATAGCAGCAGCATTTACACCTGGTGCCCACGGTTCAACATACGCAGCCAACCCTGTGTGCTGTGCAGCGGCGCTTGCAGAGATAGATGAGATACTGGATAACAAGCTCTACGAGAATGCAAAGGAAGTAGGAGCATACTTCATGGAGGAACTCAAGGCACTTCCTTGTGTCAAGGAGATCAGAGGACGTGGTCTTCTTATAGGCGTTGAGTTCAACAAGCCTATCGCATTTGAAGTAAAGCACAGAGCGTTTGAGAACAAGCTCCTCATAACAGCGGTAAGAGACAGCATCATAAGGATCGCACCTCCACTTATCGTTAAGAAGGAGCACTGTGACGAGGCTGTTAAGCTACTCATCAAGTCTGTGACAGAAGCACTGCAGGAGCAGTAATACAGCGTGATCATATAGCAGAATAAGCATGAATCATAAAAGTAATATAGGAGACCATAATGGGAAGAAGTAAAGAAGAGATGGAGGGGGTGACCCTCCTTGGAAATAAAGACGTAAAGTACAGCATGGACTATGCACCTGAGATGCTCCAGACATTTGACAACAAGCATCCGGACAACGACTACTTTGTAAAGTTCAACTGTCCTGAGTTCACAAGCCTCTGTCCGATCACCGGACAGCCTGACTTCGCAACGGTGTACATATCATATGTGCCGGGCGAGAAGATGGTGGAGAGCAAGTCGCTGAAACTGTATCTGTTCAGCTTCAGAAATCACGGAGACTTCCATGAGGACTGTATGAACATCATCATGAAGGATCTCATAAAACTGATGGATCCAAAGTACATCGAGGTGTGGGGCAAGTTCACACCGAGGGGAGGAATCTCCATAGACCCGTACTGCAATTACGGCAGACCGGGAACAAAGTGGGAGGAGGTTGCCTGGAACCGTCTGGCAAACCACGACCTCTACCCTGAGAAAGTTGACAATAGATAATTGGGTCTGAGCAGCACGCACGGACGGATAGGAGAATCATAATGGCGGATTACAGAGAGACTGTGGATTATATATTGGGTATTCCGCTTTTTGCACAGAAGATTGGCAAGGAGAACCTTTCCAGTCTTTTGTGCCGTTTGGGGAACCCTGAGAAGGCTGTTCCTGCGATACATGTGGCGGGAACCAACGGCAAGGGCAGCACATGCCGCGCTCTGGCGCAGATGCTTGCAGCCCAGGGATACAGAGTGGGATTGTTCATATCACCCCATCTCGTGTCCATAAACGAGAGAATACAGATAAATGGTACAAATATATCCGATGACGATTTTGTGTCGGCATTTGAGACCGTAAAGGGGCAGTTCATGGAGCACCCTTCGTTCTTCGAGGTCATGTTTGCCATGGCGGCGGTGTATTTCAGACAGCAGAAGTGTGACTTTGCCGTATACGAGACAGGAATGGGCGGAAGACTGGATGCGACAAATGTCCTGACGCCGGAGCTTACGATCATCACGTCGGTGGGAATGGATCACATGGAGTATCTTGGCGACACGATAGAGAAGATAGCTTATGAGAAGGCAGGCATCATCAAGCCGGGTGTTCCGGTGATATATTTCAGGCGGGATGAGGCGGCTGCGCGGGTCATAGAAGATACTGCCAAAGAGCGTGGAGCGGACATAATTCCGGTCGAAAAATCAGATTATATAATAAATCATTTGGGGAACAAAACCATTGATTTTTCATTGCATAATCGGTATTATAGTTATTGCAATTTACAGATACAGAAGACATCACTGTACCAGGTGGAGAATGTCAGCCTTGCCGTGACAGCATTCAGGATGCTCATGGAGAGGCGGAATGTACCGGAACAGGATATAGAGAAGACCGTGAGGAATGCACTCCTGCAGTTCTACTGGGAGGGCAGGATGGAGGAGATAGCTCCCCATATATATGTGGATGGTGCCCACAATGTGGAGGCTGTAAATGCATATATAGAGACCATGAACAGGCTTCATGGGGAATATGACAAGATACTGGTATTTGCGGCGGTGAAGGATAAGGAGTATGACTCCATGATACATTTGCTTGCCGGAAATATTACGTTTGGCAGGATAATAGTCACAAGCGTTGACAGCAGCAGAAAGGCGGATTCCGCAAAGCTGGCGGAGATATTCTCGGCGTGTACGGATACTCCGGTCATGGTCAGCGATGAGATTGACGATGCCATGGATATGGCAGTGGAGCTCAGAGGAGACAGAGAGAATACCAACATATACTGCGTTGGTTCCCTGTATCTGGTGGGCGGTGTCAAGAGATGGAGGAACAGACATGATCAATTTTGATGAAGAGATAAAGAGGTTTAAGCCGGCACTTGAACTTGACCAGGCAGAGGATGCAATATACAACAATGATCTCAAGGACATCATGGATGTCATGCAGGAGATGATGAGGGTTGCAAAGGAAGCAGAGAAGTAAAGAACACAGATTGGTCGGGAGATTAAGATATGGCAGATGTACTGAATTGTAAGCACTGCGGTGGAGCGATAGCCGTCACAGGCTACTGTACCAGGTGCGGACTGAAGATAGATTACGTGAACAAGGCTCTCAACTCGTCAAAGTACTATTACAACATAGGGCTTGATAAGGCGAGGGTCAGGGATATGTCAGGTGCGGAGGAGGCGCTCAAGCTGTCTCTGAAGTATGACAAGATGAATATAGATGCCCGGAACCTTCTTGGACTGGTGTACTATGAGACCGGAGAGATAGTTCAGGCGCTCAGCCACTGGGTAGTGAGCGTGAATTATTTTGACGGCAAGAATGTCGCCAAGAGATACATCAAGGAGATAAAATCCAACCCACACAGGCTGGAGGCGGTGAACAATGTAACCAGAAAGTATAATCAGGCGCTGGTATATGCGAAGCAGGGCAGCAAGGATCTTGCCTTTATACAGCTCAGAAAGGTACTTTCCGACAACAGCAGATTTATACAGGGGTACCTGCTCCTTGCACTTCTGTTCATCGACGAGGGAAGATATGACAAGGCTCGCAAGGCACTCAAGCGTGTCATCAAGATAGACAGGACAAATCCAGTGGCGGTCAGATATTTCAATGAGATGGGCCACACTGATGAGGAGATCATGAACTTCAGGGATTATCCGCAGGAGGACTACGATGTGGATTCTCTGTTCGTGGATGACCAGAAGAAGCTCATAGCTGGCAACAGCGAGGTGGATTTTGATGGGGATCCGATTCCGGTTGGAAGATACAAGGACATCAATTTCTACAAATATTCCATCGCTTATATCATAGCGGGAGTTGTTCTGGGACTTGCGGCCATGTGGACGCTCATCATCCCGCACAGGGATAAGGCAGCTGACAATTCAGAGAGAGACCTGAAGGTTACATTCAGTCAGGAGATAGCGGATAAGAACGTGGCCATATCGGAGCTCCAGTCACAGGTGGACAGCATGACCACCAAGCTCACAAATGCTGAGACTGAGGCGAAAAACCTTCAGACACAGATAGATAAGTATGGCGATTACGCTTCACAGGTTCTGTCGGATGACAATAAGGCAAGGGTACAGTCAGCGATCTATAAGTACGAGACCATGACATATGAGGCTGCCATAGATGATCTGAACAGAGTCCTTCAGGATACACCTAACAGCGATGTGGCACTGTTCTACAAGGCGATGTGTTATCTGAAGCTTTCTGATGATAACAATGCCACACTGGTATTTAACCAGCTTGTTGAGAACTGTCCGAACTCCGTATACTACACGGTTGCGTGTGATTATGCGGATGAAGATGCCATACAGGCGGGACTTGAAAAGAAGAATTCTGCAAGTACAGCCAGCACGAACACGGGCGACGGAACAGATACAACCGACAGATCAAGCACAGGTGACGAAACAGGTACGACCGACAGCACGGACACAGGTGACGGAACAGATACAACCGACAGCTCGTATACAGGTGATGGAACGGATACGACCGACAACACGTATACGGATGATGGAACAGGCACCATCGACAATACGTATACAGGTGACGGAACAGACACGACCGACAGTTCGTATACAGGCGATGGAACAGATACAACTGACGGACAGTAACGAAAGACAGAAAGACATATAAAAAGATTATAATTTATAGAAGGCACAAAAGAGACGGATAAGGATTAACCGTTTCTTTTGTGCCTTTTATTTTGTGACAGGGGGATTGAAGATGAATATCTACGAGAAAATGGGGGATACTATAATCGTATATATGCCCAGAGAGGTGGATGATTATGCGGCGGTGAAGATGACCGCAGGGATAGACGGAGTATTTGCCGAGGAGGTGGTGAGACATGCCATATTTGATTTTGGCAGGACAACGTTCATGGACAGCTCGGGGATAGGACTTATAACGAGAAGGTACAGACAGCTCCACGACAGAGGGGGAAGCGTTGGGGTGATAAATGTAAATGCGAGAATGGACAGGATACTGCTCATGTCCGGTATATACAGGATCGCGACAAGGCTGGACAGCGGTGTCCGGGATGAGGCTGAGGATTGGACAGATAAAATATAGATAACGAGGAGAATGGTATGGATAAGAACAGATTGATCATGGAATTTGGCTGTGATGCCCGGAATGAGGCTGTGGCGAGAGTCGTGGTGGCGGCTATGCTGACGAGGACAAATCCGACACTCAGTGAGGTGGAGGATGTCAAGACGGCGGTGTCGGAGGCTGTCACGAATTCGATAATACACGGATATGGATCCGGGGAGGGAAGCATAATCCTGGAGGCATACATAGAGGAGCGCACCCTGTACATAACGATCACAGATCACGGCTGCGGCATAGAGAATGTCGACAGGGCAATGGAGCCGCTTTACACCACTGTCACGGACGGAAGCAGATCGGGCATGGGATTTTCATTTATGGAGGCTTTCATGGATGAGCTAAAGGTAGAATCCCGCGTGGGTGAGGGAACCGTGGTAAATATGAAGAAGATAATAGGAAAAAGTCAGGAGATATATTGATGGCGGATAATCATCGTTTGCTTGAACTTGCAAAAGATGGAGACAGAGATGCCAGAGATAAACTTGTGACGGACAATATGGGACTGGTGGTCAGCGTTGCCAGAAGATATGTGGGGAGAGGACAGGAACTTGAGGATCTTATACAGATAGGGCTTATAGGCCTTGTAAAGGCCATAGACAGGTTTGATATGGACTATGAGGTAAAACTGTCCACGTATGCGGTTCCACTCATTCAGGGGGAGATTAGACGCTTTCTCAGGGATGACGGAATGGTGAAGGTCAGCAGAAATCTTAAAACGATATACTATAGGGCAGACAGATACAGACACGAGGTCGAAAAAAACAGAGGGACTGAGCCGGGAATGGAGGAGATATGTGAGGCTATAGGAGCGACTCCTGAAGAGCTTGTGATGGCGATGGACGCGGCATCGGATGTGACATGCATAGATGATCTTCACGCGGAGATGTGCGGCACGGAAGATGGAGACCGCATCGTGGACAGGCTGTGTGTATCGCAGCTTCTGGACACGCTCACGCCGGACGAGAGAAAACTTGTGGTGTTGAGGTATTTTCAGGACAAGACGCAGGGACAGACAGGGCAGATCCTTGGCATGAGCCAGGTGCAGGTGAGCCGGCTTGAGAAAAAGATACTCGGAAGACTCAGATGGAAAATATTGGAGTAATATCAGCCATATACATGGACAGACTATTCTTAGAATATAAGAACAGGGGACATGTATATGGCTGAACTTTTGTATTTGAAACTGTCGGAGAGCTGTCTGGCGGAGAAGCGAAAAGTCAAAATAAAAGATGTGGCGACGGTGCTGAGCCCGAATCCCGATATAAAATACGGTGTTGAGAAGCTGGAGCTCATGAGCTTTTCCGGAAGCAAGGAGCAGCAGGTCATATCGGTGATGTACATTCTGCAGGTGATACAGGAGCACTACCCGGACTGCCAGACACAGACCATAGGGGCAACGGACGTGGTTGTGTATTACAGGACATATGACACCAGCGACAAAGTAAAGCAGTTCTTCAAATTCCTGATGATATGCTTCATCGCATTTTTCGGAGCAGGCTTTTCCATCATGTCGTACAACTCGGATGTCAATATGGTTGGACAGCTTGACGTCATGCACAACATATTTGTGGGGCAGGGCAGGGATGCCTATCCTGTGGCGGGAATAGCATATTCCCTGGGGCTCTTCATCGGTATAATCGTATTTTTCAATCACGGTGCAAAGAAAAAATTCTCTGATGATCCTACACCGCTTCAGGTTCAGATGAGACAGTATGAACAGGAGGTCAACCAGACAGTCATAACGGATGCCTCCAGAAAGAAGGCGGAGAGAGATGCTGATTAGATACGCTATGCTTGCCATAGCCTGCTTTGCCAGCGGTGTGGCCATATCGGGCGGGTATTTTGCATTTATATCCATGATAGGAATATTCCCCAAGCTCCTTGAGAAGGTAAAGGGGGCAAGGCATTATCTGCTCATAGAGTGTCTGCTGGCATATGGTGCGGCACTGGCAAATCTGATATATGTATTTAAAATATCGGTTCCGGTGACATGGGTGGGATATACCATCATATGTCTGTTCGGAGGGATATTTGTGGGATGCCTGGCGGGGGCACTTACGGAGGTGCTGAATGTCATTCCGATCGCAGCCAGAAGATTCAGTGTGAGAAGGAATTTCCCTTATGTCATATACGGCCTTGCCGCGGGAAAACTGGTGGGCTCGGTGCTGAGTGTCGTTCTGGGCATGTGATAAAGTCAAAATTATTTTGTGTGAAATGGAGGTATTTGTTATGAAGTTTGAACCTACAGAGAGTGATTACAATGAATATGTGGAGCTTGTGACACCCACATCAAGCGTTCCGAGAAACTGCCTGTGGGCGTTTCTTGTGGGAGGCGTGATCTGCACGATAGGGCAGGGGATATTTGACTTGCTGGTACACTTTGACGTGAAGGAGGATGAGGCGTATGCGTATGTATCGCTGATACTCGTCCTCGCAAGTGTCATCCTCACAAGTCTGAATCTATACAAGAAGATAGCGAAGTACGGCGGAGCAGGAGCACTTGTGCCGATCACAGGATTTGCAAATGGTGTGTGTGCGCCCATAGTGGAATTCCAGACTGAGGGTGAAGTGTTCGGAAAGGGCGTGAAGGCGTTCACCATAGCGGGGCCTGTTATACTGTACGGTATATTTACAAGCTGGCTGCTCGGTGTTATATATTGGATAGTCTCAATATGGTGAAATGGGGTTTATTAAATTAAAAATCGACATATTTTCCCCACATCGGTTGACAATATTTGAAAAAATAACATAATGGGTATAGATTGGGACAAAAGAAGAAAGACAGGAGAAATGCTGACATGAAGAGGCTTATGACAGTCAATCTGGCACCTGAGCAGAAGAGTGCAGTACAGGATATATGCAGTGACATAGGTGCGGAGTGCGTTGACATTCAGAGAAAGCATTACGGTATGAAGGTCGGAAGTCTGTGCGACACGGCTGACATATCTGGCTGTGGAGATGAGACCAGACAGACGGAAGATCTCAGTATGGATATGCTCATATTTGACGGAGTGAGCAGCAAAGAACTTGATATATTTCTTGAAAGGTATAAGAAGACCGGGCTTCCGGCAGTAAGGCTGAAGTCGGTAGTGACACGGAGCAACAGGGAGTGGACTGTACAGCAGCTCTACTCGGAGCTTGCAAAGGAATATCTATTCTACAGGATGAGGGGAATGTAGATGGCAGACGAAAGAAGAAACGGACATACAACTGAAAATAGACTTGCGCAGAACAGGCAGAGAGCTTCAGGACGTTCAGGACGGCGTGCATCTGAGCAGTGGAGGAAGAGACAGCAGCGATACAGAGTGATAAGCTGGATACTCACGGCGGTGTTCATGGTGATATTTTATGCGCTAATATGTGCGTGTGTGGGCAACAGAAAGCTGTACAAAAAGACCACCATAAACGGATTAGACGTTGGCGGAATGAAATCTGCGGAGGCGGCAAAGAGCATAAATGACCAGTTCAGACGCGATTACAGCAGTGTGGGCATACAGGTGAAGCTGGATGACAAGACTTACACCCTGGATGTGTCGGCGGCGCTGGATATGGATTCTGAGAAGTCTGTGCAGAAGATACAGGATGACTCACACAGCTTCTGGAGAAGAGGCTATGGGCTTCTGGAATCATGGACACTTGGAAGCAGCTATGATATTTATCCATATATAGGCGACAGCGGCATCATAACGACCGCCATCGAGAGCAGTGATATGATGAAGGTCGATCTGGATATAGAGGATGGATACAGGATAGAGGACAAGAACCTCATTGTGACAAAGGGAAAGGGCAGCTACAGGATAGACACAGACAAGCTGGTAACCCGCATAAAGAAGCAGATAGCAAAAGGAGACTATGGCACTGTGGTGGAATGTCCTGTCGTGTCTGCTGACGTGGATCTGGACGAGGTATACCAAAAGGTACATTGTGAGCCGCAGAATCCAACGCTTGACCCGGACAAGAACTACGAGGTAGTTGAGGCCAAGGACGGTGTGGACTTTGATCTGGAGGCGGCAAAGAAGAGCCTTGAATCTGCCAAGAAGGGAACGGATGTGAGCATCCCGCTCACATACACCCCGGCGGATATGAGTACGGAAGAATACAGGAAGATGCTGTTCAGAGACGAGATGAGTTCATACAGCACAGAGGTTGAGGGTTCAGAGAACAGAAAGACAAATGTCAAGCTGGCGGCGCAGTATTGCGATGGAACCATACTCATGCCGGGAGAGTCATTTTCATATAACCTCGGAGTCGGAGAGCTCACCGAGGAGAGAGGCTTCCTTCCGGGCCCATCATATGCTGACGGACAGTCAGTCATGGACATGGGCGGTGGAATATGTCAGGTGTCATCCACCATGTACATGGCGTGCCTGTATGCGAATCTCGAGATAGATGAGAGACATTGTCATCCATACCCTTCATCGTATGTTCCTGCGGGACTTGACGCCACTGTGGCGTGGGGCGGATGTGACTTTGTATTTACAAATGACACGGATTACCCGATAAAGATAAGCACAAGCTACGATGGATATTCCACATCATGTACGATATGGGGCACCATCACGGAGCCGTTCAGCGTGGAGCTCTACACGGAGACCGTTGAGACAGAGCCATATGAGACCAAGTATGAGCTGGACAAGAGTCTTGGCAAGGATGAGCAGGTGCTTGACACAGTGGGAATAGAGGGCCTTACAGTGCAGTCCTACAGAAGAGTGTATGACGGCGATGGAAATGTCATATCGGACAATCCTGAGGCGACAAGCGTGTACTCTAAGCGTGACGAAGTGTACAAGGTAGGAAAGCTTCCAAAGGACAAGGATAAAGACAAAGATAAGGATCAGAACAAAGATAAGAGTGACAGCTCAGACACAGATAAGAAGACGACTGAGTCTGAGTCAGATACTCAGGAAGAGTAGCTGCCGGCTACTCCTCAATGTCGTCTGAGTCGTCCTCCCTGATCCTTATAAGGCCTTCCAGGAATCCCGGTTCCTTGGTCTTTATCTCCTGGTTGGTGTAGAGATTGACATAGTGAGGGCGGAGCTTTGAGTAGATGATCTTCTGCTCGTTGTACAGGCTGTAATAGCCGGACAGCATGTAGCTGACGGCACATCCTATGGTGAACAGAAGTATTCCGTGCGCTCCGAACAACTCTATGCTCAGGAACAGAGATGTAAGAGGACAGTTTACCACGCCACAGAAGAAGCACACCATTCCTAGGGCAGCGGCAAAGCCCGGGTCGAGTCCCATGAGTCCACCCATGACGCATCCAAATGTGGCACCGACGAAGAACGATGGAACGATCTCACCGCCTCGGAATCCACAGCCTATTGTTATGGCGGTGAACAGCGCCTTGAGAAGGAAAGCCGTTGGTTTTGCCTCTCCGTTGAGCGCCTGGGCGATGATGTTCATACCGGTTCCGTTGTAGTCGGTGGTGTTGAGTATTATGTTGAGCAGGACGAGCATCACGCCTCCTGCGAATACGCGCACATACTGGTTCTTGAAATATTTGCGGAAAAGCTTGTGCACAACGTTCATGAATATACAGAACAGACTGCTGAGCACTGCGCACAGGATAGCCAGACCGATGACCTTGATCACCAAAGGCACATCCATGGATGTCGGCATGCCGGCTATATTGTAGTGGTCGTGTACAACGTGAAGCTTTTTCGTTATTGCGTATGCGATGACTGACGAGAACAGACAAGGCACAAATGCGCAGTAGTAGAGGATGCCGATACTTATGACCTCCATACTGAAAAGTGCAGCCGTTATTGGCGTTCCAAACAGTGCCGAAAAGACAGCGCTCATACCGCACAGTGTGAGTATGTGCTTGTCGCTGTCATCCAGCTTGAACAGCTTGCCTATAGAGACACCGATGCTTCCACCTATCTGAAGGGCGGCACCCTCCCGGCCGGATGAACCTCCAAAGAGGTGTGTAATGACCGTCGATATGAAGATCAGCGGAGCCATACGGGAAGGAATCTCGTCCTCCACACTTCTTATGGAACCGATGACAAGATTGGTTCCCTTGGAATGTCTTATTCCACAGATCCTGTATATAAATACGATCACGATTCCCGCAAGCGGCAGAAAATATATTATCATATGATTGTTCTCACGGAAGCCGGTGGCGTACTCTACGCATATATGAAAAGCTGTTCCGACAAGCCCGCATATCGTTCCCATTATCAGTGAAAAAACTATCCATTTGAAAAAAGTCGTAGCATATCTGACACATCTGCTAAAACAGTTTACCCAGTATTCCTTTGTAAATTCCACGGCGATTCTCCATTCCTTTTTCTTTGTAAAGCAACTTTAGTAATGTTAAAGCAAATAAATGAATTTGTCCAGTGCTGAGATTAACAAAAACTACCATTATAATCTGCAGTGCATAAGGGAATTATAGTAACAGTTACATTTATCCATATAAGGGAGTTGCATGATATGAATGAGAAAAAAGGAAAACAGAGCATAAAATTTGGCAATCCCCCATATATACTGGGGGCAGCAGCGGTGGCGGGGCCGAAGGAGATAGATGGCCCCATGGCGAGATATTTTGACAGAGTGAGCGAGGATGCAACATTTGGCAAAGATTCCTGGGAGGAAGGCGAGAGCGAGATGGTGCGTCAGGCGGTGACCCTTGCCATACAGAAGGCGGGAATAGTCAAGCAGGATATAAGGTATATATTTGCCGGGGATCTGCTGGGACAGCTCATAGCGTCGACATTTGGAATCAAGGATATGGAGATACCGGTGTTCGGTCTGTATGGTGCGTGCTCGACGTGCGGGGAGGCACTGTCGCTTGCGTCCATGACTGTGGCGGCGGGGTATGCGGACAACGTCATTGCGGAGGCGTCAAGCCACTATGGAAGTGCGGAGAAGCAGTTCCGTTTTCCCTTGGAATATGGAAATCAGCGTCCCCTGTCAGCTACCTGGACGGTCACGGGAAGTGGTGCCTTTGTGGTGTCAGACAGAGAGTCAGATGTGTGTATCCAGGGCGTAACCACAGGGCAGATAGTGGACTATGGTGTGAAGGATTCCCTCAACATGGGAGCGTGCATGGCACCGGCGGCGGGAAATGTCATTATCCGCAACCTTATTGATAACGGAAGAAAACCGGAATGGTATGACAAAATAATAACCGGTGATCTCGGACTTGTCGGCAAGGATATTCTCTTAGATATAATGAGGAGTAAGGGTTATGATATAGCAGACAGATATATGGACTGCGGAATAGAGATATATTCAAGAGAGCAGAATATTCAGGCGGGAGGAAGCGGCTGCGGATGCAGTGCGACGATGCTTGCAGGTTATATTTTGAAAATGCTTGAAAGTGGAAAATGGCACAGGGTTTTGTTTGTACCGACAGGTGCATTGTTGTCACCGGTAAGTTTTAATGAGGGTGATAGTGTGCCGGGAATAGCCCATGCAGTAGTGCTTGAATGCGGTGAAACGGAGGTATAAAAATGAACTATATACTTGCATTTGTTGTTGGAGGACTTATCTGTGTGGCAGTTCAGATTCTTATGGACAATACAAAACTTCTGCCGGGCAGGATAATGGTAATACTTGTATGTCTGGGAGCCGTACTTGGGGCAGTCGGCATTTATGAGCCTTTTTCAAAATGGGCGGGGGCAGGAGCAACAGTACCGCTTCTTGGATTTGGCAATACACTTTGGAAAGGCATGAAAGAAGCAATAGACAAAGAGGGCTTTATCGGGCTGTTTAAAGGCGGTTTTACCGCCTGTTCCGTCGGGGTATCAGCGGCACTTATATTTGGATATGCCGCATCACTTATATTTAAGCCGAAAATGAAGTGATATGAATTGTTTTAAATAAAAAAAAATAAGAGAACAGGACAGCTTTTAGAAAAAAACTCACAATAATTTCTATAATATTTAGAAAATTATTGTGAGT
>ERZ779892.26-NODE-26-length-154273-cov-66.905381_pt1 | contig 154273 bp, 156 predicted proteins | sample MGYA00511552_ERZ779892 | MGnify/ENA primary metagenome ERZ779892 (study PRJEB29588, sample SAMEA2154561) | human gut metagenome | biome: human gut; feature: human-associated habitat; material: faeces | place: Denmark | collected 2008/2010 ... | reverse complement strand
GACAGACAAAGGAAAATGAGAAAAGTTAGTGTTTTAAGGGGTGGGAAACTTTAGTTAAATTACAACTTTTGCAACTGACGTACAAAAGCATTGTCATTAATCTTTGCATATATCATGGTCATGCTTATTTGACGATGCCCTATTACTTTCTGTATCGTTGTGACTGGAATATCACGATTTATAAGCCTTGAAGCACAAGTATGACGCGCAACATGTGCTGTTATGTGTTTATTTATGTTGCAATTCTTCAAAGCTGTTTTCAAACGCCCATTGAAACTACAGCTTCTTTCACCACCAACATTAAAAAATTCTGATAATCGGTTCTTGTATTTACTATATATTTGTTCAGCTCTTCCATCAAATAATGCCCACATTGGGATGCGAACTGGGGTGTTCGTTTTTACAGATGTGTATTCTAACCATAATTTCCCATTGTCTTCTTTAAAGTTTTTTTCAGATAATGATGAAAAATCACTGATTCTCGTTCCGACATAACACATAAATAGGAATTGATCTAAAACTAATTCGTGAGGCTTGTCTAATTGACCTGTTGCCGCATAGTTTTCAATTATTCGTATATCATCATCATTTAATGCTTTCATTTTATACACATTTTTAAAGTCTTTAGGGTCGTGATAGAATGAAAGAGAATCGGATGGTACCTTGTTACCATATAGTTTTCTTGCGATATTATAATATGCTTTTACTACATGCATTTCTTTACAAACGGTTGAATATTTTAATCCTGAATTAATTAGATAATTCATAAACCCTCTGAAGAAATCTTCAGTTAGTGATGTTACTGGGCAAGAATCTTTGTATTTCTTAATAGTTTTCAGAACGTTTGCATGTATTTCTATAGTACGAGGTTTTAGACCTCTTTCATTCATGGATTTTTCCCACATTGCATACCAGTCTGCAGAAGTTCCACGTTTTGAATAGATGTCATGCAATTTAGACAATGTCATTTCACCAGAATAAGTTAGTTCAATCTCTTCCAGGTTATACACAAGTTTCCTGATTAGTAGGTTAAGATTAGCAGAATTTGGACTTTTAGAAATAAGTCCATAATCTTCACTCCATTCGTCTTCAAATACTCTGACGTCAGTATCAAGTTCAATACTTGAACCATATTGTGAACACCTCACAAAAATGGCTAACATACCGCCGTGCACTCTGTGCGCAACGATTTCAAATCTAATTTTATTCATATATTAAATTATTAAATGCACTTTTAATATACGAAAAAATTATCATATATGCAACAAATTGTCAATAATATAGTATATTTGCTTCGATAGTTCAATATTGAATTATTAAATGCACGAAGAGGGTTTTTATCAGGTGTGATAATGCCCTCTTTTTTTGATTTTTATCCTATTATTTTGTATATTTGCAATGTCAAAACAAAATATTAATACAACAAAACGAGTAAATTATGAAAGAAAAATTGAATGAAGCAAAAGCATTGATTGATGCTGGAGAAAAGGAAGCTGCAAAGTCTAAGATTGACGAAGTATTATCTATTATTCCGGAAGAAACTAAGTCTGATAGTGCTGGGAAACCTACTATCGGAGGAGGTGGAAGCGGGCTTCCAATTAAGAAGTAAGTAAACTCTATTTAAAAGATGATTAAAACAATCCTGAGATTTTTGACTCCATTTATAACGATCATTGCAGACGCTATAAATGGAGTCTTTCTTTATAGGCAATATGAGTTAGAAAAAGTAGTGGATGAAAGAATATATCCTACTATCGACCATCTAACTGGTTCGTCTATATTGTTGATAGCGTATGTGCTTTGTACATCTACTCACATGTGCATTTATTATAAGACTTCTTGCTGGACTTTAATTTTCATGCATGTTCTTAGTATAGTATATGTATATACTTCTATTACAGTTATAGAGTATGTATATTATGTATGGGTTTTACTTGGTTTTTCTTTTATTATGTGGACTATATCAGTTTTGGGATATAAGACAGCAAAGACTATAAATCAATCCTGCAAACGTTGATAAAAAGTATAAAAATACTTATACCATATTCTCTTAACAATCTAATATCAAATTTCTTTCCACTAAGAGTAGAGATATAATATGCGATTATTTCTGTGTTTTTGTTTGCACCTATCTTTCTCCTTATATTATCTATGTGATTGTTAACCGTTTTTGGTGATATAAATAATTTTTCTGCAATTTCTTTTTCGCTGAAACCTCGCGATAGATATTCTATTATCTCTTTTTCTCGATTTGTAATTGAGTGTTTTGCCCTATTTTTATCGTTGTCCATATTGTGTAATTTTGTGCATCTAAGATAATGAAAATAATCTTAGGTTGCAATGCCTGAAGCATTTAGAAGGCACACACAAACAAAAAAACATGATGGAAATGTCAGATTATGTAGCAATGCGTGAACTTGAACAGAATCACGGTAGTTGCTGGGCGAAGAGTTCGCCTCTCTGGGTAATCGCTGCAGTGTTGGTAATCGGATTCTTTGTCTATAACTGGACTAAGAGCTGCAACGAAAAAGTAGCGTTTGCTACAGGTTTAGCAAATTTGGATGGACGTATTAACTGTCTTACTCCGCAGGTAGGTAAGTTGAACGATCAGATGTACGGTGCTGCACAAGCATTTGCCGGTTTGACCGTTGGACTTGATGAAACTCGTAGAGATTACGGTAATCAGCTGGCCCAGTTGAACAATACTGTGTTCTACAATCCTGCAAATAACGGTTGGTTCGGAACTGGATACGGTAACCAGCGTAACGGATGTGGTTGTGGATGCCCGAGCCGCGTATTTGCCCAGACTTCTACCTATGCACAGACAGGAACTCCTCAAGTAACCGTTACGGAAAGTTGTGCTAACGATCGTTGTTAAATTTTGCGGTTAAGCCGCTTTTTATCAACCGAGGGCGGCAGTTTGTCGCCCTCTTATTATTTTATCAGTTATGTCAGTATTTACATATAGAAAGAAAACAATAGAAACTAATTTTCGTAGCCGTTCAGAAGCATTTAACTCAATGCTGGCATATCTTATAGAAGAAAAGAAAATGGATCCAATGCAAGCGGCTAAAGAAGCCAATGAGTTTGCAGAAATATTTGCTGTCAATATGGGTTTGCCTACCAAAGTTGATCCTGAACGAAAAGGGTATGACAAGGTAATGTATTACGTAAAAGAAACAGTTACTATGGTAAAGGAAAATCCTGAGATTGTTAATTATTTAATTCCGGCAGTAACTTTTGTTGCTGGACTGTTTACGGGTAAAAAAACAGAACAAGTTCAGGAAAGCCATGAGGAACAACCGGTAGTTAATGAACCAATTGATTTTGACAATGTAAAATAACATGCTAAGGAAATTGTATATTGTAATAGATTGCGATGATGAAGTACAAGTACAGACCATCCAAAACGAATTAAACCAGTTGTCTAATTCTCGCGTCCTCACAGGTAAAAAAATAATGTCTATGCTACCCTATTACAAAAGTCATAGAACTTCATTAAACGAGCTTTTTAAGCTTGTTTCTCAGGGTGGAATTAAGGCTGTGTTATCTATGAAAGGCGCACAATTAATGAGTAAACTTTCTTCAAAATGATAAATGTAATCAACAAAGAGTGTTGTAGAGATTGTACAAAGTGTAATCTTATCAACGAAGTTCCAGGATTTGATTTTTATGGATGTGTTTTGAATCAGATATATCAGAAAACAATTAGAATTGAGGAACGAATCGACAAGATTGAGTTAAGAGAAAAAGATATAACCATTATTGATAACGAACAAAAGATAAAACAAGATGAAACAAGCAGTCAGGAATTGCCTTAACAAAAAGGGTAAGAACGAGTTCTGGAATAATGAGCATTACAGAACTTACAAAATGCATCATGGCATGCATTTTAGCGATAAGTTAGCAGAATATGCAAGTAGTAAAATGGTAAATGCGAATGGCATGAATCACACCTGGTCTTGCAAAGATGTAGAAGGAGCATTTACTTCATTGGGACTTAAACTTCCAGAAAAATCGACCTGGGGTGATGTTACTTATGCAGCAAATATGCTGTATTCTGATTTTGCGCAGCTTCTGAAGTCTGATACTGATGCTGTAAAGATGGCACATGCATTGCTTACAGACCCTGATGGTTATGATGGTATGCTGTTTAACCGTTATACGGCAGATGTTATGGAAAAAGGAATCTGTGTTCCTTGGATGGATTTGATTTAATCTAATCTTATATTGATAAAAAAGGCTGCATTATTGCAGCCTTTTTTATTGGTTTTATAATATGTTTGAGTGTTATTTAATTACCATTTAAATGGTTCTAAACATCTTGTTTATGTGTTGTGTAATTTAACTATAAAAATCACATTTCGTTTTTAGTTAATAAAAGTGAGAATCACACAAAACGTTTTGGGATTGAATTACATTTTGTTTTGCGGCTTGTAAACGCTTAGGCGTTTTTGAAGGTCGCTTGAAAGGCCTCTTTTTGAGGAGAAATGAATATAAAAAGAAAGGCAACTCATCGTACTGGATAAGTTGCCTTTCTTTTTGTCGGGGTAGCGGGATTCGAACCCACGACCCCCTGCTCCCAAAGCAGGTGCGCTAACCGGACTGCGCTACACCCCGAACAATGTAATAACTTTTACTCTTTTTGACTTCTGTCGGGGTAGCGGGATTCGAACCCACGACCCCCTGCTCCCAAAGCAGGTGCGCTAACCGGACTGCGCTACACCCCGAAGTGTCTTTCTCAAAAGCGATGCAAAGGTATGGCTTTTTATTTTAATATGCAAATCCGGACGCTCTTTTTTTGCAAGAATTTTTCTGATATTTTTAAAATCGTTTGAAATTCAATGGAATAGAAAAAATCTTTTTTTTAGGGCGTCCGGATATGCGTGACTTATTTCTGTGGTTTCAGCCAGCGATCAAGCCAGTTGAAGAAAGTGCGTTGCCACAAAATACCGTTCTGCGGTTTCAATACCCAGTGGTTTTCGTCCGGGAAAATCAGCAGTTCGGCAGGAATGCCTCTCAGTTTGGCAGCGTTGAATGCGGCCATACCCTGCGAAGCCAAGATGCGGTAGTCTTTCTCGCCGTGGATGCAGAGGATAGGCGTATCCCATTTGTCGACAAACAGGTGAGGAGAGTTGGCATAGCTGCGCTTTACAGCCGGGTTGTTCTTGTCCCAGTACGGGCCACCCAAATCCCAGTTGGTGAACCAGAGTTCTTCGGTTTCGAGGTACTGCTGCTCCATGTTGAAGAATCCGTCGTGTGCGATGAAGGCCTTGAAACGCTTGTTGTGGTGTCCGGCCAGCCAGTATACAGAATATCCTCCGAAGCTGGCACCTACACAGCCCAAGCGGTCTTTGTCAACGTACGGTTCCTTGGCGATGTCATCAATGGCAGTCAGATAGTCGTCCATGCAGTGTCCGCCGTAGTTAGTGCTGATTTCTTCCAGCCATTCCATGCCGAATCCCGGCAAACCGCGACGGTTGGGGGCAATGATGATGTAATCGTTGCCAGCCATAATCTGGAAGTTCCAGCGGTAGCTCCAGAACTGGCTGACGGGGCTTTGCGGACCACCTTCGCAGAACAGCAGGGTGGGGTATTTCTTGTTCGGATCGAAGTCTACCGGATAGATTACCCACGAGAGCATGTCTTTACCGTCGACAGTCTTTGTCCAGCGGGCTTCTACTTTACCTAACTTCAGCTGCTTGAAGATGTGGTCGTTTTCCTGCGTGATGCGGGTTACCTCGTTATCCTTGTTCAGGTTGACGGTGAACAGCTCGTCGGCTTCGCTGATAGAGTGGCGCTTGGTGAGAAGTTGTCCGTCGCCCAGCATTTCTACAGAAGCATAGTCGTACATGCCTTCTGTAAGCTGTTCCACTTCTCCCTTCAGGTTCGTGCGGTGAATCATGCTGGTGGCATGCCATACGCCGGTGAAATAGAGAGTCTGGTTATCCGGAGCCCAGCAGTAGCTGTCCACGCCCGACTGGAAGGCTTCTGTAACGTAAGTCTTCTTGCCATTCTTCAAATCCATTACGCAAAGGCGGTTGCGGTCGCTTTCGTATCCGTCGCGCTCCATGCTTTGCCAGGCAATGAATCCGCCGTCGGGGGAGAACTGCGGGTTCGTGTCGTAACCCATGTTCTTGTCGGTAGCGTCTTCCTTGCAGAGGTTGCGGGTCTGCTTGGTTTCCAGGTTATACAGGTAAATGTCCGAATCGGTAGAGATGGCGTATTCCAGTCCGGTTTTCTTGCGGCAGGTATATGCGATGGATTTGGAGTCAGGACTCCAGGTAAGCTGTTCGATGCCACCGAAAGGCTTCATCGGCGATTCGTAGGGTTCGCCGGCCAGGATGTCGGTCGCTTCGCCTACCTTGTTTCCGGCAAACGGAGCCACGAACGGATGCGGTACGGTTTGTACCCACTCATCCCAATGCTTGTACATCAGGTCGTCTATCACCATTCCGCTGGCCTTGTCCAGGTCAGGATATTTGTCGACGGTGCGTTCGCCGTATTTCACCTGTGAGATGAAGAGCACCTTGCTCTCGTCGGGTGAGAACTTGAATCCGTCAATTCCTCCGGCAAATGAAGAAAGCTGTACGCGTTCGCTGCCGTCGGGATTCATTTCCCAAATTTGGCTGTTGCCATCGGCATCCGGTGCCAGGAAAGCAAGCTTGCTGCCGTTCTTGATCCATGCAGGTTCTCCTTCGCTGGCAGCTGTAGTGGTGAGCAGCTGGTTGCCTGATCCGTCGGCATTCATTACGTAGATTACCAGGTGGCTCTTGTTTTCTTTCACGCTGTAGTAAGACACCGTGTAGGCAATGCGTTTGCCATCGGGCGATACACAGGAACTTCCGATGCGTCCCATGGCCCAGAGTGTTTCAGGGGTCATACGGCCGTCTTTTACCGTAACCTCCTGCTTGCCGATGATGGGACCATCTGTCTGTGCGGCTTTTTCAGGACCCACACAGGCTGATGTAGCGAGCATCATGGCGGCTGTCATAGTCATAAAATCTGTTTTTTTCATGTGTTTATTTGATGGTTTGATGATTAAAATTCTTCGTTGTGGATTTTTCTTTTTGAGTCACTCTCGAGTTCCTTTCCGCAGTATTTGCAATAGACGGCTTCTGCGTCGTGGCCTGTCTGGTGGCAGTGCGGACACTGACGTTCTGCCTGCTTTTTCTGCTGGCTTACCATGGCCGCCGATACGATTCCTGTAGGTACGGCGATGATGGTGTAACCGGTGAGCATGATGATGGCCGACAGAAATCGTCCTACCGGGGTAACGGGGGTGATGTCGCCATAACCTACGGTGGTCATGGTAACAATGGCCCAGTAGATGCTGTTGGGGATATTGTTGAACTCAGACCCGGGTACGTCGCCCTCAATCATGTACATGACTGTTCCCATGGAGGTAACCAAGATGAGGACAAAAAAGAAAAATACGGATATTTTCGGTGCGCTGATGCGCAGGGAGCGCAGTAGCAGATTGCCTTCACTGATGAAAGAGAACAGTTTGAAAATGCGGAATATCCGGATGAGCCGGAAGGCCCGGATGACCAGCAGGTAGTGTGCTCCCTTCAGGAAGAAGCTCAGGTAAACCGGCAGGGTAGCCAGCAAGTCCACCAGTCCGAAAAAACTGAATATGTATTTCCGGGGATTTTTCAGGCAGTAAATACGGGCCAGGTATTCTATGGTAAAGAAGAGAGTAAGAAGATACTCTAATAATCGCAATACCCAGTAAGCCGTGGGAGAAAACAGGTGCATGCTTTCCAATATGACCATCAGCACACTGACAATGATGCTACTGATTAATATGATGTCGAACAGTCTTCCTTTTGGTGTGTCTGATTCGAAAACGATGGAATATACTTTCTGCTTCAATGTTTCATTATGCAGGAAATGCTGCCATCGGGTATAGAGTTTTGAAAAGTAGTTCATGGCTTTACCTTTGTTTCTGCAAAGGTAAGACAATAAATGGAAAAAGAGGAATGTAGCAGAAAAAAGAGCGCCCCTCGATGGCTTGTCTGTATGCCATTGAGGGGCGCGCTGCTGTATGAAGCGAGATAATCTTTTTATTTTTTCTTACCTCCCATGCGTTCCTGACGTTCTTTCTGGAGACGTTCCTGTTCTTTCTGCAGGGCTTCCAGTTTGGCCATCAGTCCGCTTGCCTTTTGCTGTGAAGGTTCCTTCTTGTTGGCTTCCAGCTGGGCGAGCAGTTTCTTTTCATCGGTCATGCGGCGCATAATCCACATGGTAATGATACCAATCAGACCGGAGATGAAGTAGTAGTAGCTCAATCCGGATGCGTAGTCATTGAAGATGAAGAAGAACATCACAGGCATGATGTACATCATCCATTTCATGGCAGCCATCTGCGGATTGTTGCCCATATCCTGCTGTTTCATCATGATGATCTGGTTGAGCACCGTAGTGATGCTGAACAGCAGACAGAACAGACTCAGGTGGTTGCCTAACAACGGGATGTGGTAGCTCCAGCTAATCAGGTCGTCGTAAGCCGAAAGGTCATCAGCCCACAAGAATCCCTGCTGACGCAACTCGATAGCGTTCGGCACGAAGAAGAAGAGAGCCATGAAGACCGGAGTCTGTAACAACATCGGCAGACAGCCGCCCATCGGACTGACATTGTACTGGCGATAGAGGGCCATGGTTTCCTGCTGTTTCTTCAGGGCATCTTCCTGCTTCGGATATTTGGCGTTAATCTTATCTACATACGGCTTCAGGGCACGCATCTTGGCAGATGAGATGAAAGACTTCCAGGTGGTAGGGAGTACCAGTACCTTGACGATGATAGTCATAAGCAGGATAACCATACCCATGCTCAGTCCCCAGCCTGACAACCAGTCGAACAGGTTGATGGTGAACCAGCGGTTAATCAGGCGGATAATCGGCCATCCCAGGTAAACCAGGTCTTCCAGTTCCTGATCTTTATCTTTAAAGCTCAGGTCGTTGCTGGCCAGCAGTGTCTTGAAGTGGTTCGGACCAAAGTAGAACTGCATGTGCGAAGCTTTGGCACCTGTCGGGTCGAAAGCTGTCTTCATGTCGGCTGCATAGTTCTTCATGTAGCCGCTTCCCTGCTGTTCCATTTTAGATTCGAGCGTAGCGTTGTCAAAGTTCTGCTCTGCCATGAACACGCAGGAGAAATACTGATTCTTGAAAGCTACCCAGTCGAGTGATTCAGGAATGGTTTCTTTTTCATCCTTTGTTTCGCTCAAGTAATCGAAACTGTCGTCCACCGGTTTGTAGGTCAATGACGTGTAACGCTGTTCGAAGTTGTAACCTTTCTCCATCTGGCGGGCACGCTGTTTCCATTCGATGTTCATGCTCTTGGTAGAAGGAGAGAAGAAATTCTGCATGCCGCTGGCCTGAACGGTAAGGTCTACCATATAGGAGTTGGGCAGCAGTCGGTAGTTGAAGTCCAGGTATCCGCCGTTGGCTGCGTTCAGTCGCATGGTCACGGTAGAATCGGTCACATTGGTAGCTTCGAAATACATCTGCTGGCTGAGGATGTTTTCGTTCTTTCCTTCAAAGCCGAAATTCATGGAAGCGTCTTCGCCGTCGAACAGAACGAGAGGCTGCTTCTTCTGGTCTTTATACTCTTTCAGCAGGGCCTTGCTTACTCGTCCGCCTTTGTTGGAGAATGTCAGCTGAACCAGCTCGTTCTCTAGTACGGTAAACTGTTCCGTACCCTGTGCGGCCTGGAAGAAGAGGGAAGTGCTGTCAGGGCGTGCCGCTTCAATGGCTGCAGCAGCCTGCTTTTCCTGAGCTTCTTCTTGTTGCTTGATAACCTGTTGAATAGAGTCCTGATAGTGCTGTGCGCGTGCTCTTTCTTCCTGGCTGGGGCGGTTGTAGATACCGAATCCCACGATGACCGCTCCAATCAGGATAAAGCCCACTAACGTGTTTTTGTCCATTTCTATTTTTTTACAATGTTATGTTTGGTTTATTTGCTGATAGCTGCCTTGATGAACGACAGGAACAGCGGATGTGGTTTCAGTACCGTACTGCTGTATTCCGGATGGAACTGTGTACCGATGAACCATTTCAGGGTCGGGATTTCCACGATTTCCACCAGGTCAGATTCCGGATTGATACCTACACACTTCATGCCCGCCTTTTCGAATTCTTCCTTGTAGCTGTTGTTGAATTCGTAGCGGTGGCGGTGACGTTCCTGGATGTGTTCACTCTGGTAGGCCTCATAAGTTTTGGAGTTCGGGTCGATAACGCATTCGTAAGCTCCCAGACGCATGGTACCGCCCATGTTGGTGATGGATTTCTGTTCCTCCATGATGTCGATTACATTGTGCGGAGTCTTTTCGTCCATTTCACGGCTGTTGGCATCGGCATATCCCAGTACGTTTCGTGCGAATTCGATGGCAATGCACTGCATACCCAGACAGATACCGAATGTCGGTACGTTGTGTGTACGGCAGTACTTGATAGCTACGAACTTACCTTCGATACCACGCTGTCCGAATCCCGGGCAGATGATGACACCGTCCATGTCTTTCAGGTGCTCTTCAATGTTGTCGTCGGTCAGGTTCTCACTATTGATAAAGTGAATGTCGGCCTTGCGGTCATTATAAGTTGCTGCTTGTGAAAGGGCTTCCAAGATTGATTTGTAGGCATCCTGCAAATCGTATTTTCCTACCAGTCCGATTCTTACCTTCTCTGTCGCATTGTGACGACGGTTCAGGAAGTCTCTCCACGGGCCGAGGGTAGGAGTCTCGCCTACCGGAAGTCCCATCTTTTCAAGGATAGTTACATCCAGTTTCTGTTCCTGCATACGCAAAGGTACTTCGTAGATGGTCGGCATGTCCATTGACTGGATAACGGCGTTGTCGTCTACGTTACAGAACAAAGCAACTTTCTTTCTCAGTCCCATGCTGAGCTCGTGTTCTGTACGAAGCACCAGAATATCCGGCTGGATACCTACAGACTGCAGTTCTTTAACAGAGTGCTGTGTCGGTTTTGTCTTCAATTCACCGGCAGCAGCCAAATAAGGTACATAAGTCAAGTGTACGCACAAAGCGTTCTTCCCTAATTCCCATTTCAGCTGGCGGATACTTTCCAGATAAGGAAGTGATTCGATATCGCCCACAGTTCCTCCGATTTCAGTAATGACGAAATCGAATTTGTATTTGTTGCCCAGCAATTTGACATTGCGTTTAATTTCGTCAGTGATGTGAGGAATAATCTGGATAGTCTTGCCAAGATAGTCACCACGACGTTCCTTGTCGATTACACTCTTGTAGATACGTCCGGTAGTGATGTTGTTGGCTTTGGTAGTTTGGATGCCTAAGAAGCGTTCGTAGTGTCCTAAATCAAGGTCGGCTTCATGTCCGTCTACGGTTACGTAGCATTCTCCGTGTTCATAGGGATTCAGGGTTCCCGGGTCGATGTTGATATACGGGTCGAACTTCTGGATGGTTACGCTGTAGCCTCTGGCCTGCAGCAACTTACCGATAGATGATGAGATGATTCCTTTTCCTAATGAAGAGGCTACACCACCTGTTACGAAAATATACTTTGTTTCTGCCACAATATGAATATTTAAAAATTAAATTCAACAGTTTAATGTAGTCTACTTTCTTTTCTCTTAAAAAAGTAACTACAGGAAAGCGGGAAACGATATTTTTCCCACATGGAAGAACTACTTCTTCAAGTTTGCAAAATTATAAAAAAAAGCTGAACCCACAAAAGTAAGAAGAGTAAAACCGTGTTTAACTTCAAATATCCTTAAGTTTTCCGGTAGATGTACAAGTAAAATTTTAAACAATGGAGGATAGAAAATAGTTTATTGTGTAATTAGTAGGTACGAAAGCAAACTTCTTTGGGAAATAAATCGTACTTTTGCACAAGATTTTAAGAATGACGAATAATGAAAAAGACGGGTCTTTTTGTGGTATTATTAACAATGTGTGGTGGGTTGGCTGCACAAAATATTGAGGTTTCTTCGGATTCTGTAAAAAATGAGGTAGATTCTTTGAGTGTGACCGCTTCTATGGATAGTTTGCGGACGCCCTTAGAAAAGAAAGTAGTTCCGGTAGTGAAAAAGAAGGTGGAATTACCTCCTTTGGAAGTACGAAATTTTTGGCGGATGTTGCAAAATTTCCGTCAGGATTATAATGCCCAGTTGGAGCGCTGGGACGATATTTACTTGTTGATTACAGGTATTCGTCCTAATCCGGATTATTATAAATTGTCGATGCCGGCCACTTATTATGAGGCACCGATTGAGCAGGCTTTCAGTATTTCTGATTGGAAGCCTCAGATACCTTTTATAAAAGAGAACGTACTGGAAAAACAGTTGCCTCAGGTAGCCGATTTGCGCCATTCTGTTCAGGTAGATAAGGCTGTAAACCGACAGTTGCTTTCTTTTTACTTGTCTTATCCGAATTTGGTGAAACAGAATGAGGAAAATTTAAAAGGGTTAAAACCAATATATGGTGAAGTGATTGTGGATCAGCCGCGGACAGAGAATTTGCTCGATATGATGCAGAATGATGAACTTCCTAATCGGGTGACAGAAAAAGACTTGTTGGTTATCAAACCTAATTTCTGGACCTTTGGTGGAAACGGTTATCTGCAGTTCTCGCAAAACTATATTTCCAAGAACTGGTATAAGGGTGGTGAAAGTACAAAATCATTACTCTCCGGATTTACCTGGCAGGCTAACTATGATGACAGACAACGTGTTCAGTTTGAAAATAAGATTGAGTGGAAATTAGGCTTTATTACAGCTCCTTCAGATACAGTGCATAGTTACAAAGCTAATAATGACCTCCTTCGTTTGAGCTCTAAACTGGGTTATAAGGCATTCAGTACATGGTACTATACATTGTCGGCAGAATTCAAGACACAGTTCTTCTCAAACTATGAGACTAACTCTGACAACCTGGTTTCTGCTTTCTTCTCGCCGGCTGAACTGAACGTCGGTCTCGGTATGGACTACAAGTTCGTGAAGGATGGAGTTTGCAACTTGTCTGTGCTGGTGAACCCGATAAACTACACCTTGTATAGTGTGGCCAGTGACAGGGTAGACCCGACGAAGTTTAACATTGAAGCAGGTCATAAACGAGAAAGTGTATGGGGTTCTCGTTTGGAATCCACATTGAAATGGAAAATGTTTTCAATTTTGATGTGGGAGTCTCGTCTTTTTTATACTACCAACTATGAGAAAGTGTTGGGTGAATGGGAAAATACGTTCACTTTCACAATTAATAAATATCTTTCGACGAAATTGTTTGTCCATGGCCGATTTGACGATGGGGTGACTCGTGAAGAAGATAAAAGCTATTTTCAGTTACAGGAACTGCTTAGTTTTGGTTTAAGTTATACTTGGTAAAATATTTGCTATGGACGTTTTTTTTCAGATGCCTTCGTTTGTAACGATACTGGATTTTGTGGGAACTTTCGCTTTTGCCATTAGTGGTATACGGCTTGCCTCTGCCAAGCGGTTTGACTGGTTTGGTGCCTATGTGGTTGGATTGGCTACTGCTATTGGGGGAGGAACGATTCGTGACTTGTTGCTGGATGTAACTCCAGCCTGGATGACAGACCCGATGTACCTGATTTGTACGGCCTTTGCCATGTTTTTTGTTATTTTGTTTGGAAAATATGTCATTCGACTGAACAATACGTTCTTTATTTTTGACACCATTGGTTTGGCGCTGTTTACAATCGTCGGATTCAGTAAGGCGTATACATTAGGGTATCCGTTCTGGATTGCTATTATTATGGGAAGTATTACCGGTGCAGCAGGAGGGGTGTTGCGTGATATATTTATTAACGAAATTCCGCTGATATTCCGTAAAGAGATTTATGCTATGGCCTGTGTGATTGGTGGACTGGTTTACTGGATTTGTCTGATGCTGGATATGGAATCTGTGCTTGCACAGATTATTGGAGGAATCACAGTGTTTGTAGCCCGTATTCTGGCAGTCAAATATAAAATTACTCTTCCGATTTTGAAAGGAGATCCGGAGCCCTGACTCCGGTTCCTTTATTTCTTGGACTTTTCCGGAAAAGTAGGAACGCATTTCATCAGATACATAATTTTCCGCTGGCGTTTGTACATGTAAGGACTTGGTTTCCCGGAATTATATTTTCTTGGATTCGGGAGACTGGCTGCAATAAGCGCACATTGTTTGCGGGTAAGTTGAGAGGCCGTGGTGTGAAAGTGAGCTTTCGCCACGGCTTCTGCTCCATATATACCATCTCCCATTTCGATGGAGTTCAGATAAACTTCCATGATTCTTTCTTTATCCCACATCAGTTCTATCAATACCGTGAAATACACTTCGAAGCCTTTTCTGATCCAGGAAGAAGAGGGCCATAAAAATACGTTCTTGGCTGTCTGCTGACTGATGCTACTTGCGCCTCTAGCTTTTTTGCGCTTTTTGTTTTCTTCAATAGCCTTGCTGATTTCTTTAAAGTCGAATCCGTTGTGGCTGGCAAAGCGGTTGTCTTCAGAGGCTATGACTGCCATCGGAAGATGACGTGATATTTTTTCTTTTGGTACCCATTTGTGCTTCATGACCAGTTCCTCGCCTTTTACCAGTTGTTCAACACTTCTTATCACCATCAGGGGAGTGATATAGACTGGGATAAATCTTAACGCAATGACGGAAAGGATGGTTGATGCAAAGAAAAAGATAATCAGATTACGTAGGTATTTTAGAATTCGTTTGCTGTTCATTAGTGCCGGGTGTTGGGATGAAAATTATGCCGAGTCTGAAAGACCCGGCATAATGAATGTTTGTTACTATGAAATTTGTAATTTATTGTAAAGTTCCAGCTTCAGCTTGCTGAATCATTTGCTGGCTGGCATACATATATACTTCTACTCGGCGGTTTTCCTGACGTCCGGCAGCAGTAGAGTTGTCTGCTACGGGATTTTCTTCACCCATACCTGTTACAGACTTAATCTGGCTGGAAGAAGCACCACAAGCCAGCAGATAGCTTGATACACTTTGGGCGCGTTCTTGTGAAAGGTCCAGATTCTTCTGACGGCTTTGTTCTGCTGTACTGTTTTTCCAGCCGGTATTATCAGTATATCCGTAGATGGCTACGTCCATATCTTTGTTCTGGTTCAGCACGTTATTGGCAAATTTACTTAGTGCAGATTTAGCAGAAGAACTCAACGTAGCACTGCTGGTATTAAACAGGATACCAGAGTCGAAAGTTACTTTTACAGCCTGCAAGCCGTTGTTGTCGGTTACCTGTTCTACCTGGGCACCTTCAATCTGTTCTGCCTGTGCAGCAGCTTTATCCATTTTCTTACCAATCAATACGCCAGCACCTGTACCCACAGCTGCACCTACCGCAGCTCCGATGGCAGCTCCTTTTCCGTGGCCAACGACACCTCCGATTATTGCTCCTAAAGCAGCACCACTTCCACCGCCAATCATTCCGCCTTTGGCTGTATTTGTCATTCCGCATCCGCTAAATACCAAGCATGCGCTCAGTAAAATAGCCATTGAATTCATTTTTTTCATTTTGTTTCGTTTTTAATCGTTTAGTTAATATGCAAATATAGGATAGTTTTTCATCGTTTCATTTACCCGGTGGCGTACAGAAGCAATTACCTCTTCATTATCTACATTTGACAGCACAGTTTCAATCATTTCTGCAATTTCATACATTAATTCTTCTTTGGCTCCACGGGTAGTAATAGCTGGAGTTCCCAGACGGATACCCGATGTCTGGAATGCGGAACGTGTGTCAAACGGTACCATATTTTTGTTTACTGTGATGTCTGCTGCTACCAGTGCTTTTTCAGCCACTTTTCCTGTCAGATCCGGATATTTGGTGCGCAGGTCTACCAGCATGGAATGATTATCAGTTCCTCCTGATACAATGGTGAATCCACGGTCCATTAGGGCCTGAGCCAATACACGTGCGTTCTTCTGTACCTGAATTTGGTATTCTTTATATTCTGGCTGCATACATTCGTAGAATGCTACAGCTTTAGCTGCAATGACATGTTCCAGCGGACCACCTTGAATGCCCGGGAATACAGCTGAATCCAGTAACTGTGACATCATCTTGATTTCACCCTTCGGAGTTTTCTTTCCCCATGGGTTAGGGAAGTCTTTTCCCATTAAGATGATACCTCCGCGTGGGCCACGTAATGTCTTGTGAGTGGTAGATGTTACAATGTGTGCGTATTTTACCGGATTGTCAAGCAAACCTGCAGCAATCAGTCCGGCCGGATGTGCCATGTCAATCATCAGGATGGCACCTACCTTGTCGGCAATTTCACGCATACGTTTGTAATCCCATTCACGTGAATAAGCTGATCCTCCACCCACAATCAATTTTGGGTGTTCTCTCAAAGCTATTTCTTCCATCTGGTCATAATCTACGCGACCTGTTTCCTTGTTCAGGTTATATTCGCATGGAGTGTATAGAATACCTGAAGTATTCACGGCAGAACCATGAGACAGATGTCCGCCGTGTGCCAGGTTCAAGCCCATGAACTTGTCGCCCGGATTCAATACCGCCAGAAATACTGCAGCATTAGCCTGTGCACCTGAGTGAGGCTGTACGTTTGCCCATTCAGCACCGAAAATCTGTTTGATACGATCGATGGCCAGCTGTTCACTCTGGTCTACTACTTCACATCCTCCGTAATATCTTTTCCCTGGATATCCTTCTGCGTATTTGTTGGTCAGGCAAGAGCCCATGGCTTGCATAACTTGTTCACTTACGAAATTCTCTGAGGCAATCAGTTCAATACCTTTCAATTGTCTCTGGTGTTCTTTCTCAATGATGCTAAAAATAGAATCGTCTCGTTTCATGATATAGTTGTTTTAAAGTGAAAATTCCTGTTAGAAAATAACTCCAACTGAGAAGCTTAGGATATTTTTCCGTTGCTCCAGTTTAATCTTTCCTTCATTATATGGAGCTTCGGTCTGATTCGTGTCATAAGTGATGGAGCGAATGGTATTATGAAGTCCCACTTCGTATCGGAAATCAAAGAAAATATTGGATACATTTACAGCCAGTCCTACTACTCCGCTGTACTGGAATGGATACTGCTCTTCCTTTATACCTTGCTGATGAAATCCTGAGAATTCGGTAGAGCTGTGTTTCTTCCATATCCATGTTACCTTGGGACCGACGAAGAAAGCCATTCCGTACGGATGTACGTCTATAAACTTATATCCGTAAAGAATGGGAAGGTCAAGCGTGGTCATTCTTCTTTTAATCAAGGCGTTTTCTTTTAGGATTTCCGAGTTGGCCAGTGTGCTGGGGATAGAGACACTTCCTTGTGTGATGTTGCAGGAGAACTCTGGCTGGATGAAATGATGCTTTTTCATGTTGAACCGACAGAACACTGCAGCAAAATACCCTACTTTATAGTTATTTTGGGCGAGCTCCAGTTCTTTGCCGTTAATTGAAATCTCATCCGTAAAGAACATGGAAGAGTTGAAGCCTGCTTTTACTCCTATATTGAAACGGGGCTGTTTCAGCGTAACCATAGGCGTGGTTACGGCTTGTGCCTGCAATTTGCAAACTGCCAGCACACCGCTTCCAATGAGGGTAAATAGGGCTTCTTTTATCATAATTCAGTTATTTCTTTTTCTCTACAGACCATCCGAACTTGCCTACTTTTTCTCCCAATTCATAATATCCTCCATGCGCATAAACCAGTAAGTTTGATTGTGCCAGTTCGAATTTACCTGTTTCTGAATTCAGGTATTTGTCGTCAGCTTTCACATTGACCACATCGGCAATAAACATGTGATGCGAACCTAACGCCACGATTTCCTTTACCCGACATTCAATGCAGAGAGGAGATTCTTCAATGATAGGAGCCTGTACCATAGAGGCCTTTCCCGGTGTCAGTTTCATTTCCTGAAACTTGTTGTAGTCTTTTCCTGAACGAACTCCGCACCAGTCTGTGGCAAAAGCCATGTCTTTGGTGGTCAGGTTAATGACAAATTCCATATTCTTTTTCAGAATAGGATAGGAGTGGCGTTCCGGTCTGACAGAAATATAACACATAGGTGGGTTGGTACAAATTGTACCTACCCACGCTACGGTAATAATGTTATATTCTTCTTCGCAACTGCCGCATGTAACCAGAGCAGCCGGAAGAGGATAAATCATAGTTCCTGGTTTCCAGTCCTGCTTCATGGTTTACAGAAGTTTGATGTTGTCCTTCTGCTGTTCCTTTTCGCAGTAGTGGCATTTAAGGAGACCTTTCTCCTTATCGATGACATGGAACCAGGTCAGCATTGGCTCGTTGTTGCTGATACATTTCGGGTTGTTGCATTTCACGATACCTTTCAGTTCGTCGGGCATTTCTACCTCTTTCTTTTCTACGACTTCATAGTCACGGATGATGTTTAGTTTGATTTTGGAAGCTACCACAGATAAGCGGCTGATTTCTTCTTCCGTAAAAAAGCGGTCAGCAATCTTGATGATTCCCTTTTTGCCCAGTTTCTTGCTTTCAAAATTGTTGCCTATTGTGATGTTGGCATCTTCATCTTGCAGGCCGAGTAAAGATACAACAGTAAACAATTTATTGGATGGTATATGGTCAATGACTGTTCCGTTTTTCAGCGCAGCCACCTGTAATTCTTTCTTTTCACTCATAGTTACTTGAATTGAATAGTTTTCCGGATTATTTTTCAGTATCAGCTTTTACCTCATCGAGCGTAATTCCCAGTACGTCGCAAAGGATAGCCTGACGGGCATAAAGACCGTTTTTGGCCTGTTGGAAATAGTAAGCCTTCGGATTGTCGTCCACGTCGTAAGTAATCTCGTTCACACGAGGAAGCGGGTGGAGGATTTTCAGATTCGGACGTGTATGTTCCAGCATCTTGTTATTCAGGATATATACATCCTTTACTCTTTCATACTCCATGAGGTCGGTGAAACGCTCCCGTTGTACACGGGTCATATACAGAATGTCGGCATCTGCAATAGTTTCTTCCGTGAAATCAGTGTGTTCTACGTATTTGATGTGATGTTCCTGGCAATACAGCTTGTATTCGTCCGGCATTTTCAGTTCGTCCGGAGCAATGAAATGGAAAGTAGGATTGAAGTGTCGCATAGCCATCAGCAGCGAGTGAACCGTTCTTCCGTATTTCAAGTCACCTACCAGATAAATATTCAGATTTTCCAGTGTGCCTTGAGTTTTATAGATGGAGTATAAATCCAGCATTGTTTGTGAAGGATGCTGGTTTGCACCGTCTCCGGCATTTACGATAGGCACCGGAGCCACTTCACTGGCATAACGTGCAGCTCCTTCTAGATAGTGTCTCATTACGATGATGTCTGCATAATTGCTCACCATCATGATGGTATCCTTCAGGGTTTCACCTTTGGAGGAACTGGTCACTTTCGGATCGGTAAAACCGATGACTCTCGCTCCCAGGCGGTTGGCTGCCGTTTCAAAACTCAGACGAGTGCGGGTAGATGGTTCAAAGAACAGAGTGGCAACTACCTTTTCTGCCAGCAAACGGCGGTTAGGTTTCTTTTCGAATTCTCTTGCCATTTCCAGAAGATACATGATTTTCTCTTTGGAATGTTCGGCGATAGTAACTAAACTTCTATTTTCCATGTTAGCTGTTTTTGATTACTTTTATAATACCGGAGTTCAAAGGTAGGTAAAAAAAATAGAAATCCCACCGTTTTTGGGATATTTCGGACTACGTTTTCTCATTTAAGAGGATATTGCGGAAAATAAGTCTTTGTTATAAAGATTTTCCGTAAATTTGCGGCTTAAAAGTCTAATTAATGAATATAATAAAAGTATGAGAAAGATATTTATATATGCAATGTGGGGTTTTGTATTCATCTGCATTGCCGCAGTTGCCATCGTTTTTACGGCCATTGCAAAGGGTAAAATAGGGTATGTTCCCCCGGTAGAAGAACTGGAAAATCCGAATTTGAAGTTTGCCACACAGGTCATTTCTGAAGACGGCAAGCTGTTGGGCACCTGGTCGCTTAGTAAGGAAAACCGCGTGTATGTAGGTTATGAGGACCTTTCTCCTCATCTGGTACATGCTTTGGTGGCTACAGAGGACGTACGTTTTGAAGACCATTCCGGTATCGATGCCCGTGCTTTCATGCGTGCGGTTATCAAGCGTGGAATCTTTATGCAGAAACATGCCGGCGGTGGTAGTACCATTACCCAGCAGCTGGCCAAGCAGTTCTATTCACCCACAGCAGATAACGTAATGGAGCGTTTGTTGCAGAAACCGATTGAGTGGGTAATTGCTGTAAAGTTGGAACGTTATTACACAAAGGAAGAAATCCTTACCATGTATCTTAATAAGTTCGATTTTTTGAACAATGCTGTAGGTATCAAAACTGCGGCCAAGACGTATTTTGCCAAAGATCCTAAAAATCTGAAAATAGAAGAAGCCGCTACCTTGATTGGTATGTGTAAGAATCCTTCTCTCTATAATCCCCGTCGTTTTAATGAACGTTCCCGTGGCCGCCGTAATACAGTTCTTGACCAGATGCGTAAGGCAGGTTTCCTTACTCAGGAAGAATGTGACTCCTTGCAGGCTCTTCCTTTGGTGTTGAAATTTCAGCCTGTCGATCATAAAGACGGACTGGCTACCTATTTCCGTGAATACCTGCGTGGTGTAATGACTGCCCGTAAACCGGACCGGAGCGATTACCGTGGCTGGCAGATGCAGAAGTATTATGAAGACTCTCTGGCGTGGGAAACTAACCCGTTGTACGGTTGGTGTGCAAAGAATAAAAAGAAAGATGGTACCAATTATAATCTTTATGTAGATGGTTTGAAAATCTATACTACCATCAATTCCCGAATGCAGCAATATGCCGAAGAAGCCGTTTATGAGCATGTAGCCAAGTATCTGCAACCTCGCTTCTTCAAGGAAAAAAGAGGACGTAAGACCGCTCCATACACCAATGAACTTACTCCTGAGGAAGTAGAACAGATTTTGAACCGTTCTATTCGCCAGAGCGACCGTTATCGTACCATGAAGGCTGACGGATGTTCGGAAGCTGAAATTATGAAAGCCTTTAATACTAAATACGAGATGTCTGTATTCTCATGGGAAGGAGAAAAAGATACAATCATGACTCCGCTTGACTCTATCAAATATTATAAACACTTCCTGCGGGCTGGTTTTATGTCTATGGATCCGATTACGGGACATGTGAAAGCATACGTAGGAGGACCTAATTATAACTACTTCCAGTATGATATGGCTATGGTAGGCCGTCGTCAGGTAGGTTCAACCATTAAACCTTATTTATATGCGCTTGCCATGGAAAACGGATTTTCGCCTTGTGACGAGGTACGTAATGTGGAGCAGACGCTTTTTGATGAAAACGGAAAGGCATGGTCACCCCGTAATAGTTCTAAGTCACATTATGGAGAAATCGTGACATTGAAGTGGGGATTGGCCAATTCTAATAACTGGATTTCAGCCTACCTTATGAGCAAGCTTAGTCCGTACGACTTGGTTCGCCTGATACATTCATTCGGTGTATTGAACAAAGATATCCAGCCTACAGTCTCTCTTTGTCTTGGACCTTGTGAGATTTCAGTAGGAGAGATGGTCAGTGCTTATACGGCCTTTGTCAATAAAGGCATTCGCACTGCTCCGCTTTTTGTCACTCGCATTGAAGATAATGATGGTAACGTCGTAGCCAACTTCACTCCACAAGTAAATGAAGTTATTAGTGAATCAACTTCTTACAAGATGCTCGTCATGCTGCGTGCCGTAATCAATGAAGGTACCGGTGGTCGTGTTCGTCGTTTGTATGGTATTAAGGCCGACATGGGAGGTAAGACAGGAACAACGAACCGTAACTCTGATGGATGGTTCATGGGCTTTACTCCGTCATTGGTATCTGGTTGCTGGGTTGGAGGTGAAGAACGAGACATTCATTTTGATACAATGCGTGACGGGCAAGGAGCTTCTATGGCACTGCCTATCTGGGGGCTCTATATGCAGAAAGTTTATGCTGACAAAACGTTAGGATACTCTCCAGATGAGACATTCGATATACCGGGGGATTTTGATCCTTGCAAAGACAGATTGACAGAAATAGAAGAAGAAAATAATACACGTCTTGATGATGTGTTCTTCCAATAAAAAAACGGCGGGAAATTGTATGTAGCAATTTCCCGCCGTTTTTTTATCTTGTTGTTCTTTTCTATAATTTCTTTACGTACCCCACAGGTATTTCTACAGTAGCATAGCCCAGATGCTCAATGCGTATCATTACCTGTGAATGATCCTCTAGTTCTACCAGCTCTCCTTGAAGTCCCTTCAGACTTCCCTTGATGACTTCCACTTTTTCTCCTGGAGCTAATGGCTCACTTTGAAAACGGATAGTCTCGTCCGAAAAATCCAGCATAAACTTAAACTTTTCCATCTCCTCGTTTCGGATGATGGCAGGTCGCCGGGTCGCCGGGTCTATCAGACATCCCGTCAGTGACGGTAAGTTCTGTAATAGTTCAATGCGTCCTTTTTCGTCCGTACAGATAAAAATCAGCATGGGAATGACCACTTGTTTGATTTTCTTCTTACGGTCACTCCATTGGCGTATGACCTCTTGTATAGGCAGAAAATGGACAACTTTTAGCATTTCGAGTTTTTCTGCCGTTTTCTTCTCGTGATGCATTCTTACATAGAAAGCATACCAGTGTGTTTCTTTTTTCGCTTCCATTCAGCTTATATAGTCTGGTGATTGATACAGATACCCTTCAGGTACCATTCATACAGGCGGTGAATACCTTCGTCTATCTCCACTTTGTGGTGCCAGCCCAGGCTGTGCAGCTTGCTCACGTCGGTCAGCTTGCGCAGCGTGCCGTCCGGTTTCGATGCATCCCAGCGCAGTTCCCCCTTGAAGCCGATTTCCTTCATGATTTTTTCCGCCACTTCGCGGATAGACACTTCCTTACCCGTACCCACGTTGATGTGGCAGTTACGTATTTCCGTGATGCCGTCCGCATTCTTCTGCGCTGCATCGTATGTCTGCTTGAAATCCACGTTCAGCAACACGTGTACGCTGGCATCTGCCATCTCCTCACTCCACAGGAATTCACGCATCGGTTTTCCCGTACCCCAGAGTGTGACCGCTTCCGGCGTAATGCCGAACTTCGCCAGTTTCTCCAGAATCTCCTGGTGGGTATTGCTTCCGTTCACCCCTTCCACCGGACGCAGGTTGATGTCCTTGCACACCGCATCCCAGTCACCTTCATTCAAACACTTGGCCAGGTGAATCTTACGGATCATGGCCGGCAGCACATGGCTGTTCTCCAGATGAAAGTTATCGTTCGGACCGTAAAGGTTGGTCGGCATTACGGCAATGTAGTTCGTGCCATACTGCAGGTTAAAGCTCTCGCACATCTTCAGTCCCGCAATCTTCGCGATGGCATACGGTTCGTTCGTATATTCCAGCGGAGAGGTGAGGAGCACCTCCTCCTTCATCGGTTGCGGAGCCTCACGCGGATAAATGCACGTGCTGCCCAGAAACAGCAGTTTCTTCACCCCGTGGCGGAAACTCTCTCCAATCACGTTCTGCTGAATCTGCAGGTTCTGGTAGATAAAGTCCGCACGGTATTGCAGGTTGGCCATGATGCCCCCCACGTGTGCAGCCGCCAGAATCACCGCATCCGGCTGTTCCTCGTCGAAGAACGCCTTAACCGCCATCGGATCCAGCAAGTCCAGCTCCTTGTGCGAACGTCCCACCAGGTTGTTGTATCCCCTTTCCTTCAGGTTGTTCCAGATAGCGGAACCCACCAGTCCGTGGTGTCCCGCTACATATATCTTAGCCGATTTGTCCAACATAATAAACCTCCGTTTCTTAGTAGAAAAATCTCGTTTTTAACTTTTACTTTTTAACTATTAACTATTTCACGATTCCCTTTTCCAGATACTCTGCCAGGTTTGTACGGATCTGTTCTCCCGCCTTTTCCACGGCCACTTTTGCCATATCCGCATCCACCATAATCTTCACCAGTTCCTCGAAAGTCGTTTTCGACGGGTTCCAGCCCAGTTTCGCTTTCGCCTTCGTCGGGTCGCCCCAGAGGTTCACCACGTCTGTCGGGCGGTAGAAATCCTCGCTGACTTCCACCAGGCATTTTCCGGTAGCCTTGTCATATCCCTTCTCGTTGATACCCTCACCCTTGAATTCCAGTTCGATACCCGCATGCTTGAATGCCAGGTAGCAGAATTCACGTACACTGTGCTGTACCCCCGTAGCAATCACAAAATCTTCCGGCGTTTCATGCTGCAGAATCAGCCACATACATTCCACGTAATCCTTGGCATATCCCCAGTCGCGCAGCGAGTCCAGGTTACCCAGGTACAGCTTCTCCTGCTTGCCCTGTGCGATGCGGGCCGCAGCCAGCGTAATTTTACGCGTTACGAATGTTTCTCCGCGGCGTTCCGACTCATGATTGAACAGGATACCCGAGCAGCAGAACATATTGTAAGCCTCGCGATATTCTCTTACAATCCAATAGCCATACAGTTTAGCCACCGCATACGGACTGTAAGGATGGAACGGCGTATTCTCGTTCTGCGGCACTTCTTCTACCTTTCCGTAGAGTTCCGAAGTAGAAGCCTGATAGATGCGGCAAGTATCCTTCAGACCGCACAGACGCACCGCTTCCAGCACACGGAGTACTCCTGTAGCATCTACATTGGCTGTATATTCCGGTGAGTCAAAGCTCACCTGCACGTGACTCTGTGCAGCCAGGTTATAAATTTCTGTAGGGCGCACCTTGCTGATTACCTGCAAGATACTCATCGAGTCACCCAGGTCTGCATAATGCAAGTGAAAGTTCGGTTTTCCTTCCAGGTGCGCGATACGTTCGCGGAAGTCCACCGATGAACGGCGAATCGTGCCGTGCACGTCATATCCTTTTTCCAATAAGAATTCGGCCAGAAACGAACCGTCTTGTCCTGTAATACCTGTGATTAGCGCTATTTTTTTCATAAAAAATAATCATTTACTCTACAAAGATAGGTAAAAAGCCCTGCCTGCCAATGGCAGACAAGGCTTTTTCTTCTGATTATATACTTTCTACTTTAAAACTTTTTGAATCTTAGGATGGCATAATCCGATTCTAGTGTCATGTATTTCTTATCTGAAGTTATTACTTTGAATGTCGTATTCACATTGTTTAGTCCGTAAGGCTCCAGTTCCCAAGTTTCTGCAGGACGTGAATTTTCTGGTGTGTCATACGTGCTCATCTCAGCCATTTCAATGGTATGGCTCGTCTCGTCATATTGGTATCTTCCTCGGAAAGAAGTTAGTTTTTGCGGACCTTGTTTTTCTGCTACTTCTACGACCCAAAGTTGGATGCTATAGTAAATACGCTCACACGGATGTACTTGGTTGTCAGCTTTGGTAGTAAATTCCAGTAACTGCCAGTGTCCTTCTACATTGCTGTTGATAGGTTCTTTCGAACAGCTATTACATAGCATGGTCAGCATTACCAGACAAAGTGTTGTATAAAAAACTTTTTTCATGTTCTTTCTCTATTAAAGGATGATTCCTGTTCTTTTGATGGTTAGCATTCCTCCCGTAGCATTCCCCAGGTAATATCCCCGGTCTAACCCCAGTGCAGCTGAAGCACTCCATCCTTTAGCCCATTTCGGGGTATAGGTGGCCTCATAAAGCGAGCTGAACTGTTTTCGTTGCTGGTCGAGAGGAGTATTGTAAGTACCCCAGTGTCTGGCAAATGAAATAAGCATGCGATATCCCCATTCAGAAGAAGGCTGTCCGTTTATACCTAGATGATGTGCTCTTACGCGGTTGCTTCTGAAAGAAATGCTACAATCTTTGTTGTAGGCCGGTCCTGGAAGAAGCGGATTTCCCATTCCCATACCCAGATATTGCCAGGCCCCATAGATGTAGTGATTGTAATAATTATCGTTGGCGCTAATCTGGTATTCAGGGAACTGTCCCCAAAATCCATCATATAATAATGAACCACTTTGGTCTTTTGTGTTTAATCCTTCCCACACGGCTGAACTGATCCAGCGATTCTTGGGGAAGGTTATTTCCACTCCAATCTGGCCATCTTTCCATCGTCCGTATTGCCAGAACATTTGCGAATGGTCTTCGAAATAGTGTTCCAGATAAGCCCGTAACTTCCATTCGCCTAAATAATAATTCAATGCAAAGTTCCAGCTTCCTAGCATGTTTCCTTCTATATTAACCTGTTCGCCTTCAGGAGTATTACTTTCGCCAGTCTGTGGAAAGAAGGCTTTCCAGTAAGCTTTCAGGTTTTCGGGCATATCCAATACCTTCTCTGTGCTTCCGTCTTCCAATTTCAGGTATTTGTCGCCTCCGAACTGCGTAGCCATCAGAATCCCAACTTCAAATTCTAGTGGGAATTTATCTTTATTACCTAGTCGTAACATTAATGATTTGCTGTGATATAGCACGTCTTTTACAAAATATTGCCCAGGCTGTACATATTTTTTTTGCCAGCCATTTTCTGCAAATGAACCATAGGCAATATGCCCTTTAAAAGCAAGCCACTCTTTTGTACCTGGTACATTCAGGTATTCTTTTATTTCTCCTCTGATTTGCGGTACAGGCTGAGTGTTTGGTCCCTCCACTAACATTCCGCTGCTCAATGCCGTATTTTTAGTGAGAGGAAATCCTGGGCGTTCTTTGCTCCCGATGCTTAGTGTCAGCATTTTCCAGGAAAAATCACCGTAAATCTGATGAATAAACACGTCTTGAGCCTGGTGTATTCCTCCTGCCATGTCTAGTCCAGCTTCAATACGCCATCCGTGTTGAAATTGTTTACCGTAAGTGACTCCTGCCAACAGGTATCCTGAATTGGGATTTGTACTGCCCAGGCCGTATCGGTTACCAGTGAACCAAAGTGGAGCATATGTACCATCTCCGGCTGTAGCTCCTAATTCTACATGGTAGGTAAGAGACGTGTTCTCAGTCTGTGCTTGTATCAGGCTACTGGATAGTATAGAGAATAATAAAATTGCTTTTAGTTTCATAGAGGGAGTACATAAAGTTAATCTTTCTTTTTCATTTCATTCTTAAAATCGTGGTAAATGTCTTTTCCGAAAAGAATCCAGGCAGATTCAAAGATGAAAGCCAGAAAGGCAAATGCGATGATAATCATCATTTTCTTTGGAGATGAAGGAACAAGTGGTACCGTGGCCGGTTCTACTACGGCAAATACAGGTTTTGCTTCTTGTACTTTTCCACGTAGTACTTGGAGCTGTCCCATGGATTGACTGTAGATTTGTTCTGCCAGACTTAAATTTTTTTGTAATCTTTCTTTTTCAGAAGTAACGGTTTGTAAGATTACGTTTCTGTTTGCATCTGCGAACTGGGCATACTCTTGTTGTGCTGCAAAGTATCCTTTTTTATATTGTTCGCATAGATTAAGCTGGAAATCATAATCTTGCTTTGCTTTGCGAGTGCGATAATCGGTGATATATTCTTGTAGTTTATATACGGCACTATCTGCCACAATTGCTGCTGCAAGTGGGTCTTGCAGGGCTACGCTAACTTTAGTCATATTGGTCTTTACATCTGTTTCAACTTTTAAGACATCTTGTAGCATCTTGATGTGCATATCTTGCTCTTTAGTCAGTTTAAAAGGATCGATTGTTGTTACGGTATCTGGTTTTTCTTGGCTGAAAAGTGACTTGACGCCTCCTATAGCAGCTTTTGGAAGTCCTGTCACGTAAGTCCACCATGGTTTTTGCTCTATATCCAAATAGTCATAGAGTAGCATGGTTTTTCCGTCTTGAGTCTGAATTGGGACTTGAAGAACTTCTAATGCATATGGGTTAGTTTTTACAATTTCAGGAAACATATTAAAAGTAAGGGCATCCTCTCCAAATCCCGTTGAGCTGTTTACCAGTCCAAACATTGAAGCAATGCCAGATAAACCACTTGCTCCATTCATTCCAGATTCAGGTGAAAGGCTTACATATGCGTGGTAGGTTTTAGGTAAACTAAAGCCGATAACAGCTCCAATTAAAGCACTTATGCCACAGATTTTGTATAATTTAAAGCGGTTATGGAATAATATTCTAATTAATTTGAAGAGGGTAATATTATTCTTTATTTCGTCTGAAGTTTCTTGCTGTTTTTTATTCTTTTCTTCCATCTTGTTCTAATTATTAATTTATGAATCCTTCGAAAAAGAACTGATTTATTATGAGTTAATTATACGTATTTTGGCTTTTTTGTAAAAGAAAGAAGGCAGAAATATTATAAAGAAATATAAATAAGCCTTGATATAAGAAAAGTGTAATATTTCATGGTAAACTCTGATATTGTATTTTATCAGTGATAGTTTGTTTCTGGAAATAGACGATTTCCGTAAGCGATAGATAGCCAAAGGTTCCTTCATTCCATATGAAACTTTATGCTCTCTTAGAATCTTTAACCATAATCCCCAGTCTTGTCTTTTTCTTAAATGGGGGAGATATATTTTTCCTGTTTTCTGGCTGTCATAGATGGCAGTCAGGCACCCAATACCATCGTCATGTTTCATGTCTGTGTAGGTAATCTTTTTATTACAGATGACTATTCCTTGAATTTTGCTGTTTTCGTCGCATGTCATATATGAGGTATACGATAGTACACAGTTTTTTTCAATCATGAAAGCCAGTTGTTTTTCCAGTTTTTTAGGCATCCAGCAATCATCGCTGTCACAAAATGCGATGAAACGACCCTGGGCATTTTCGATGGATTTATTTCTGCATATTCCTGCTCCACTATTTTGGTTAAGTTGAAATAATTTTATGCGGGAATCTTTTTTTATAAACTCTTGTATGATTTCTATGGTGTTATCACTGGAACAATCGTCCGTAATTAACAATTCCCAATATGGATAGCTTTGGTTAATGATGGATTCTATTGTTTCAGCAATAAAAGGGGCTGAGTTGTATGAAGGGGTGATGATAGAAACTAAGCCAAGATTTTCCATGAATTATATAGTTTGGTATGAATTTTAAATAGTTTAGTAATCGTTGATTTTGAATTTATTATCCCTTAAATACTCCATATAGCATATACCTGAGTGCGTTTACTATGTTTGTTTTGTGTTTAAATTTTGAGTATTTAAACAAGCTGAAGTAACAGGCATATAATATAGCAAATATTTTTCCTCCGATTAGTTTTTGGGTAAATTTTCCTCTATCGATAAAATATTCTTTTGAGAATTTTGCAGAATCCCATTGAGAACTGCCGGGTAGTAATCGGGCAAGTGTTATAGGTACAAAATAGATGGATAACTTATTTCTCAGACAGTTATGTAGAAAAATATTTTCTTCTCCTCCCGCTTTTGATACTCCTGAACCAACTTTTTCATCAAAAAGTATATTTTTCTCTTTTATTTTGGAGAGCTTAAATGCTATTTCGACACTTGAGACTTTGAGGCAATCAAAACTATTTAATTTCTTGATATGTTGTGGGTAGTGTTTGATTGGATCTCGATTAACCTGAAATACAATAATGTCTGCCTGAGGAATATTTTGGAAAGCCTGTCTTATTGTTTCAGGATAGTTTAATGAGAAATATTCATCGTCATCACATATTATGCATATATCTCCGCATGCATTTGCTATTGCCAGGTTTCTGCTTTTTGATAGTCCGCGTTCTGTTGTATGAATGATTTGAGCTTTACATTCTTCGTTTTGGTGGTTTTGAAACGTTATATTTTCAGTTTTATTTATATCACATTGATTTACGATTACTACATCACTCTGTATATTACTTTTTTGGATGATATCTGTATTTTTTTGATGCATACAGGAAATAAGAACTTCTAGTGTCATAGTAGAAAGTATATTGAGTTATAAATATATTCAGCTTTAGGAAATAATACTGTTTTTAATCCGTAAAAAGCGATGATAGCCAGGCAGATGAGTCCAAATAGTATTTTTTTGTTCTGCTTTTTTAAATCGATAAGATAGAAAAAAATTGGGAAGGCAGAAATTATGATGAAATAATCAGCCAATCGGTTTACTATCGGTACTTTCAATAATAGCAGCTTGAAACAGAATCCCAGATAGCCAAAATAAAAAAGCTTCTTTTCAAAATCATTTAATGAGTTATTTTCAAGTAATTTAAGTCCCCAATAAAAGAATGGAATGAATATATACTTGGTAAGCGAAGTAATGATGGAAGAACTCATTTCCTCCTTTTCAAGGTGTGCAGCATAGGCTGGGGGAAGATAGTCTGTCAAGAATGAAAAAGTTTTTAAGTTTAGAAAGAAACTTCCTATGAAGGATATGATTAATATTATTTCTAACCATTTGTTATTCAGTTTTTTTACAAAAGGATACAGGTATATTGATAATAATATTATGCTAGATACATGCATGAAAAAAGCGATGCCAATCCATACTAGGCATTGCTTGGCTTTAGATTCGCAATACAAAATGCATGCATAAGTTCCGCAATGAATGGCTACGGCTTGCCTTAGCATATTCAACTGATTGTTGAATATATTTGTATAACCAATGTATAATAGGATGAAGATAAAGAGGTAAGACGCTTGAAAACGTTTTAGTATTAAAAATAATAATGTAAAATTAATCGTATAGAAGATGTAATATAAACCTTGTCCGTGGATACCTATGCTATTACATATTTTGATAATATAATAAAATAAAAATTCACCTTTTTCCTGATAAAGCTCTAATCCCCATCCGTCAAATAATCCTATATATGTAGGATAATCTGTTCCAACATAGTATTGTCCTCCTGATATGATTAACCAGATGGCGCAAAAATGAAAAAAGAGAAGGAAAAGTGCTCCGTCTGATAACTGGCAATCCTTATACTTTTTACCAAAGAAATAACTGATAGCTATCGAATAAATTAGATTTCCAAAGAAAACCATTATTTAAATTTTTTGTAGATTTGAGAGCATAATTTTGCAAAATGTTCTCCCAGTATGTTTTTAACTAGCTTATAAAGTTTTTCTTTGGGACCATGCCATGATCCGGCAAAGTGATGTATTGTATATGTATTCGAAGTGGTATGAATCTGTCCCGTTTTATAAGATTTAGCTGTAAGATAATCTGGTGAAAGCGGATGTATATGTTTATTTAAGAGTTTATTGGCTTTTAGAATCTTAAATATGATTTTGGGCAATGGAGTGGTATTCTGTGTACCGTCCTCCCGATAAAAAGATTTATTCTGGTAATAATCTAATATCAGTTTTACCCAATCTGCTTTAGGAGAAGCACCAAAGATTCCTGCTTCAATTCCTATCTGGTTCTCATATCCTAAAAGGTAATCATTGTTTAATAGAGGATTGAAACTTTTGATGACTTCTACATCCATATCCATATAGATGCCACCATAATTATATACGGCATAAAGACGTATGTAATCTGCGGCGAAAGCATATTTTTTAGCTTCGAATGCCTCTTTTACCCATTGTGAAGAATTAATGTCAAAGCAATCAAAATTCCAAAGCTTAAATTCATAGTCGGGAAGTTTCTCTTTCCAGCTTTTCATGTATTCTTGTAGCTTTTCAGGAATTGGGTCATTGCTCAACCAGCAGTAGTGTATAATTTTAGGTATCATATATCTGTTTATTCTTGTATTAGTCTTATCCATTGTTCTGAGATGTTCTCAGAACTAAATCTTTTTGAAGAGCTTATCGCGTTTATCGCATATTTTTGACGAAGTGCATCATCATTCATCAGTTCTTCTATGGCACTGGCGTAAGCCTTTAGATTGTTATCTTCCACAATTATTCCGTTTTCAGAATCTGTTATAATTTCAGATAAGGAGGGGTAGCTATTGAGTGCTACGGGAACAACACCAAATTGTTGCGCTTCGGTTATTGTTAATCCCCAACTTTCCAGTTGTGAGGTCATGAGAAAAATGGAAGCGTCCCAATAATATGGCTTAGGATTTTTGTTTCCCTCAAATGAAATGTTATTCAGCTGTTTATCAGTGCAGTATTTTTTATATAAATATTCGTCGCTTCCAGTGCCTACGATTGTAAGGGTCCAGTCTGTCGACGGATTCTTCTGGCATATTTGTTCCCATGCTTTAATTGCGAAGAGAATTCTTTTAGGATTCTCTACAAGCCGAGAAACTATTAGTACCTTTTTCTGCTTTCTTTTTAATTCTTCAATTGGGAAAAAATCATTGAAAGATAGTGCGTTATGGATGATAGTAAACTTTCTGTCATCGTTTATTTTTCCAAAATCCATAAAAGGACGAATTAATTTATGCGATAAAAGTACGATTCTATCAGCATATTTATAGGTGTCGTTGTAGTAATGGGGGAATTTGTATTGTTGGTGCCACTTAATGAAAGGAAATAATCCGATTTTAATAACAGTGGGTATGATGTTATTAATTTGTATTTTATGAGGAATTATGTAGGAGAATCTGATAGACGACTTCTCAACTCCTGGAAACAAATGATGTGCAAAAATGATTTTCACATTTATGCCTTCACAGGCTTTTTTTAAAGACTTAGTAAGTCTGAACTGCCCCTGTAAGATGATAGCTTCAATCGCATTTTTTTTTATGAAGTTGATCAAAGGAGTGTGTTGGCGATGGTTCTTTAAATGTATTTTTTCTGTAAAACTGGTCCGTATATATTTTGAATCGATGTCATTGTAGTATGCTAAAAAGCATTTGCAATGAAATGTGGTAGAAAACTCCCTGCATAGGGTATCTGTAATTCTTTCAGTGCCTCCCAAATGAGGACTGACATCGAAAGTATTTACAAATAAAATATTCATTATTTGTTGTTGGTAATCTGAGTTCTTAATAATCTGTTTTTCTTTTAAAGGTATATTGGGTTTTTATAGAGACAATAATAGAGTCTTACTTGTTTTGAGAGGAGAAAAAAGCTCTCATGCAATTGTTTAACTTTAGATTATATCGTAAAAATGGATATATACATTTCCGGTTTTTATTATCTCTCCATACTTTGATATATTTTAAATATCTGTTTATGGTTAATCCTTCTGTGTGCTTATAGATGTCCTGATTTAATTGTTTTATTTGTGCGTCAAATTTAATGAGTGCTTGTGTATCCGTATTCTTGTATGCGAGGTATAATCTGTATATTCGTGACACTTCTACTACTGCTCTATAAAAAAGGTATTCTTGATATAGAGGAGTCAGATGGGCATGGCAGGTGTTATATTTGTCAATCAAAGAAAATGATAATTTTTCCATTGAATACATATTCTTCATGAGTGTCTTGGGATTTACAGTTTGCCCTGCACGGCCTAGAAGATATTTGTATAGAGGCTTTTTTAAATAATAGGCAGTCTTTACCGTTGTCATAGGGATAAATGTCCACTCCACATCTGTGTAAGATATCCCTTCGGTTTGTTTGTATTTTATGTGAATGATATTTTCTCTTTTATAAGCCACATTGTGCATATGAATATATGGAACTGACGCTTTTCTATCCGTAAAGAAACGTGGAAAGTCAAATATCTGTAATTCAGGGTATTGGTAAGAAGATTGTGAGAGCGTTTGACCTCCCTCATCTATTGTGACATAATCTGTGAGTAGTAAGTCAACATCTATTCCGTTAATGTTCTTAATCAGTTCTTCCAGAATAGGAGTTGAGAATGAATCGTCAGCATCTAATATTTTTATGTATTTTCCTTTTGCTACAGGTAGTCCTGCATTGATGCATGAACCATAATTTCCGTTTGTTTTATCAATGATGACAAAAACATCCGGATATTTTTGTTGGTAGGCTTGTGCTATTGATAAAGAGCTGTCAGAACTTCCATCATTAACAACTATAACTTCCAGATATTCTAGTCCGGTTTTTATCAAGAGTGAATCTAAACATTTGTTTAGATATTTTTCCATGTTATATGTTGGAATGATAATTGAAAGTAATTTCTCCATGGTATGAGCTTTAAAATAGGTTTAATACTTGTTCAACAATAGGTGCCATGTCATAATATTTGTATTCAGCCAGTCGTCCTCCAAATATTACATTGCTTTCTTTGTCTGCTAACGATTTGTATTTGCTATAAAGAGAATTGTTTTTTTCATCGTTTACCGGATAGTATGGCTCCATTCCGTCTTTCCATTCAGTGGAATATTCTTTGGAGATAACCGTTTTAGGGCATTTCTCAATGTCTGCTCCGAACATCTCAAAATGCTTGTGTTCAATGATCCGGGTATAAGGTATTTCTTTTTCAGTGTAATTGATTACCGCATTTCCCTGCAGATTGCTGCAATCGTGAATTTCTTCTTCAAAACGGACTGTGCGGTATTCAAGTTTGCCGAACTGGTAATCGTAATATTCATCAATTTTGCCTGTAAAGACAATTTTGCTTGCAATGCTTTCCCAATATTTCCTGTCTTTAAAGAAATCCGTATTTGTTCGAACCTCAACTCCTTCTAATAACCCTTCTATCAATTTGTTATATCCTCCGATGGGGATTCCTTGATATCTGTCATTGAAATAGTTGTTGTCGTAAATAAATCTTACGGGTAATCGTCTGATAATAAATGACGGAAGCTCTGTACATTTGCGTCCCCATTGTTTTTCTGTATACCCTTTAATTAATTTTTCGTAGATATCTTTTCCAATAAGAAGCAAGGCCTGTTCTTCCAGGTTTCGGGGCTCTGAGATTCCGTCTTCCTGCATTTTGCGCAATGCTTCAGCCTTCTGTTCTTCTATTTTGGCATGCGCTGCTTCTGGAGTGGTAACCCCCCACATCTGATAGAAGGTGTTCATGTTAAAAGGAAGGTTATATAACTTCCCCTTATAATTGGCTACAGGACTGTTGGTATATCTGTTGAACTCTACGATGGAGTTTACAAAGTCCCATACCTTCTTACTGTTTGTATGAAAGATATGTGCGCCATATTTGTGTACGTTTATACCTTCTATATTTTCGCAGTAGATATTTCCTCCGGTATGAGGGCGTTTATCTATTACCAAACATTTCTTTCCTTCTTTAGAGGCCTTATAGGCGAATGTGGCTCCAAACAGGCCTGAGCCCACTATCAGATAATCATACATGTCTTTACTAGGAATATGTTGTTAATTATAAAGGAATTTCGGGTCAACTTCTTTTCTTTGTCAGGAAGTCTTTGAATGTGTAGTAGAGCTTATCTTTAGTAAGCCCTAAATAGATTGTATAGATAATAATGCCGGTTGCTATACATGCAATTAAGCTTATAATACTATTCGTATTGCTTGTTAGTGTGATGGGAATAATGGCAAATGCCATGATGGCAGTTCCTATGCAATAATTAAGAAATGATTTTGATTTCCAGTTAATGGGGATGTACCTTCTTCCGATAAGCATCATGCTGAATGTGACTAAAAATTCAGCCACGAGCGTGGCTATGGCCGCGCCATCTTGTGAAAGAGAAGGTACCAGGCATAAATTGAGTATAAAATTTGATGCGGCTCCAATAGCTGTACAAATAATCACGATATTTTCTTTTCCCTGCGGATATAATATTTGTATACCCAGAATACCCGACAAGCTGATCAGGACAATGATAGGAGATATTAGCTGCAAGGTAGTTATTGCTGCGTGATATGTGCTGCCGCAGAATAAGATGATTAGTTCTGGAGCCAGAACGATTGTTCCGACAGTGATGGGCAATGAGATTGCAAAAATAAACTCTGTGGCTTTTTGAGCCAATCGGTTGAACTCTTCTTTTTGCTGGTTGGACAGCAGGTTTGTCAGCCTTGGAAGCATGACTGTGCCCAGTGCACTGGTTACTCCTAATATCATCTGTGAAAGGCGGGTTGCTGCTGTAAACAGACCTACACTCTCTGTGTCTTTAATAAACCCCAGCATTACCGAATTAAGATTGACGTATAAGCTGATAATAAGGTTTAATACAAAAATCCGTAAGGCCGGTTTGAGGTGCTTTAATGGATGGAGTTGTTTAAATGGAATGAATGAGATGTATTTCTTTAACCGTATGAAGTTGAAAATATTTCCTCCTACCACGCCTACCACGCAATACATGCCATACCATAATATGTCTTGTGGGGTTTTGACACAGATGAAAAGAATAAAGAGTGCCGAAATCTTCACAATCAATCCCCTTATGGTAATGTATTTAAAATCTTCGATGCCTTGGTAAAACCATTCGCATCCAATGGTGGTAAATAAGATACTTGTGCTGAGAATTAAAAATAAGGGGATATTTACTTGGATTTCAGGTATCAGCAGGCATAGGATGAAGACAAGAAGGTAGCCTAAAAAAGTCAGAGAGAAATGGAGAAGCAGGATTTCCAGTGTGGTTTTGTTACATTCGTATTGATTGTCTCGTACTTTCGCAATTTCTCTGATTGCATACATGGGAATGCCCAGGCATGTAAATAAAGATATATATTGAATGATAGATTGGTAGAAGTTGACTTGTCCGATTCCTTCTGCTAACATTATCCGGGATGCATACGGAAATGTGAGTACAGGAAAAATTAAACTGGAAACGGTATTTATGAGGTTGAATATATAATTTGTTTTTATGGACTTGGACATGACCTCTATCGTGTGGTTTTAGGGTACGCTTCGCCGTTACCTGTCCCATACCAATCCATCCTGAGAAGACAAAAAAAGGTATGCAAGGTAAGCGTGATATTTCGTTTATCTTACAAAAATACCCCCTTTCATCGAAATGTCAAAAGGAAATTTCGACAAAATGAGTTTTCAAAGGGTTTTAGTAGACAAATGAGTAGAAATCATAAATACTGCATCGTTTTTTCTTGTTTTTTCCGGTCTGTTTTTCGTCTGTTCCAAAATGCAAGTACGTTTAGGAGAAAACTCTTTGGCGTTTTACTTAAAATGCACTTGCGTTTGGAACAAAACTCTTTGGTGTTTTGGATAAAACGTAAGTACATTTTTAGATGTCTTTTAAGTTGTTGAAAATCAGTACTGAATTATTCCATGGTGTGTGATAACTCACAACCTTCGTACACTTTTCTATGACACAAATGTGAAAAACACAGAATTTTATGTAAGTTTGCAAGATAAACACATAAAGATACATGGAAGATTTTTTATCGACGGCGGTCAATGTAACTGCCACGCGAGGCAACAGCTTGATTAACAGAAAGATGATACTTCGAATCCTGGGCATCCTGCTCTTTATGGAGGCAATGATGTTTCTGGCATGTGCAGGCGTTTCCTTGTGCTATGGGGAGGAAGACTATATTTATTTTATTTACACGACATTGATTAATATGGCTGTGGGGAGTGGGCTGATTCTGCTAGGGAGAGGAGCCGAAAACCGGGTGACACGGCGCGATGGATATTGTATCGTGGCGTTTACGTGGCTGCTTTTCACAGGATTCGGAATGCTGCCTTTTTATATAAGCGGAAGTATCCCGTCGGTGGCAGACGCATTCTTTGAGACCATGTCGGGTTTTACAACTACAGGGGCAACCATCCTGGATGATATTGAATCGCTTTCGCACGGTATGTTGTTCTGGCGAAGCTTTTCGCAATGGATTGGAGGATTGGGTATTGTGTTCTTTACGATTGCTGTGTTGCCTATCTTTGGGGTAGGTAATCAGGTCCTTTTTTCGGCAGAAGCTACGGGGGTGACACATGATAAGATTCATCCGAAAATCAGTGTCATGGCCAAATGGCTATGGACAGTATATCTCATGCTGACCTTAGCGGAGATGGTGCTGTTGCTGATAGGAGGAATGGACTTGTTTGATGCTGCATGTCATGCTTTTTCCACGACGGCTACTGGAGGATATTCTACCAAGCAGGCCAGTGTGGCTTATTGGAATTCTCCTTTTATAGAATATGTAATAGCCATCTTTATGATTCTTTCGGGTATCAACTTCTCGCTTTATTTCATGTGCATGAAGGGGCGTTGCGGACAGTTGTTCAAGGATGGTGAGCTCCGGTTGTATCTTATCTCCATTGGGGCGGTGACGCTGATAATTACCGGGGCCTTATACTGGCATAATAATTATGGGTTGGAGGAAGCTTTCCGGAAATCGCTTTTCCAGGTGGCGTCTATTCATACTTCGTGTGGTTTTGCTACGGACGATTATAATATGTGGCCTCCTTTCACATGGTTGCTGCTCATTTATACAATGATTGCAGGAGGTTGTGCCGGTTCTACGGCAGGCGGGGTTAAGAATGTGCGTCTGCTGATTCTGTTGCGCAACGTAAAGAATGAGTTCCACCGATTGATGCACCCCAGGGCTGTACTTCCGGTAAAGGTGAACCGGATGGCGGTTTCACAGCGTACCATTGCTACGGTGATGACGTTCGTAGTATTTTATTTTGTCTGCATCTTCTTATGCTGGCTGGCATTGATGTGTATGGGCATTGGATTGGAAGAGGCATTCGGACTGTCTGTATCGAGTATAGGAAACGTGGGACCTGGACTAGGAGCATTCGGTCCGGCCTTTTCGTGGAGTGCGCTTCCCGACCTGGCAAAATGGCTGTTGTCATTCATGATGCTGATAGGGCGTCTGGAGTTGTTCGGGGTACTTCTGCTGCTGACTCCCAGTTTCTGGGATAGACGATAAGAAAAAATAAGAGCCACTACATTGAAGTGTCGTGGCTCTTATTTTTATAATTAATAGAGAAGTTGCTTATTAATCGATAAACCGGCGTGTGAGCTGTTCGAACTCATCGATGCGGCGGTCGCGCAGGAAGGGCCACCAGCGGCGGACGTTTTCACTGCGGTTCATGTCAATTTCTACTACCATGTTTTCTTCTTTCAGGTTGCTGGCCTGGGCGATGATTTCGCCTTGTGGACCGGCTACAAAGCTGTTACCCCAGAACTGGATGCCGTTGGTCTGGCCGGAAGGGTCGGGTTCAAGACCTACACGGTTTACGGCAATGACCGGCAGACCGTTGGCTACGGCGTGACCGCGCTGTACAGTTACCCAGGCACCGAGCTGGCGCATCTTTTCTTCCTGTGTATCGGTGCTTTCCCAGCCGATGGCAGTAGGGTAAATCAACAGTTCAGCACCTTTCAGGGCCATGATGCGGGCACCTTCCGGATACCACTGATCCCAGCATACTTGTACACCGAGTTTACCGATAGAGGTCTGGATAGGTTCGAATCCTAAGTCGCCGGGAGTGAAATAGAATTTTTCGTAGTAGGCAGGGTCATCGGGAATGTGCATCTTGCGATACTTGCCGGCAATGCTTCCGTCGGTGTCGAATACCACGGCGGTGTTGTGATACAGTCCGGCAGCACGGCGTTCGAACAGCGAAGTGACCAGCACGATGTGGTAGGCAGCGGCTATCTCACTGTAGAAACCGGTGGAAGGGCCGGGAATGGGTTCGGCTAGGTCGAACAGGTTGGTATCTTCTGTCTGGCAGAAATAAGGGGTGTTATGGAGTTCTTGAAGAACTACTAACTGCGCACCGGCTTGTGCCACGGAGGCAATATTGCGGTGCAGCTTTTCAAGATTTAGTTTGAGGTCGTTCGTACAAGCCTGCTGTACGATGCCGACACGGATAGTTCGTTTCATTGTGCTATTTGGTTTTTTACTGATTCAGGATATTGCATGGTGACGCAGTGGAGAGAACCGTGCTGCTTGATAAGGGCACGGCAGTCCACGCCTACGATTTCACGTCCGGGGAAAGCCTCAGCCAGTACCTGAGCGGCACGGGCGTCGTTTTCAGGCTGGGCGTAAGTGGGATAGAGTACTGCCTCGTTCATAATCAGGAAGTTGGCGTAAGTGGCCGGAAGGCGTTCGCCGTCTTCGTCATAGATGGCTTCGGGCATGGGGAGCGGAAGCAGGCGGTAAGGGTCTCCGTCGAGGGTACGGAAGGTCTTGAGCTGGTCTTCCATGGAGCGGAGGGCACCGTAGTGCTCGTCATCCTTGTCCACACACTGCACGTAAGTAATGGTGTGGTCGGGGCAGAGACGGGCCAGAGTGTCTACGTGGCTGTCGGTGTCGTCACCAGCCAGATAGCCGTAGTCCAGCCAGAGCACCTGACGCAGGTTGAAGCGTTCCATCAGGTAGGCTTCGATGTCTTTGCGCGAGAGGGTGTCATTGCGGTTGGGAGCCAACAGGCAGGGCGAAGTGGTGAGCAGGGTGCCTTGTCCGTCGCTTTCAATGGAACCTCCTTCGAGTACGAAATTGCGGCAGTTGATGTAATCGCCGTTAAGTACGCCGGTCTTGAACAGATGACTGTTGATGAGGTTATCCTTATGAGCAGCAAACTTCATCCCCCAGCCGTTGAAGCAGAAGTCGAGCAACTGTGGGTCAGAGTGTTTCTCCAATAAAGTGATGAAAGCATGGTCGCGGGCCCAGGTGTCATTCGTAGGACATTTCACAAAAGTAATCTGGTCGCGATAGGAGAAGTCGGCCAGGGCTGCCGGAAATTCGGGAGCCACGAGCAGCAGGGGTTGGCGGCTGGCTATTTCGGTAGCGAGGCGGACAAAGCAGGCTTCTACTTCATCGAGCATATAGGCCCAGTCGGTATCGGCATGAGGCCAGGTAAGCTGTATGTAGCTTTGTTTGTGCCATTCGGCGGGCAGGTAATAGGTTTTTTCCATATTCTTGTATAATTATTTTTCGTTTGATTCTCTTTTTTCTCTTGCGGCAGGAAGGGCTTCCTGTGGAAGGTATTTCTGGTCTTCTTTTTCTTTCTGCTTGCTGCTGCGGTTTTTACGGCGGCGGAGGAACCAGTCAACGAGTTCTTGCCAGTTCATGAAGTCTTTTTTGTACATGATACCGATACCCTGGGTGGTAAGGGTGGACTTCGTGAAGTAACGGTCGTTGGTCTGGTTGTATCCGCGCAGACGGAACTCCCCGTTCTTGGTGAGCAGCCAGATAGCTTCGAAGTCACCTACAAAGTTGGTGTTACGCATGGTGTTTTCGCGGTAGCCGAAGTTACCGTTGATTATCAGTCGGTTGTTCAGCAGACGGCCGGACAGGATGGCTTCGGCTTCTACATCGCTCCAGCCTTTTTCTCCGGTAGTAAGGTTGGTACCTACGTTCCAGTTCTGGTTGTCGATGACTTGCGAAAGCATATTGTTCAACTGGCCCGACAGAGTGCTGAAGGCCAGCGAGCTGGTAGCATCGGTCTGACCGGTATTATTGGCATAGTCGTAGGTGTAGAATTTGCCGACTCCCAGCAAGTAAATAATCTGGGTGTTCATCTGTTCTTCGGTGCTGGTGAGACTACGTACCAGTTCGCGGTCTTCTTCACTTACTGTGGGCAGTTCGAGGCCAAACGTCAGGTTGGGTGAAGTGAGGCTGCCGCTCAAGTTCAACAAACAGTTTACGCGGACATTTCCACGTGAAGAGGAAGCGTCGGCTATCAGGTCGTTCAGTGAAGCAGAGTTTACCGTGTAGACTGCCTGTACGTTCAGGTTAGCAGCTTTGGGGTCGCCATTGAAGGATACCACACCTCCTGGTTGCAGGGTAAAGTCTTTTCGGATGACGTTTTGCATGCTCATCTTGTAGATACCTTCGCTGATGTTATAGTTACCGAACATCTGGAAGTTGCCCTGATTGAAGAAGTTAATACGCAGGTTTCCGGTTCCGTAAGCAGATATGTAATCTCCGGCCGAAGGATCCATGATGATTTTCATGTTGGCACGTTCGGCTGGTTCTATCTGTAGATTAATGTGGATGGCGGTGGGTGTATCATCGTCTTCCTGCTTGTCGGGCTGGTTGAGCGGGTGGTACACTTCGGCCTTTACGGCTTCCTGTTTACGGCGGGGAGTACGGTCTACGAAGGTGATAAAGCCAGAGTTGGTGGCCTCGGCTGCTGTTCCCAGCACGTAAACAAACTCTGTCTGGTTGTCGGCACGTACTTCTCCGTCGACGTTCAGTTGTCCGTCGCCTCCTCGAAGAAATACATTTCCTGTAGCATAAATATGACCATAGAAGGGGAATTCAGGAGTTTCTTTTTCTGAATGGAATACCAGCATGCGGTTTGTATTGAAGCGGAACTGATAGCTCAGATTCTTTAACTTGGTATGTCGTAATTCTCCATCGGCAAGTCCTGTGTGCCCTTCAATATCTTGTAAACGTACATTCTGGAAACGGAACAAGCCGGAAGCGATGTGTACGGAATCGGCCGAGGCCCGGAAGGTGGTGTTCAGGATGTTGACCTTCATTTGCATCTGCGCTTTGACATTTCCTTCCAGGTCAAGTTGAGAGAAAGGTCCGAACAGACGCACGTCCCCATGTACGTTCCCGTTAACATTGCTGAAGATGTTTTCTACAAAGGGTTGCAGGAAAGAGAGTGGAGTTCCTCCGGCTTGGATTTGAAGATCAAGTCCTTTCATCTTAGGAGAAACATAGCCGGTTACCCGAGTGGTGCAGGTGCTGTCGCGACGGATGTCGGCATCCAGGCGCACACCTCCCAGTTCTTTATCCCATGACCCAAGAATGTCGGCTCTTCCCAGCAAGGCATGGTTAAGAGAAAAATCTTTTACATCGAGACGCGTTTCCATCACCGGGTCTTGAAGCACATGGCGCAGGTGGATCTTTCCACTGATGCCTCCGTCAAAACGTACGGCATGGAACTGAATCATATCCATGATGTAGAGCAGGTTGATGTTTTTCAGGTCTACCAGGCAGGAGTCTGCTTCCGTTTTTCCCAGTCGTCCATTGATTTTCAGGTGCTGGTCGCGATGTTCAAACAAGAAGTCGTGTATTTCGATGCTGTCTTTCGCGATGTCTACAGTAGCAGGATGTATGTTCCAGGTAGTATCATTTAAGATGACTTGGCTGGGCTGTATGTCTACACGGGTGTGCAATTCTCTTTTTGAACTATCCTGACGGAAAGAGGCGATGGCATCAATTTTGCCGCTATAGGTAAGCTGGGTGTTATTTCCCCAGTAGAGTGTGCTGTGCAGCTTGTCATTTTTGGCACGGGTGAGGAGGGAAAGGTTGAACATGGCTCCCTTTTTCATTAAAGTACCGGCACGAACCTGGCATCGTAATTCATCGGGACGGCTTTCACATAGCAGGGTGCCCGACTCATAATATTTCCCGTTGTATGTGAACTGAGGAAATGAGCCGTTGATACGCATTTGTGAAAGGCTGTCGTTGAGCTGTCCTGAGAAAGTGGCTGGCATCTGCAAGTCAAACGGTATATTCAAGACTTTTGAGAAGAATTCACTGTTCTCCATGCGGAACTGAAAGTGGAACTGGTTATTCAGTTCTGCGGGTTTCTTTTTCCCTTTTTTCTGTTTTTCTTCGGGAAATAATGACGGGATATGCTTTCGAATGACTTTCTCCATGCTCTTTAGCAGAGTATGGTAAGTATATTTCCCTTGGATACTTCCGGTCAGGAACGGAGAGTCAATACGTATTTCTTTCACCTCAGCATGTTGCGTGAGTTGGGTTGCATCAATTTGCAGGCGAGGAAGAAAGTAATTCCCGGCCTCATCAGGTGTATGTACAAAAAGACTGTCAAGGTTGATTTTCCCCTGAATATCGTCAATGGAATGTCCGGAGAAATCGGCCGTCAGGTTAAGGGATACGTCAGTATCTTCGTATTTTTTTGTCAGTTGAAGCTTGTTGGGACGAAAATCTCTTACTTTTACCCGCAGGTTGAAATCGGGTACAGCTTGCTGGGTAACAAAACTTCCATCTATGCTGATTTTTCCGTTTTCATCGTCGAGTGATAAGTGTCCGTTGAAACCACCCGGCTTGAAGTTTCCGTTTAGCGCGATGTGCTGATACTGATAATGGTTGTATTCCAAAGACGAGATTTCTCCTTTGACATGTGATTCTGGTTGATGGTTTCGGTATTGCAGACCGTTTAGTTCCAGGTCAAAAGAAGTCTTTCCGAGTTCTTTCTTCGCCAATAATTTTCCAAGTTCAAAATTATTGGTGGAGATTCTACCGGAATAACTTTTTTGCAAGGTTGTGGTGTCGGTGTGCATCGTCATGTTGGCATTAAGCTGTCCTGGAAGGCTTTGCAGGATACCGTGTGCGGTGATTTGTGACGGATAGCCTGATACATCTCCTCGAAATTTGAGGAAGCCCAGGCGGCGTACAATGTCAGGCACAGTTGCGGTGGAGCCTTTCAGATTATGTATAAGCCAGGAAATGGCATTTTCGTCAACATCAGCCTGAGTAATCTCACCAAAGAAATAGGGTGGCTGCGAAGGATTGCTGTGGTCAAGCATTCCTTCAGCATGCACTTCTAATGCTTTGTGAGGACTTGCCAGATAAAAATTGCTGCATCGGGCTTGTTTTCCTCTTCCATGAAAGGCCATATCAATGTGCACAGAGTCTTGAAAATGTTGCAAGGCTGGTACGAAACAAGCTATGTCGGCAGGAGTGACGGAAGCACTCAGTCGCCCCATATAAGTGGTCTGTGTATCCGAAAGAAAATCAGGCTCAGTAAAGTTTCCTGCTACCGTGAATGTGTCGATGCTGACGATTGTACCTGGCAGGGTAAGGTTCAAATCGTGCAGGTAGATACCTCTGGAATTGGCTGTGGCTCTCAAGGCAAATTTCTTCAATTGAAGTCCGCTTTGCTCATTAAAGCTCATACGACGGATTTGTGCGTTGAGCGAATCGGTTTGTAGGGCTTTCAAAGAGATGGTTGCAGAAAGTTCGCTAATGCCGATGTGATGAGGGTTGAACCGGCGGGGCGTGTTGGATTCCGACAGTACATCGTAGTGTATTTGTCCGCGACGGATAAGTACGGAATTGATACGCAGGTCAATCGACTTCTCGCTCTTTGTCGTGTCTTTTGAAGCAAAAGTATCAATCAGAAACTGGCAATTCAGGGGAGCCTTGGGGTGGGCACGGTTCAGGCGGGCGTCCAGTCCGAATAGCTGGACACTGCTGATACGGATTTTTCCACGGAAAAGAGAGGGTATGTCAATCTTGACGGAAAAGCGTGATATGCCGAGCATGTCTTTCTTCTGTCGGTCTTTTATCTGCACGTTCTGGATGACAACGCGGTTCAGAAGCCCTAGGTCCACATTGCCAACGCTTACTTCGGCCTGGGTAAGACGGGTAAGCTCACGGGCAGCATACGTACTGATGCGGTGTTGGACAACCGGAAGGTTCAGCAGAGCAATCAGACCGAAATAAAATACCAGTGTTGAAATGACTGTGATACGTATGGCTTGTTTTATGCGCGTGGCTTTACTCATTCTCTATTTATACAAATAACAGACAAATGTACAAATAACCCTTGAAGAAAAGGGCCTTTGAGAGTGTTATTAGTAGTTTTTAAGTTTTGAGTGAAAGGTTTTCGTGATTGGTATAGATGAATTAGAAATCTATTTTTATTCATTTCTATGGTATAAAATGTAAATATATATGGATTTTGTATGGAAAATTGGAAAAATATTCGGAAATTTGCACCCGTTATTGGTTTAGTAATAAAATTGGATTTAAACGGATAAAAATGACGCAAAAAATGAAGATTCCTTCTCCGCTGGTGTCTTTGCTGCCTGTAGCGGTATTGGTGGTATTACTTTTCTTTACGATTCGTCTGTTGGGAGCTGACGCATTAGGTGGCGGAAGCCAGATTTGTTTGTTGCTGACTACGGCTTTGTGCGCGGCTTTGGGTATGAGTCGGTATGGGGTGAGCTGGAAGGATATTGAACATGCCATTATCAATAACATTGCGGGGGTGAGTTCGGCTTTGATTATCCTGTTGATTATCGGAGCTCTTTCGGCAGCCTGGATGTTAGGGGGAGTGGTGCCTACCCTGATTTATTATGGAGTGCAGATTATTCATCCGAAATTTTTCCTCGTATCGTGTTGTGTGATTTGTGCAGTGGTTTCGGTGATGACCGGTAGTTCGTGGACCACCATTGCGACCATCGGTATCGCTTTGATGGGTATCGGCAAGGCACAGGGCTTTGAGGAAGGGTGGATTGCCGGAGCCATCATTTCGGGGGCATATTTCGGTGACAAGGTTTCTCCACTTTCGGATACCACTATCCTGGCTTCCTCGGTGACAGACACACCGCTGTTTACGCATATTCGCTACATGATGTACACCACGGTGCCGTCGGTGGTCATTTCACTGGTTATTTTTACGGTTGCCGGATTTTCGCATGAAGCATCAGATAGTTCGCAGATTGCTGTGTTTACTACCGGACTGGCGGAACGTTTTCATATTACTTTCTGGGTGTTGCTGGTGCCGGTGGTGACAGGAATATTAATTGCCCGTAAGGTGTCTTCCATTATTACTTTGTTTGTATCGACTGCTTTGGCGGTAATATGCATGCTGGTTTTCCAGACGGATGTACTTCGTGAAGTGGCCGGTGACGGAGTGAACGGAGGTGAGGCCTTATATAAAGGAGTTTTGTTGGCTCTATCAGGAAGTACGTCGTTGCAGACTTCCACTCCTGCACTAACCGAATTGATTGCAACCCGTGGAATGGGAGGTATGATGGACACGGTATGGCTAATTCTTTGTGCCATGTGCTTGGGGGGCGCCATGACAGCCTGTGGTATGCTGGGAAGCATTACGCGTATGTTTGTACGTTTTACGCATAAGCTGGCAAGTACGGTAGCGGCAACTGTAGCTTCGGGGTTGTTCTTGAATTTAGCTACTGCCGATCAGTATATTTCGATTATTCTGACTGGAAACATGTTTAAGGATATCTATAAAAAGAACGGGTATGAGTCGCGTCTGTTAAGCCGAACTACGGAAGATGCTGTCACGGTGACCAGTCCGCTGATTCCCTGGAATACATGCGGTATGACGCAGGCTACGATTTTGAATGTGCCTACGATGGTGTATTTGCCGTATAGTTTCTTTAACTTGCTGAGTCCGTTGATGAGTATCTTCGTGGCGTGCATCGGCTTTAAGATCGTACGTTCGGTAAAAAAGGATTAAGAAACAATTTTCATTAAAACTATAAAAGAATGAACCAGAAACACGTAACATTGGCTGCTTGTCTATTGGCTTTCGGGCTGGCGGCACAGGCGCAGAACGGAGGTATTTCTCCGGATATGTTGAAAAAAATTCAGAGTAGTTATCAGAATACGGCTGCCGACAAGGCATTGCGGAATGCTATGGGAGGTACCAGTATCAAGGAACTGGCATTGAACCAGGAAAATCAGAAGGCACTGAATACGGATTTCTCCATTAAGGTGGAATCAAAGGGAATCACCGACCAGCAGTCGTCTGGCCGTTGCTGGCTGTTTACGGGATTGAACGTGATGCGTGCCAAGGCCATTGCACGCTATGACTTGCCGGGGCTGGAGTTCTCGCAGGTATATTCTTTCTTCTGGGATCAGCTGGAAAAATCTAATCTGTTCTTACAGGGAGTTATTGAAACGGCTGGCAAACCTATGAACGATCAGACCGTAGAGTGGTTGTTCAAGCATCCACTGAGTGACGGAGGTACATTTACGGGAGTGGCCGATATCGTGTCAAAATACGGTCTTGTGCCTAAAGAAGCTATGCCGGAAACATACAGCAGTGAACATACTTCGTACATGTCTTCTTTGATTGGCCTGAAACTGAAGGAATTCGGTCTGGAACTGAGAGAAATGGCTGCTAAAGGAGAGAAGGCTGCAACGATTGAAAACCGTAAGGAAAAGATGCTGGGTACGGTGTATCGCATGTTAGTGCTGACTTTAGGAGTGCCGCCAACAGAGTTTGACTATGTACGTAAGGACAGCAAAGGAAATGTGGTGGCTACAGAGCATCACACGCCGATGTCGTTCCTGGAAAAATACGGTGATACGAATCTGCTGACCAACTATGTGATGGTGATGAACGATCCTTCACGTGAATATTATAAATGTTACGAAATTGCATACGACCGTCACCGTTACGATGGAAAGAACTGGACGTATGTGAATCTGCCAGTAGAGGAAATCAAGGAAATGGCCATTGCGTCATTGAAAGACAGTACACGGATGTATTTCTCAAGCGACGTGACACAGCTGGACAGCAAGCGTGGGCTGCTGGATGTAAACAATTATGATTTCGGTTCGTTGATGGGTACGACTTTCGGAATGGATAAGAAAGAACGTATTCAGACGTTTGCCAGCATGTCAGCACACGCCATGACACTGATGGCGGTGGATTTGGATGCGAACGGAAAGCCGAAAAAATGGATGGTGGAAAATAGCTGGGGAGCTGCATCAGGCTATCAGGGACACCTGATTATGACGGATGAATGGTTCAATGAGTATATGTTCCGTCTGGTACTGGAAACGAAATATGTACCGAAGAAGGTGCTCGACATCTTCAAGCAGAAGCCGATACAGCTTCCGGCATGGGATCCGATGTTTGCGGAAGAAAAATGATGACCGGGCAGAAATAACATGGCTCAGGACTTGCTTTATCGGTAGAAATATCTTTTCTTTGTGAAAAGAAGGAACTGATTATACGGGGCGTGGAGGTTTTGGTATCTTCACGCCCTTTTGACCTTAAATAAGTATGCTATGGATAAAATGCAGCCAATATCTCAGGCTTTGTACAGCTTGTTGTTCTTAGGGTGTATGGGAGCCGGATTCCCACTTTATGTACAAGGACAGAATGTGGATGAATTGCCTCCCGATTCAATTTATAACATCGGTTATGCCCGTGGTAGTCTGAAGAATATTTCCGGTTCGGTGGAACAGATTACGGAAAAGCAGATGAACCGTGAGCTGATAACCAATCCGCTGGAAGCCATTCAGGGACGTGTGCCGGGACTTACCATCTTGAAGAGTAACAATGGAATGGCGGCGCTGGAGTCGGTCCGCTTGCGTGGTACGACTTCCTTGACCAGTGGAAATGATCCGCTGATTATTGTGGATGGTGTGTTGGGTGACTTAACGATGCTGACTTCGGTATATCCCACCGACATAGAGTCTTTTACGATTTTGAAGGATGCGTCGGAAACGGCCCAGTACGGTTCACGTGGAGCGTCGGGAGTCATTAATATTGTCACCAAGAAAGGTCGGGCAGGGAAGACGCGTGTGAACTACAACGGTAGTTTTGGTGTGTCACACGCTTATCGCCGGTTGGATATGCTTTCGGGAGCAGAGTATCGCAAGCTGGCGGCTGAGCGAGGATGGAATATCCTGGATAAGGGATATGACACAGATTTTCAGAAAGCCATTGAACAGACGGGCTTGCAGCAGAATCATAACATTGCGTTTTATGGGGGTGGTGAGGCTTCCAATTACAGGGTGTCGTTAGGCTTTCAGAATCGTGAGGGAGTGATTCAGAATGAGGGCATGAAACTGTTTACAGCCAATATGAATATGTCGCAGAAGATGCTTGACGGACTGATTGACTGTGAACTGGGGTTATTCGGTTCAATGAAGCGCGACCGTACGCTGTTTGATTTACAGAAGACTTTTTATTCGGCAGCCGCTTTTAATCCTACTTTTCCTGATTTTCCGGATCCGGAAACCGGGAGCTGGGACCAGATTACGACGGCCAGTCAGATTACAAATCCATTGGCCTGGATGGACGTGGACAACCGCGAGGAGACTTCTTATTTCAGTTCGCACGCCCGCCTGACCTTTAATTTGCTGAAGGATTTGAAGATGGTGCTATTTGGTTCTTATACCTATAGCACAACAGAAAACGCCCAGTTCCTGCCAACAACAGTATGGGCCAACGGACAGGCTTACCGGGGAAACCGGAAGTCGGAAGCCTTATTAGGAAATCTGATGCTGACGTATCAGAAGCAGTTGGGGGCTCACTTTCTGGATGTGCTGGCTTTAGGAGAGGTGGAAAAGAATCGTTTTCATGGCTTTTATACGACCACGACTAATTTTTCTTCCAATGAGTTGGGGTATCACAGTCTGCAGGGTGGGGCATTGCGTCCTTGGGAAGGTACCGGCTCTTATTATGAAGAGCCGCATCTGGTGTCGTTCCTGGGGCGTGTGAATTATACGTACGACGACCGTTACGTACTGACGGTGAACCTGCGTACGGATGCTTCTTCCAAATTTGGGCGGAACCATAAATGGGGCGTATTTCCTTCTGTCTCTGCTGCATGGAATATAACCCGTGAGAAGTTTATGAGACATTTTCACCTGATTGATAACCTGAAACTGCGACTGGGATACGGATTGGCAGGAAATCAGGGAGGGATTGATTCGTATACTACCATGGCGCTGGTGCGTCCGAACGGAGTGACTCCGGTGGGAAACTCGCCTTTGGTGACGTATGAGAGCTTGAAAAATGTCAATCCGGATTTGAAATGGGAAGTCAAGTCGACCTTCAATGCAGGGGTGGACATGGGATTCTACGGAAACCGCTTGTTGCTGTCGGTGAATTATTATCTCTCCAAAACAAGGGATATGCTGTATATGTATGATGTCAGTGTTCCTCCGTTTGCTTATAACAAACTCTTGGCTAATCTGGGCTCCATGCGGAACAGTGGAACGGAACTTTCCATTGGTATCACTCCTTTGCGAACTAAAGATATGGAACTGAATATCAACGCAAACGTAACTTTCCAGCGGAATAAATTGCTGTCGCTGAGCGGTATGTATGAAGGAGAATACATCAGTGCGGCACAATATACGGCTTTGGCCGGACTGAACGGTGCGGGACTGCATGGGGGATACAACAATATCGTGTATCAGATTGTAGGACAGCCGTTGGGTGTTTTCTATCTGCCGCATTGTGAAGGACTGGTTTCGGACGGGAACGGAGGATACACCTATCAGATTGCTGATTTGAATGGAGGAGGTGTGAACCTGGAAGATGGGGAAGACCGTTACGTGGCCGGACAGGCTACTCCTAAGACTTTGTTAGGCTCCAACATCAGCTTCCGCTACAAACGTTTTGATGTGTCGTTGCAGATAAACGGAGCATTTGGGCATAAGATTTACAATGGTACGGCACTGAGTTACATGAATATGAACAGCTTGCCGGACTACAATGTGTTGGCAGAGGCTCCGGCACGGAATATACATGACCTGACGGCAACGGATTACTGGCTGGAAAGCGGCAATTATGTGAACTTTGATTACCTGACTGTGGGTTGGAACGTGCCTATCAAAAAACAGCGTTTCTTGCACGGGGCACGCCTGGCACTGACCATTAATAATCTGGGTACAATCTCCGGTTATTCAGGGCTGACTCCGCTGATTAATTCTACCTTGGTGGACAATACTTTCGGTGTGGACGACAAGCGTACTTATCCTCTTTCAAGAACTTATATGATTAGTTTAGGTCTTAACTTTTAATCTGCCTATTATGAAAAGAATATACTCAATACTATTTGCATCGTTTTCTCTTCTTTCATGGGCTTCTTGCAGCAGTTATTTGGAAGAAAATCCGAAGGACCGTCTGGATGAAGAAACGGCATATTCTACCTTGTCGGACGTGCAGAAAAATGGGGTGCTTTCACTGTATAATTACGTGGGCGGATATGTCGATAGTCAGGGTCTTCAAGGGACAGGTCGAGGTATCTATGATTTGAATACATTTACTACCGATGAGGCCATCATGCCCACACGTGGAGGGGACTGGTATGACGGCGGATTTTGGCAGGGATTATATCTGCATCGCTGGGGAGTGAACAATGAGGCGATTTATGCCACTTGGGAATACCTGTATCGCACAGTGATTTTGTGTAATGGTTCTTTGGAAAGAATACAGGATTTTGCTGAAAAACATCCCGAGGAAAATGTAGCAGATTGTGTGGCTGAGGTACGGGCATTGAGAGCCATGTTTTATTATTATATCATGGACTTGTTCGGGAGTGTTCCACTGATTGAAAAGAGTGATCCGGCAGTTGAAGATATTGTTCAGGAAAAGCGCTCTAAAGTGTTTAATTTCATTGTAAAAGACCTTACAGAATCTTCCTCTCTTTTGAGTGAAGAACGGAGCAATCAGCCGGGCGTGTATTACGGGCGAATGACACAGCCAGTGGTGTGGTTTTTGCTCGCTAAGTTAGCCTTGAATGCGGAAGTTTATACCGATGATGATTGGACAGACGGAAGCCGTCCGGACGGGAAATCCATCTTTTTCGAAGTGGAGGGACAACGCCTGAATGCCTGGCAAACGGTGAACTATTATTGTGAGAAGATTACAGCAGCAGGATATACCCTGGAAAAGGATTATACAGCCAACTTTGCCGTGTTCAATGAGTCCTCAGAGGAGAATATATTTGTCATTCCCATGAGCAAGACTTTATACACCAACCAGTTTATCTATTTGTTCCGTTCGCGGCATTACAACCATGCCAAGGCGTATGGGCTGAGTGGAGAAAATGGCTCATCAGCGACAAAAGAGGTACTGGAAACCTTCGGTTACGATACGCCACAGGTGGATGCCCGTTTTGATTACTGTTATTTTGCCGGTCCGGTAAAAGATTTGGAGGGAAATCAGATTTTGCTGGATGACGGGGTTACTCCATTGGTATATGAGCCTTGGAACGTAGCCTTGGATGTGTCAGGAAAACCGTACGAGAAAACAGCCGGAGCCCGAATGAAAAAATACGAAGTCGATAAGACGGGGCTTAAGGATGGAAAATTGCTGGACAATGATATCGTGTTGTTCCGCTATGCTGACGTGTTGCTCATGCAAAGTGAGGCCAAGGTGCGGAATGGGGAAGATGGTGATGCAGAACTGAATTTAGTGAGAAGTAGGGTAGGTATGGCTCCGAGAGCTGCTACATTGGAAAATTTGCTGGATGAGCGAATGATGGAATTGGCCTGGGAGGGCTGGAGGCGGCAGGATATGATTCGTTTCGGGGTTTTTACCCGTTCATACAGTTGTCGTCCGCAGCTTCCGGGGGAGGAAAACGGCTATACTACCGTCTTCCCGATTCCGGAAAAAGTGATTGACATGAACCCTCAGCTGCACCAGCACAAGGGATATTAAGTGTATTTTTGCTCTCTCTATATGGCAGAATAGCCTCTTTTGTCATCGTTATTTAATATTTGCCTTTCGATATAAAGAAATATTTCTCTAATTCGATGGGCAAATATTCTTTTTTCACCTCTTTTTTATTTAATTTTGCACGCAAAATACAAAACCATTTTTTATAACCTAACATGGCAAATTTAATTAAGTTGCGTAAAGGCTTGGACATAAACCTGAAAGGTAAGGCGGCTGCGGAGGTAGTGGCTGTGAAAGAGCCGGGATTCTATACTCTGTGTCCCGATGATTTTACAGGCGTGACTCCGAAAGTGGTCGTTAAAGAACAGGAATATGTGATGGCCGGAGGACCCTTGTTTGTAGACAAGAATCATCCAGAAGTGAAATTTGTTTCGCCGGTAAGCGGCGTAGTGACAAGCGTGGAACGTGGGGCAAGACGTAAGGTGATGAGTATCACCGTACAGGCTGCTACGGAACAGGACTTTGAAGAATTCGGTAAGAAGAGCGTAGCTGCACTTGATGGTGCTGCTGTAAAAGAAATGCTGCTGAATGCCGGTTTGTTCGCGTTTATCCGTCAGCGTCCGTATGACGTAGTGGCTGATCCGACTGTAGCACCTCGTGCTATCTTCGTTTCTGCATTCGACACAAACCCGCTGGCTCCAGAATTCGAACTGGCGCTCTCAGGCGAAGAAGCAAACTTCCAGACTGGATTGGATGCGTTGGCTAAGATAGCCAAGACATACCTGAGTATCAGTGTAAATCAGAAATCACCGGCTTTGACGCAGGCGAAGAACGTGGAAGTAACTGTATTTGACGGACCGCATCCTGCTGGTAACGTTGGTGTACAGATTAACCACATCGCTCCTGTAAACAAGGGTGAAACAGTATGGACTATCGATCCGCAGGCTGTTATCTTTATCGGCCGTCTGTTCAATACGGGTCATGTAGACTTTACCCGCACGGTAGCAGTGACAGGTTCTGAAGTACTTAAACCTGCATACGTGAAATTGAAAGTAGGTGCACTGCTGACAGGTGTATTCGAAAACAACGTAACAAAAGACAAGGCTTTGCGCTACATCAGCGGTAACGTGCTGACCGGTAAGCAGATTTCTGCCAACGGTTATCTGGGAGCTTTCCACAGCCAGTTGACCGTAATTCCGGAAGGAAGCGACGTTCACGAAATGCTGGGTTGGATCATGCCGCGTTTCAATGATTTCAGTACCAGCCGTTCTTATTTCAGCTGGATGATGGGTAAGAAGAAAGAATATGTGTTGGATGCACGTGTGAAGGGTGGTGAACGCCACATGATCATGTCGAATGAATACGACCATGTTCTTCCGATGGACATTCTGCCGGAATACCTGATTAAGGCAATCATCGCGGGCGATATTGACCGTATGGAAGCACTAGGTATTTACGAGGTAGCTCCAGAAGACTTTGCCTTGTGTGAATTTGTCTGCTCTTCAAAGATGGAATTGCAGCGTATTGTTCGTGACGGACTCGATATGCTCCGCCGTGAAATGTGTTAATGCTAACTAAAACGATTATTAATAAATGAACGCGTTAAGAAATTATCTCGATAAGATAAAGCCTAACTTTGAAGAGGGAGGCAAATTTCATGCTTTTCGTTCTGTGTTCGACGGGTTTGAAACATTCCTGTTTGTTCCGAACACTACTTCGAAGACAGGTACGCACATCCACGATGCGATAGACAGCAAACGTATCATGTCGTTCGTGGTGATCGCGCTGATACCGGCCTTGCTGTTCGGTATGTATAATGTGGGTTACCAGCATTTCCATGCTGCAAATGTAGAAGGCAGCTTCATTGAAATGTTCGGTTATGGTTTCCTGGCTGTACTGCCGAAAATCATTGTATCATATGTAGTGGGTCTGGGTATCGAATTTGTGGTAGCTCAGTGGAAGAAGGAAGAAATTCAGGAAGGTTTCCTGGTTTCAGGTATGCTGATTCCAATGATTGTGCCGGTTGACTGTCCGTTGTGGATGCTGGCTGTAGCTACTGCTTTCTCTGTAATTTTTGCAAAGGAAGTATTCGGTGGTACAGGTATGAATATCTTTAACCCTGCATTGATTACTCGTGCATTCTTGTTCTTTGCTTATCCGACTAAAATGTCTGGTGATACTGTATGGGTATCCAGCGACAGCATCTTTGGCTTGGGAAGCAATGTAGACGGTCTGACTGCTGCTACAGCACTTGGACAGGCTTCTACTGCAACTGATGCGATGGCATATCCTGCTTTCTCTTGGGATATGGTAACTGGTCTGATTCCGGGTTCTATCGGTGAAACCAGCGTAATCGCTATTGCTATCGGTGCGGTTATCCTGTTGTGGTCAGGTGTGGCAAGCTGGAAGACAATGTTGTCAGTATTTGTAGGTGGTGCGGTAATGGGATGGATTTTCAATACCATCGGTCCGGACACTGCAATGGCTAAGATGCCTTGGTATGAACACTTGTGCTTGGGTGGTTTCTGCTTCGGTGCCGTATTTATGGCTACAGACCCTGTAACTTCTTCACGTACTGAAAACGGTAAGTTTGTATATGGTTTCCTGATTGGTGCCATGGCAATCATTATCCGTGTATTGAATCCGGGTTATCCTGAAGGTATGATGTTGGCTATCCTGCTGATGAACATCTTCGCTCCGCTGATTGACTACGTAGTAGTTCAGAATAACATTTCTCGCCGTGCAAAACGTGCTATGTCTAACAAATAAAAACCGAAAATACAATGAATACTAATAGTAACTCTTATACTATCATTTATGCTTCGGTAATGGTTGTTATCGTAGCATTCTTGCTGGCTTTCGTGAACTCTTCTTTGCGTGACTTGCAGGGAAAGAACGTAGAGCTGGATACGAAGAAGCAGATTCTTTCTTCACTGGGCATCAAAGGTGTGCAGGATGCAGAAGCTGAATTTGCTAAAGTAGTGAAATCGGATATGGTGGTAGCTGAAGACGGCACACTGACTCCGTATGAAGGCGCTTTCGTGACTTCTTACGAAAAAGATTTCAAGGAAAACGGTCGTGCTCACATCTTCGTATGTGAAATCGAAGGACAGACTAAATATGTAATTCCGGTATACGGTGCCGGTCTTTGGGGTGCTATCTGGGGATATGTTGCCTTGAACGAAGACAAGAACACAGTATACGGAACTTACTTCTCTCATGCGTCTGAAACTCCGGGTTTGGGAGCCGAAATCGCATCAGAACATTTCCAGAGTGAATTTAAGGACAAGCATGTAATGGACGGTGAAGCCGTTGCACTGGGAGTTGTAAAGAACGGAAAAGTTGAAAATCCGGAATTCCAGGTAGACGGTATCTCTGGTGGTACAATCACTTCAGTTGGTGTAGATGCCATGTTGAAAGGATGTATGACACATTACGCTAAATTTTTAACATCTAAAGAATAAGGAGGAGAACGAAAATGGGAAGTTTATTTTCAGCTAAAAACAGAGAAGTATTTTCTACTCCTATAGGCATGAACAACCCGGTAACCGTACAGGTGTTGGGTATCTGTTCTGCATTGGCTGTAACCTCCAAGCTGGAGCCGGCCATCGTGATGGGTCTTTCTGTAACCATTATTACTGCTTTTTCTAACGTAGTGATTTCTTTGTTGCGTAAGACAGTGCCTAACCGTATTCGTATCATTGTACAGCTGGTAGTTGTAGCTGCTTTGGTAACTATCGTAAGTGAGTTACTGAAAGCTTTTGCTTACGACGTGAGCGTACAGTTGTCTGTATACGTAGGTTTGATCATTACCAACTGTATCCTGATGGGACGTCTGGAAGCATTTGCTATGTCAAACGGTCCGTGGGAATCATGCCTTGATGGTATTGGTAACGGTCTGGGTTATGCCAAGATTCTGGTAATCGTTGCATTCTTCCGTGAATTGCTGGGTTCAGGAACACTGTTGGGCTTCAACATCCTGAACTATGAGGCTGTAAAGAATGCCGGTTATGTAAACAACGGTTTGATGTTGATGCCGCCGATGGCTTTGATCATCGTAGCTTGCCTGATCTGGTATCAGCGTGCAAAACACAAAGAGTTGCAAGAAAAAGAATAATTATTAACCAACAACGGAAATTAAAAATCCAGAATTATGGAACATTTTTTTAGTTTATTGGTCCGCTCAATCTTTGTGGACAATATGATATTTGCGTTCTTCCTGGGTATGTGCTCATACCTGGCGGTATCGAAGAACGTGAAGACTGCCCTCGGTCTGGGTATTGCCGTAACTTTCGTGCTGGTGGTTACCTTGCCGGTGAACTACCTTCTGCAGACGAAGGTACTGGCTGCCGACGGCATTCTGGGAATTGACCTGAGCTTCCTGAGCTTCATTCTTTTCATTGCCGTAATTGCGGCTATCGTTCAGCTGGTAGAAATGATTGTAGAACGCTTCAGTCCTTCACTGTATGCGTCACTGGGTATCTTCCTGCCGCTGATTGCTGTAAACTGTGCCATCATGGGTGCTTCTCTGTTCATGCAGCAGCGTATCACTCTGAGCCCGTCTGATGCTAAATACATCGGCGACATCTGGGATTCTATCTCTTACGCACTGGGTTCAGGTATCGGCTGGTTGCTGGCTATCGTAGGTTTGGCTGCTATCCGTGAAAAAATGGCTTACTCTGACGTGCCTGCTCCGCTGAAAGGCTTGGGCATCACATTCATCACTGTAGGTCTGATGGCAATGGCATTTATGTGTTTCTCTGGTTTGAACATCTAATAGGAAAGGAATAAGACAATGGATATGAATTTTATTTTAGCAAGCATTGGAGTATTCCTCGTGACTATTCTGGTGCTGGTAGTCATCCTGCTGGTTGCAAAGAATTTCCTCGTTGCTTCCGGTAATGTGAAACTGACTATCAACGGCGATAAGGATATGGAAGTAGAGTCTGGCTCTACATTGCTGAATACATTGGCCGTAAACGGAGTGTTCTTGCCTTCTGCTTGTGGTGGTAAGGGTTCTTGCGGACAGTGTAAATGTCAGGTAGTAGAAGGTGGTGGTGAAATCCTGCCTTCTGAAGTGAGCCACTTCAGCCGTAAACAGCAGAAAGACCACTGGCGTCTGGGCTGTCAGGTGAAAGTGAAGGGAGATATGGCTATCAAGGTTCCTGAATCTGTAATGGGTGTAAAGGAATACGAATGTACAGTTATCTCCAACAAGAACGTGGCTACCTTTATCAAAGAGTTCAAGGTGCAGCTGCCTAAGGGTGCGCACATGGACTTTATTCCGGGTTCATACGCACAGATTAAGATTCCTAAATTCGAAATGGATTACAACAAGGATATCGACAAAGATCTTATCGGTGCTGAATACTTGCCTGCATGGGAAAAATTCGGTTTGTTCGGCTTGAAATGTAAGAACGAAGAAGAAACTATCCGTGCTTACTCTATGGCTAACTACCCTGCAGAAGGTGACGTGTTCATGTTGACAGTTCGTATCGCAACTCCTCCGTTCAAGCCAGACCGCAGCGGATTCATGGATGTAAATCCGGGTATCGCTTCTTCTTATATCTTTACCCTGAAACCGGGTGATAAGGTATTGATGAGTGGACCTTACGGAGACTTCCACCCGATTTTCGATTCTAAGAAGGAAATGATCTGGGTAGGTGGTGGTGCCGGTATGGCTCCGCTTCGTGCACAGATTATGCACATGACTCGTACATTGCATACTACTGACCGTGAATTGCATTACTTCTACGGTGCGCGTGCATTGAACGAAGTGTTCTATCTGGACGACTTCTTGAAACTGGAAAAAGACTTCCCGAACTTCCACTTCCATCTGGCTTTGGACCGTCCGGACCCTGCAGCCGATGCAGCTGGCGTGAAGTATACAGAAGGATTCGTTCATCAGGTAATGTTGAACACTTACTTGAAAGATCACGAAGCTCCGGAAGACATCGAATACTACATGTGTGGTCCTGGTCCGATGTCGAAGGCAGTTGTCGCTATGCTGGATAGCCTCGGCGTAGAAGAGTCTTCTATCATGTATGATAACTTCGGTGGATAATCCGCAGAATTTATGACATAATGAAGCAAAAGGCTTTCAGGAAATTTCCTGAAAGCCTTTTTTGTGTAGATACGGTTCAAAGGGTAATAAATTAGGTGTGAAAAGAAGCTTTATATTACAAAATGGTTAAGAAATTGTTCATTTTGCTATACCTTTCTTGATATACGTCAATAAATGATAGGGGTGGAGCGATTTTCTTTGTGGCTTGTTTTTATGTTGTCCAACATATTCTTATCTTTGTATCGGTAAAAGGGAAAAAGCTCGAGCTAAGCTAGATTTTAAATTATTTAGGTAACAAAGTTTTTAGGTAAAAGATTTTAAAGGTATGAAAAGATTAGGATTAACATTAGCAGCCGCATTGGTATTTTCAGTTTCTATGTTTGCAGAAGGTGTACAGGACAACAATGCACAGAAATGGAATGGTTCAATCAACAAGTCAAAGCTGACTAAATATTTGAATCTTTCATCTAACCAGCACGAAAAGGTTGCTGACATCTGCGACTACTTTGAACAGGAAATGACTCGTGCAAATTCTTCAAAGACAGAAAACAAAGAAAAAGTTCGTAAAGCTGTTTACGGAAACTTGAAATTGATGAAGCAGACGCTGGACGACAAGCAGTATTCTAGTTATGTTCGTCTGATGGCCATGACACTGCGCAACAAAGGCATCGACTTGAACGAAGCAAAATAATAAAGAGAGATTGATAAATAGGAGAGCCCCGAAGACTTGTATTGAGTCTTTCGGGGCTCTTTGTTTGTTGGCAATTGGGATAGACTTGTGTAAATTGCTGTATATTAGATGCTTATTTAGTCTCCTATGACGGCGTAAAAAAAGCAAGTACGTTTTAATCAAAACGCTTAGATATTTGCCCTGAAATGTACTTGTGTTTTGTTTTAAACGCACTTGTGTTTGAGATGAAATGTACTTACGTTTTATGGCAAATACAAGTACGTTTGAAAGAATATTTACGAGGAAGTGATTCCAATTGGTTTGCTATCTTTTTTTCGTAAAACTCTGCAGATTTTGCTTGCTGTATTATCGGGTTTTATGTACTTTCGAATGAATAATTTACATAAAGAAGATATGAATTTCAAGAAAATAGTAGCCGTAGACGAGACGTTGCTGAATGAAGCGGCGCTCGAACAATTGAAGACAATAGGGGAAGAAGTGGTTGTATATCATGATTTTCCCACTGAAGAAGAGGAAGTTATCCGCCGTATTGGCAATGCCGACTGCCTGCTGGTATCTTTTCGTACGCCTATCCGTCGGTCTGTGCTGGATGCTTGTCCGAACATCCGTTATATAGGTATGTGCTGTACGCTCTATAATCCGGAAAGCTCGAATGTTGATGTGATTGAGGCCCGCAAAAGAGGAATTACGGTGTTAGGAGTGAAAGATTACGGCGATGAAGGTGTGGTGGAATATGTGGTCAGCGAACTGGTGCGTCTGCTCCATGGTTTTGGCAATGTGCGCTGGCTGGAAGAAAGCACGGAATTGACAGGGCGTAAGGTGGGAATCATCGGTCTGGGGAAGACCGGAGGAATGATTGCTGAAGCCATGCGGTTTTTCGGTGCCGAGGTGCTGTACTACAGTCGTACCCGTAAACCGGAAGCCGAAGCAAAAGGCATTGCTTATCGCCCGTTGGCCGATTTGCTGAAGGAAGCGGAAATCGTATGCACCTGCCTGCCACGCAATAATTATTTGCTGGGTGAGCCGGAATTTGCCTTGATGGGAGACCGTAAGATACTGGTAAATACGTCTGTAGGACCTACTTTTGAGGTAGATGCCTTGAAGAAATGGCTGGGAACATGCAAGCACAGCTATTACTTGTGTGATGCGACCGGAATGGGCGTGGCTCGCGATGCTCTGAAGGATATTCCGAATGTGCTGTACACACCTTATATATCCGGAAAATCCATTCAAAGCGTAGAGCGTTTGTCGCAGAAAGCCCTGGCCAATATCAGGACTTTTCTTTCAGAAGTTCCTCAAGTTTAAGCAACTCGTCGCGGTATTGTGCTGCTTCGATAAAGTCCAGCTTCTTGGCTGCTTCCTGCATCAGCTTGCGGGTCTGTTCGATGCTCTTCTGCAACTGGCCCTTTGACATATATTGTACCACAGGGTCTGCGGCTGCATGAAGCTGGGCTTCGGTCTCGGTATAAGCCCGTGGCTCTTTGGACTTGCTGCTGTTTTCCTGAGACGACTGTTTTTCGATGTCGAGCAGGGCATTGGCGCGTGAACGGGTAATCTGTTTCGGCGTGATGCCGTGTGCTTCGTTGTAAGCCAGCTGCTTCTCCCGTCGGCGGTTGGTCTCGTCGATGGTCTGTCGCATACTGTCCGTAATGCGGTCGGCATACATGATGACCTTTCCGTTCACGTTGCGGGCAGCACGTCCGGCCGTCTGGGTGAGCGAGCGGTGCGAACGCAGGAAACCTTCCTTGTCTGCATCCAGAATCGCTACGAGCGACACCTCCGGCAAGTCCAGTCCCTCACGCAGCAGGTTGACACCCACCAGCACGTCGTAGATACCCTCTCGCAGTTCGTCCATGATTTTGATACGTTCCAGTGTCTCCACGTCACTATGGATATAAGCGCAGCGGATACCGGTGTTGAGCAGGTATTCCGTCAGTTCTTCTGCCATGCGCTTGGTCAGGGTAGTGACAAGCACACGCTCCTCCCTTTCGATGCGTTGCTGAATCTCTTCCATCAGGTCGTCTATCTGGTTCAGGCTGGGACGCACGTCAATTACCGGGTCCAGCAGTCCCGTAGGACGAATCACCTGTTCTACTACGATACCTTCACTCTGTTGCAGTTCGTATTCTGCCGGAGTAGCACTCACGTAAATTACCTGCTTGGCCATCTGCTGGAACTCTTCGAATGTAAGCGGACGATTGTCCATGGCGGCCGGCAGACGGAATCCGTATTCCACCAGGTTTGTCTTGCGGGCACGGTCGCCGCCGTACATGGCCCTGATTTGCGGCACGCTGACATGGCTTTCGTCGATGACAATCAGAAAATCTTCGGGGAAGAAATCAAGCAGGCAGTAGGGACGGGTGCCCGGTTCGCGTCCGTCGAAGTAACGTGAATAGTTTTCAATCCCCGAACAATGTCCCAGCTCGCGTAGCATTTCCATGTCGTAGGTCACACGCTCATACAGACGCTTTGCTTCGTAAGGTTTACCGATTTCTTCAAAGTAGGCTACCTGCTTGGTCAAATCGTCTTCAATCTGGTGAATGGCGCGGAGCGTGCTTTCCTTGGTCGTCATGAATAGGTTGGCCGGATAAATCTTGTATTCTTCGAACGTACCGATACGGTGTCCTGAAACCGGGTCTATCTCTTCAATACCGTCAATTTCATCGTCCCAGAACATGACCCGCAGCACACTGTCGGTATAAGCCAGGAAGATGTCTACCGTATCACCTTTTACACGGAAGTTGCCACGGTTCAGCTCGATGTCATTCCGAACGTACAGACTGTCCACCAGCCGGCGGAGGAATACGTTGCGGTCCAGCAGCTTTCCTTTTTTGATTTCAATCACGTTGTTATAGAAATCTGCCGGGTTTCCCATACCGTAGATACACGACACGGACGACACTACGATGACGTCCTTCCGGCCGGAAAGGAGGGAAGAGGTCGCAGCCAGACGAAGCTTATCGATTTCTTCGTTGATGGCCAGGTCTTTTTCAATATAAGTATCGGTCGACGGAATGTATGCTTCCGGCTGATAATAGTCGTAGTAAGACACGTAATATTCCACCGCGTTGTGAGGGAAAAAGTTCTTGAACTCCCCGTAAAGCTGAGCGGCCAGTGTCTTGTTGTGACTCAGAATCAGTGTCGGTTTGTTGATGTTCTTGATGACATTGGCAATGGTAAAAGTCTTTCCAGAGCCGGTTACTCCCAGCAGCGTCTGTGCAGGCACATGCTGCCGGATACCTTCAGTCAGTTGGGCGATGGCCTCCGGCTGGTCGCCGGTAGGCTGATAGTCGGATATCAGTTCAAAATTCATTGCATCTGAATATTGGTGAATGAAAACGGTTGTAAAATTACATATATATTTTGTACCATACTTTGCACATCCTGAAAAATTACATTAAAAAATGGCCTGGAGTTGCATTATTCGCTGGAAAAGAGTAATTTTGCGCAACTATATCAATTATATATGAAAAAATACATCGCAATGGTCCTCCTTTCTGCTGGAGTTTTATCTTCATGCGGAGAGTACAATAAAGTGCTGAAAAGCACTGACTATGAATACAAATACGAAGCGGCGAAAAGCTATTTTGCCAAAGGACAGAATTCACGTGCGGCAACCATTCTGGAGGAGCTGATTCCTATCCTGAAAGGTACAGCCAACGGAGAAGAGTCTTTGTATATGCTGGGAATGACTTATTACAACCAGGGTGATTTTGTGACTGCTTCACATTATTTCAATACCTATTATACGACTTATCCGCGCGGTACTTATACGGAACTGGCGCGTTTTCATAGCGGAAAGGCTTTGTATCTTGATACTCCGGAACCACGTCTGGACCAGAGTAGCACATACAAGGCTATTCAGGAATTGCAGATGTTTATGGAATATTTCCCGACAAGTCAGCGAAAGGATATTGCCCAGAACATGATTTTTGAATTGCAGGACAAGCTGGTAGAAAAGGAATACCTTTCTTCCAAACTTTATTATGACCTGGGGTCTTATTCCGGAAATGCTTCTTATAGCAGTACGGGTAATAACTATCTGGCTGCCATTGTCACTGCACAGAATGTGTTGAAAGAATATCCTTACACCAAATTGCGTGAGGAACTTTCTATTCTGATTCTCCGTGCCAAGTATCACATGGCAAAAGAAAGTGTGCTCGATAAGAGAGAAGACCGTATGCGTGAAACGGTGGATGAATATTATGCTTTCAAAAATGAATTCCCGGAAAGCAAATACATGAAAGAAGTGGAAGGCATTTATGCTGATGTAAGCAAGTACATTTCTACAGACGAAGAATAATATAAACGTTTATAATTATAAATAAGTTATGGATTACAAAAAAACAAACGCTCCTACAAATACGGTTACACGTAATTTGATGGAACTCTGTGAGGACACAGGCAATATTTATGAAACAGTATCTATCATCGGCAAGCGTGCCAACCAGATTGCTGCCGAAATGAAGAATGACCTTTCCAAGAAACTGCAGGAGTTTGCTTCTTATAACGATAACCTTGAAGAGGTGTTTGAAAACAGAGAACAGATTGAAATCTCTCGTTATTATGAAAAACTCCCGAAACCGACGTTGATCGCGACTCAGGAGTACATAGAAGGAAAGGTTTATTACAGAAACCCGGCAAAGGAAAAGGAAAAATTGCAGTAATCCTCCTATAGGTAAAGATTTTAGTGAATGCGCATGCGCATTTGGGCTTGTCATTCTGAGTGTAGACGGCAAGAACCGTCTCTCTCAGAATGACATTTGTTTTGGAAACCTTAATACGATTGATTATGATACAGAGAATACAGACCGTTTATTTGCTCGTAGTAGCTATCTTGATGGTAGTAATGATGTCTGTCCCCGTGGGCAGTTTCTATACCGATAAAAATATTTGTGAGATGACAAACCTTTCATACCAGCTTCCGGACGGAGCGGTGAACTACACGCCGTGGGCTTTGTTTGCGATTCTGGTAGTAGTGGCTGTAATGGCCTTGGTGACTATTTTCCTTTACCGGAAACGCATGTTACAGATTCGTCTGACCATCTTCAATACGATTGTACTGATTGGTTACTATCTGGTACTGGCATATTTTGTCGTAAATCCAGACAAGGCATTCGATGATTACAGCTTCATGCCTTCATGGACAGTTTGTCTTCCATTGGTCAGCATCATCTTGAACTGGCTGGCTATCCGTGCTATCGGCAAAGATGAAATGCTGGTAAAGGCGTACGAAAGATTGCGCTGATTCACAATTTGCAATATAAAAAGCCATCGGGGCGTTTCTTCATTTCAGAGGAAACGCCCCGATGGCTTTGTTGTTTTCTTTTGTTATTCCAAAATATACATTTCAGAAGGAGTAGTTCGTCTCAATGGGGTTACTTCCACGTCTTTTCCTACAATGATGTTTTCCTGCCGGAATGCCAGTTCCACTGTCTTGAAAGCCAGCTCCGGATGGTTGTTGTCCTTGCTCAGGTGGCAGAGCCATAAGTGTTTCAAATGCTGGGGAAAATGATGGCTCAGGTAGTCAGCCATTTCATGGTTGCTCATGTGTCCGTTCGGGCTGGCGATACGTTCTTTCAGATGCTGTGGATAAGGTCCCATCTGGAGCATGCTGTCGTCGTAGTTGGCTTCCAGTATCAGGTAATCAGCCTGCTGTATGAAGCGTGCGGCTGTGGGAGTGATATGCCCGATGTCCGTCAGGAAGGAGAATGTCTTATCGCCTGCGGTGATACAATAGCCCACGTTGTCAGTTCCGTCATGAGGCACTTCGAAGCAGGTGATAGTGAAATCGCCCACACTGAATGTTTCTTCTTTTTGGATAAAACGGGTACGTTCAGGTTTTAACCGCTCTGTCATGCAGTAGCTGTGTTTCATACCTTCATGTATTTCTGGAGTGGTGTACACCGGAATCCCATGCTTCTCGCCCAAATGTCCTACAGCCTTGATGTGGTCGGCATGGTCATGAGTGACCAGTACAGCCTGTATCTCTTCAAGGTTGAGCATACGTTCCTTAAATACTTTCTTGATGGTGCGGATACCGATACCGGCATCAACCAATATAGCGGTGCTGTCAGTAGCCAGGTAGTAACAGTTTCCGCTGCTGCCGCTGGCCAGACTCATAAATTTTACAGTCATCTTCTCTCTCTTTTTTGCTAAAGGAACGCAAAGATAGTGAAAGGTGAGAGGAGAGACAAACGAAAAACAAAGTTTTTCAGGTTTGGCTATCCCGAACCGTATCCTGTCTTATGGAAAGATAGTGAAAGGTGAGAGGAGAGACAAACGAAAAACGAAGTTTTTCAGGTTTGGCTATCCCGAACCGTATCCTGTCTTATGGAAAGATAGTGAAAGGTGAGAGGAGAGACAAACGAAAAAGTAAGGTAAAAATAAAACAAGGCCATTCCGAAAAGGAACAGCCTTGCAAACGGTTTGTATCTGTTTTTTAGATATGCCGTAAGTACTTAGAACTGGAAGAAATTCTTAGCGTTGTTGTAGCAGATGTCTTCCACCATCTGTTGTACGCGCGCCATTTCGCATTCAGGAATTTCTCCGTTTTCTACATCTCTTCCCAGCAGGTTACAGAGTGTACGGCGGAAGTATTCATGACGCGGATAAGAAAGGAAGGAACGCGAATCGGTAAGCATACCTACAAAACGACTCAGCAATCCCAGCAGAGAAAGTGCGTTCATCTGTTTTTCCATACCGTCCTTCTGGTCGAGGAACCACCAGCCTGAACCGAACTGGATTTTTCCCGGAACAGAACCGTCCTGGAAGTTACCCAGCATGGTAGCGATTACTTCGTTGGCGCAAGGATTCAGGTTGTAGAGAATGGTTTTTGTAAGTTTTCCTTCTGAGTTCAGGCGATCCAGGTATTTGGCCATAGATTTGGCTGTGGTGAATTCACCAATAGAGTCAAAACCGGTGTCAGGTCCCAGCAGCTTGAACATTTTGGTATTGTTGTTGCGGATGGCACCATAGTGGAACTGTTGTGTCCAGCCTGTTTCCCAGTCCATTTCGCCGAATACTACCAGCATAGCTGATTTGAACTTCAGGATTTCTTCGTGTGTCAGTTCTGTACCGCCATATACTTTGTTGAAGATGGTGCGGATTTCTGCGTCGGTATAATCTTCTGCATAAAACTCTTCGATACCATGGTCGGACAATTTACAGCCTTGTTCTGCAAAGAAAGCGTGACGTTTGCGCAGCGCTTCAATCATGTCGTCAAAGTTGGAGATGCTGACACCGCTTACTTCTGCCAGTTTTTCTACGTAGGCACGGAAGTCAGCCGGTACTTCTACGGCCATTGCCTTGTCCGGACGCCAGGTAGGCAGCATCTTGATTTCAAAACCGCTTTCACGGGTAGCGATGTGATATTCCAGTGAATCTACCGGATCGTCCGTCGTGCAGACGGTTTCCACATGGTAGCGGCGCATCAGGTTACGGGCTGAATATTCCGGAGTAGCCAGTTTGGCATTACATTCGTCGAATATTTCGCGGGCGGTAGACGGATTCAGAATCTTGTCGATGCCAAAAGCGGTTTTCAGTTCCAAGTGTGTCCAGTGATACAATGGGTTACGGAATGTATAGGGAACAGTTTCAGCCCATTTTTCGAATTTTTCCCAGTCGGTAGTATCTTTTCCGGTACAGTAACGTTCTTCCACTCCGTTGCTTCGCATGGCACGCCATTTATAATGGTCGCCTCCCAGCCAGATTTCAGTAATAGATTTGAACTGATAATCGTCGGCTACCATTTTCGGAATCAAGTGACAGTGATAGTCGATAATCGGCATCTTAGCCGCATGGTTGTGATATAACTCCTGTGCCGTTTCTGTCTGCAACAGGAAGTTTTCATCCATAAATTTCTTCATGATAAAATGTATTTTTAAGTTTCGTTGTTGTTCGCAAATTATATGTTTTTGAATAAGTAGCTTACAATTTATTTATGTTGGGCAACATAAAATATCGAATAACTATCCGTTATCGAACACGAAAGTAGAAATTTTATTTGGAATAACAAAATATTTATTACCTTTGCAACACTCATTTATGAAAATTAAATTCATGAATAGATAGACAAGTGCATGAAAAACAATGGGTTAAATTTGATTCTTCTGATTTTTGAAGGGTTAAATGAGACCAAAAGGCCGAAATGACAACAATTTTGTTATTAAAGATATAATATGAAAGCATTAAACAAAGAGACCGCAAAGAAAACGGTCCGTCCGGAAAGAATTATTCAGTTTGGCGAAGGTAATTTCCTTCGTGCGTTTGTAGACTGGATTATCTACAACATGAACGAAAAGGCTGATTTCAACAGCAGTGTAGTGGTGGTTCAACCCATCGAAAAAGGAATGATTGACATGCTGAATGCGCAGGATTGTCTGTATCACGTCAATCTGCAGGGTTTGGATAAAGGGGAAACGGTGAACAGTCTGACCATGATTGATGTAATCAGTCGTGCGCTGAATCCTTACAGCCAGTTCGAAGAGTTCATGAAGCTGGCCGAACAGCCGGAAATGCGTTTCGTGATTTCCAATACAACCGAAGCAGGCATTGCTTTTGACCCTTCCTGCAAACTGGATGATGCGCCGGCCTCTTCTTATCCGGGAAAACTGACACAGCTTTTGTATCATCGCTATAAAACCTTCCAGGGAGATATGTCAAAGGGATTGATTATTTTCCCGTGTGAGCTGATTTTCCTGAACGGACATAAGTTGAAAGAAACCATCTATCAGTATATTGAACTCTGGAATCTGGGAGATGATTTCAAACAGTGGTTTGAGAAGGCTTGTGGCGTATATGCTACGCTGGTAGACCGTATCGTACCGGGATTCCCGCGCAAGGATATTGCGGCTATCAAGGAAAAGTTGCAATACGATGACAACATGGTGGTTCAGGCCGAAATTTTCCATTTGTGGGTGATTGAAGTACCGCAGGAGGTAGCTGCCGAGTTCCCTGCCGACAAAGCCGGACTGAATGTGCTCTTTGTGCCGTCGGAAGCACCGTATCACGAACGGAAAGTGACTTTGCTGAACGGACCGCACACCGTGCTTTCTCCGGTAGCTTACCTGTCGGGTATCAACATCGTGCGCGATGCCTGCCAGCATCCGGTAGTGGGCAAGTTTATCCATAAGGTGATGTTCGAGGAACTGATGGAAACCCTGAACTTGCCGAAAGCAGAACTGGAGAAATTTGCACATGACGTGCTGGAACGCTTCAACAATCCGTTTGTAGACCATCAGGTGACTTCCATCATGCTGAATTCCTTCCCGAAATACCAGACACGCGACCTGCCGGGCCTGAAGACTTACCTGGAACGCAAGGGCAAGCTGCCTGAAGGACTGGTATTGGGACTGGCTGCTATCATTACTTATTACAAAGGCGGTGTACGTGCCGACGGCGCAGAAATTGTGCCTAATGACGCACAGGAAATCATGGACTTGCTGAAACAGTTGTGGGCTACGGGCGACACAGCTAAGGTAACCGAAGGCGTATTGGGCGCAACCTTTATCTGGGGCGAGGACCTAAACCTGATACCGGGACTGGCAGAAGCCGTGAAGAAGAATCTGGACAGCATTCAGGAAAAAGGTATGCTGGAAACCGTGAAGGCCATATTGTAACGTTTAATTGTTAGAATTCCATATTTATAAGCGGGAGGAGAAGCCTGTTTCAGGTCTTTTCCTCCCGTTTTGTATGTATAAACTTGCATTTTTGATACTTTTTGTTTATCTTGCCTTTCAAAGCAGGAGGCAGGTATGGAAATCACCGCACAAGTACAAAAGGAACTGGAACTGTTTAATCGTGGACGTACGGGCGACAAGGGTGTCTATCTTATCAGTATGGCCACAGAGTATCGGCCGTATTATGCCTTGTGGCGTGAGTTTCCTTCTCCCCATTCTTATCTGTTTGTCCGTACATTAGGAGTGACGCTGGATGCGGCTTCTGCTCGTGCTTTCTCTATGCTGCAGAACTGCAACGTACGGTTGGAGACCGCTGATAACGCACAGTTTGAATCTTATTACGGGGCATTGGACGATTTGATGCCTTTCGGAAAATACAAAGGAAAGCATCTGGCTGAAATCTATTACGTGGATCCTTCTTACATGCTCTGGCTGGCCAATAAGTTTGAGCCTACCAACCCTCGGTACGAACGGGTGGTGGAGCTGGCCAAACGTTTTGCCGTAGTACATTTTGAACTGACCGTACGCAAGCCGCGCATTGCTTCGGTAAGCCATTTTGTGGGGGCGGTGGGAGAGACGTTGAAGGACTTGCAGGTCACGGTGCTGAACGTACGGCTTCAGGTAGATACGTACAAACCCGATTTCTTTGTCGACCAGAATGTCCTGGTGGCCGACCGTGACGGTAATCGCTTTACCTTCTTGGTCAAAGCTCGCGCCCGTAGTCTGACACCGAATGCCTTGAGTTGCCGCAGTCGTCAGATACAGCCGCAGGAGTTCCTGCATCTGCTTTCGGCCAAAGTCATGTCACAATATGAGTCGCATGGAGTGCGCTATACCCGTCTGGGTTATGTGAAACTGGCGTGACGAAAAGCCAGACGCACATATTCTTTCTGCCAGTCCTCCGGTTTGAGTACCTGCTGGTCGTAGGAAAGCAAGTCGATGTCAAGTGGGATGCGTCCTTCCTTCTTGCTTTCCGGAGTTCGTCCGTTTGTCTGCTCAATTTGCTTCAGGATGCTTCGCACCTCCGTCATGGGCAGTGAGGTACGGAAGCGTGCGGCACGGTTCAGAAACGGTTGCGGGTTTTCCATTTTCTCCGGTACGGTTTCTACAATTTCTCCCCATTCAATATCCGGAAAGAAATGTTGCAGGGCCTCTTCCGCATTCTTCAGGTGCAGAAGGGCATCCAGGTTGGAGCCCATGCAGAGCAGGCAGGTATGCGAGGCAGTTTTGTCACACATGAGCGGAATGATTTTTACGGAATACGAAATACAATCCTACTACGATAAAAGGAATACTCAGAATCTGTCCCATGTCTATCGGGAGCGCATTCTCAAAGTCTACCTGTCTTTCTTTCAGGAACTCCACGAAGAAGCGGAAGGTGAAAATCAGGGTGATACACAAACCGAAATAGAAGCCTTTCCGTACGTTTTCTTTCTTCTTCCGGAAGATGACTATCATTACCAGGAAGAACAGGAAGTAGGCCAGTGCTTCGTAGAGCTGCGCCGGATGACGGGGCTGCATGTCCACCCGTTCGAAGATAAATGCCCAGGGCACGTCCGACGGCATACCGATGATTTCCGAGTTCATCAAGTTGGCCAGTCGGATAAATCCGGCAGCTACGGGAGCAGCCACTCCCATCATATCCAGAATATCGAGAAAATGAATCTTCGTTTTCCGGCAGAAAAGAACCAGTGCCAGAATCAGTCCCAGCGTACCTCCGTGGCTGGCCAGTCCGGCATATCCGGTAAACACCCATCCGCCCTGTGGCAAGAAGTGTACCGGCAATATGATTTCCAGCGGGTGACTTAGGAAGTATTGCGGGTCATAGAACAGACAGTGTCCCAGGCGTGCTCCGGCAAAGATACCGATAAAACTATAGGTAAACAGCGTCTGGAAAGTATCCAGCGGAAGTCCCTTTTGCTTGTACAAATGGTAGACTACCTGACTGCCGGTTAGAATGGCAATCATCCACAGCACGCTGTACCATCGGAGGGTAAAACCGCCGAGGTGGAATAATGCCGGGTCCGGGTTCCAGTGTATATAAAGTAATTCCATTATCTTTCCTTCGTTTAAAGTCAGCGGCAAAGGTAGTGAAAGGTGAGAGGAGAGCCAAGCGAAAAACATAGTTTTTCAGCTGGGCTTTCCCGAACCGCATCCTATCTTATCGAAAGGTAGTGAAAGGTGAGAGGAGAGCCAAGCGAAAAACGCAGTTTTTCAGTTGGGCTCTTCCGAACCGCATCCAAACTTCTTTAAAAGTAGTGAAAGGTTTTATTCTCGTTCCGCTTGCTTGTAAGCCTCCATTTCTTTCCGGCTACGGCTGGAAGTCACCAGATACACTCCGCCGAAAATAAGTACCACAGCAATGATTTTGGTCGTGTTGAAGGAATCCATTCCCCAGCATACGGCTACGATACAAGCCACAAGCGGCTGGATATAGTTGTACATACCAGCTACCGTAGGACGGAGATTCTTTTGTCCCACCACAATCAGCATGTAACTGACGAAGGTGGCACCTACTATGATAAAGGTCAGACTGCCAATTTCCACCGCCTTCAGTCCGCCCCAGTCTGCGTTCATCAAATCGCTGGCAGAGAAGGGAATCGTGCAGATAAAAGAGTAAGTAAACATCCATTTCATGATGGTGATGAGCGAATATTTGTTGACAAAGTCCTTGAAGCGTACAATGTAGAACGCATAACAGAATTGTGCGAACAAGACCAGCAAATCGCCCCATATTGCCGTTTGGCTGGCAGACGAAGCGGCCGGCTGGTTCTGGCTGCTTCCAAGGATGAGCAACAAGGCACCGCCCGCCCCACAGGCAATGCCCAGCACTTTCTTGCCGGTAATCGGTTCTTTCAGAATAAAAGCCGCCAGCAGCATGGCCCATAGCGGCATACTCGTGGTGATGATGGAAGCATCGGCCGGTGAACTCAGGCTCACGCCGAAGATGAAGCATCCTTGATTGAATACGATGGCAAAGAGAGAGGCAAAGAACAGCGTAATCAGGTCTTTATGGTTGACGTGCTCCGGCTTCTGAAAGAAAGAAGCAATCCAGAACAACACCATGGCTCCCCCAATGCGGAGGTCTGTAACCACCAGCGGAGTAACGGCTCCTCCGGCCATAAGTAATTTAGAGAGAGGAGACATCAGTCCCCACATTGTATTTGCTCCCAGCATGGAAGCATGTCCTTTCCAGCAAAATTTTTCCATATATTCTTCGATTGATGATTTTCAAAAAGCGCTGCAAAGTTAGAAAGGTCTGAAGGAGAAAAATTGTACTTTTGTGCTATAATCATGAAGAATACGACTATGTGGAAGGAAAATCTGTATCAGCAGGTAGAGATTCTCTTGAGAGAGCACGATGAGTTTCCGATAGGGGAACACCAGCATTCGTTCTTTGAGATGACATATATCCTGGAAGGAAGCGGTGACTTCTGTGCGCACACGATGGGGAGCGAGCGTGAATGGCATACCTATGAGGCGGGAGACCTTTTTCTGGTGCCTCCCAACCGGATACATTTGTACACCATCCGTACGCATAGTCGCTATGTCTTTATCCGGTTTACGGAGAATTATGTACTCGACTGTATCGGCCGCTACATAGGGCATGCCCTCGAAATACAGTCAGGTTTCCAGATGGAACTTTCGTCGCCCGATAAGGAAGCCGTTCGTCAGCTGGTGGAATTGCTGGTCGGGGAGGTTTCACACAAGCGTTCCTTGTCGGAGATGTTGTGGTCGAATTATGTGGACAGTCTTATCCTACTGGCTGCCAGGGGACTTCATTTGCCCGACACTGGGATTGCGCCGGAAGAAGATAAGGCACAGCATCTGCTGCTTTATATAGAACAGCATATTGACCAGCCGGAACGATTGCGCTTGAGCGTGCTGGCTGCGAAATTCCGTTTGTCACCTACCTACATAGGGCGTTTTTTCAAACGTAATTTTGGGGAAGATTTCAGGCTCTATGTATCCAAGAGCCGTTTGAAGCGGGTAGAGGAACTGTTGACAGGCAGCCGTATGAGCGTCAAGGAGATAGCCAGCCGGATGGGGTATATAGACTCCTGCTATTTGAACAAGCTTTTCCGGCAGCATCATGGGGTAACTCCTATGCAGTATCGGAAGATTCATGCATCTGAAAAATGAATCATTTATCAATCTTTGTATTACTCCCAGAGTGTCGTAAATATCGCTTGTTTCAACTAAAAGGGCATAATACTTTCAAGCATCAGAAGATTGACTGGAAAACCTTTTGGAAACTTCTATGTTTTTCGTGGCGGAACTCTATGTTTTCTATCTGAGAACCCTACATCTCTGAAATGGAAAACATAGGTTTTACGTTCGGGAGACGTAGAAAACTCTTATTCTTTTCTCGTTCCTGATTACCAGACTTTCTTTTCTTTGACAGAAAAGTTATTTTAAAACTATATTCTTTAGTTGTTTTAACTATAAAAATTAGTTTTCAAACTAAATGTTTTAGTTATTTGCGGTAGCTAATTGAAACGGACCGCAACATCTGTTAATATAATATACTATATGAAAACATTGTTATTTTGTTTCTTGTTCTTCTTGTCGGGATTGCTGACAGCACAAACAATTGATAGTCCTGCATTCAAGGCCCGTAATGGGAGTATCCGTAATATTACCCGTATTGAACGTACATCCAAGTGTACTAAAGTTTATATTCATGCCATCTTTCGTCCGCACTGGTGGATTATGGAAGACGGTGACAGTTATCTGGAAGATGCTGCCACGGGCAAGCGTTACTCACAGATAGGTGCTGAGGGTATTGAATTGAAGAAGAAAATTTTCATGCCTGATTCAGGGTCAACTGATTTTGTTCTGTTGTTCGAACCACTTCCTGAAGAAGTTCAGACCATTCACCTCATTGCTCCTGATAGTAACGAAAGCAACACCTATGACATTTCGTTAGTTCCGGCCAAGAAGAAAGACCAGTCTCTCCTGAAAGCGGTAGAAGGAAATTGGTTTGCCGACAATACACAAGGCCACTGGGTGTATGGTATTCATGATTCTATCGTTATCCTGGATAACCGTTTGTACGACTTGACTGAATGTCGAAAGAAAGGAAAGCAGTTGATACTGAATGCGCTGGGCCGTAGCGATGGCTCCGCTGTCACGTTGCAGTTGACGCCTCGTAAAGATGGCTCCTGCCTTATCGCTCTCGACCATGGGGAGGCGCAGCGTTATGTCCGTACTCGTCCGGAAATACCCGCTGTGGAAGCCGATAATGGCTATGGTACGGATTTCTTTCGTAATGACAGCGTTTGTTTGCAAGGTTATCTGGACGGTTATGACACGCGACTGGGTTTTGATAGTGGCATCCTTTACTTGGCTAATGAAATCATTGGTAAGGATTATCCCACGGTAGTTCCCATTAATTCCGATGGTAGTTTTCAGTGCAAGTTTGTTCTGTCGCATCCGGTTTGCCAGAATCTGACGATAAACAATGCCTGGATTCCTTTCTATGCAGAACCGGGAGATACGATCACTCTTTATCTTGATTGGGAGGACCTTATGGCCCGCAGTCGGGCGCGTGACCATAACTACCCACTTGTTCACACTGCCTACATGGGGAAGAATGCGGGTTTGTCATACCTTGCCATGATGCTGGGCGGGCACTTCAATTATTCCTATGACAAACTGGCTCAGGCGCAGAAAACACTGACGCCGGCCCAATTTCAAGAGCAACTGACGCCTGTTGTCACTCAATGGCAGCAGCAGGCCGACTCGCTCAGTTGTCTCTATGCTCCCTCACAGAAAGCAGTTTCGTTGATACATAACCAGGTGAATTTACAGACAGGATATACGTATCTGGAGTTTCAGTTAGCCCGCAACTACTATGCACAGAAAGATAGCACCAATCAGGTTCTGAAAGTGCAGCCTGATGCCTCCTATTATAAGTTCCTGAGGGAAATGCCCTTGAACGAGCAGTCTGCACTGGTTAATGCCAGTGTGAAATCTTTCATCAATCGGTTTGAATTCATGGACCCGCTTGCACCTGCTTACAAAATTCAGATAGAATTACAGAACGATGAAGATTTCAAAGCGTTGTCTGAAGATGAAAAGAAGTTACACTTGCAACTCAAAATGAGTGAGGTAAAGGATAGTATCGTCAACAGTTTGTGTGGTGCTTCTTCGTCTTTGTTTTGGCAGATAGCCTGTGTGCGTAACTTGCGTTATGTCTTGTCTGAAGTGCTGAAGCAGCCCCAGAATGCTGGAATATTTGTCAGTCAACTGGAAAAGACCATAAGTCACCCTTATTTGAGAGCTACGGTCCGTGAGATGCAGAAAACGTTATATCCTGTAACGAAGCAAACTTCGTATCGGCTGCCTGAAGGAAAAGCTACCGACATTTTCCGCCGTATCATTGCACCCTATGCGGGCAAGGTGCTGTTCGTGGATTTCTGGGCTACTACTTGTGCTCCTTGCCGGCAGGGTATACAAGCCACGGCAAAGTTGCGCGAGCAATATCGCAATCATCCCGGATTTCAGTTTGTTTACATCACGAGCGAAGCAGAATCTCCTGAGAAAGCTTATGCGGAATATGTAGAAAAGCATTTGAAAGGTGAAGCTTGTTTCCGTCTCACGGATACGGAATACAAGTATATGCGAGAGCTCTTCCAGTTTAACGGTATCCCTCATTATCTGGTGGTAGAGAAAGACGGGAGTATTTCAACGGAGCAGGTTGGAACTTATAATCTGGCAGACTTTCTGAAGACGCGTTTTGGGGACTCACATTAAGAAATTCCGCTAATAACACGGTATAGAAGAGTGGGTTTTTCCAGGGCGGTTGCAGAATCCTCTTATAAGAAAAGCCCGTACAAGTTCTTGAACTTTCACAGAACTTGTACGGGCTTCTTTTATGCTGTCAGAGAAATGTGGTAATCAGTTCTTAACCGTTCTTTCTCCCTGTTTTTTTGCTTGGTTTCCCCCTTTCTTTTTCCATCCGCCTTTTTTGTTGCGGGAGAAATTCTTCACCTGTTTGCCTCCTTCTTTTCTGGAGGTGCGGGGAGCATATACCGGACCTTCGCCCAGTTCTTCAGGTACGGGGAGTTTGTAAATATCTTTTCCTAGGAATGTTTCGATTTGCTTGAAACGGGTCTGCTCGGTTTCACTTACAAAAGTGATGGCACATCCGTCGTTATTGGCACGGGCTGTACGTCCGATGCGGTGTACGTAGTCCTCGCTGTCATGCGGCACGTCGTAGTTGATGACCAGACGGATGTCGTCGATGTCGATACCACGGGCCACGATGTCGGTAGCCACCAGGATGTCGATACGGCGGTTGCGGAACTCGTGCATGATTTCCTCACGCTGGCTCTGCTCCAAGTCAGAGTGCATTTCGCCTACGTTCAGCTTCATGCGCTTCAGGGCCTTGGTTACTTCTTTTACCTTCAGCTTGGAAGAGGCAAAGATGATAACACGCTCCGGTTGCTGGGACTGGAACAGCGACTGGATGATGCCCAGTTTCTGTGCCTCGTAGCAGATGTAAGCGGCCTGAATGATTTTTTCCGCCGGCTTGGATACGGCCAGTTTCACTTCCACTGGGTCGTGAAGAATGGTCTTGGCCAGTTGCTGGATTTTGGTCGGCATAGTGGCAGAGAACATGATGGTCTGCCGTTCTTTCGGAAGATATTTGACAATCTGCATGATGTCGTCCGAGAATCCCATATCGAGCATGCGGTCTGCTTCGTCGAGGATGAAGAAGGATACTTTCGACAGGTCCACATAACCTAAGCTTAAGTGGCTGATCAGACGTCCCGGAGTAGCGATTACCACATCCGCTCCCAAAGTCAGTCCTTTCTTTTCCTGCTCAAAACGGATACCGTCGTTTCCTCCGTACACCGCCACGCTTGACACCGGCATGAAATAGGAGAAACCCTCCATCTGCTGGTCAATCTGCATGGCCAGCTCACGGGTGGGCGACATGATGATACAATTAATGGCATCCTCCGGATAACCTCCCTTGCTCAACTGGTTCAACACCGGAAGCAGGTAGGCCGCCGTTTTTCCCGTACCTGTCTGGGCCACGCCAATCAGGTCTTTTCCTTCCAGGATGACAGGGATGGTGTGCTCCTGCACGGGCGTACATTCCTGGAAATTCATTGCGTCCAAGGCATCGAGGACGCTATCTTCTAAGTTCAGTTCCGAAAACTTCATATAGTAATGTTATCTTGTCATTATAATTTGCCGCGCTCGTCCAGATAGGAATCCTTGAATCCTAAGAAATACAACACGCCATCCAGTCCGATGGTATTGATGGCCTGTTGCGCATTAGCCACCACCTTCGGTTTGGCATGGAAGGCGATTCCCAGTCCTGCCGTAGAAAGCATGGGCAGGTCGTTGGCTCCATCGCCCACGGCAATCGTCTGTGCGATGTCCACGTTTTCTACCTGTGCCAGCAGACGAAGCAGTTCAGCCTTTCGTTTTCCGTCTACGATGTCACCTAAATAGCGGCCGGTCAGCTTGCCGTCCACGATTTCCAGCTGGTTGGCATACACATAGTCAATGCCGAATTTCTCTTTCAGGTAGTTGCCGAAATATGTGAAACCTCCCGACAGAATGGCAATCTTGTATCCGTAGCGCTTGAGGACGAACATCAGGCGTTCCACCCCTTCGGTAATCGGGAGATGTTCGGCAATGTCGCGCATCACGCTCTCATCCAATCCCTTGAGCAGGGCCACACGTTCCTTGAAACTTTCGCAGAAGTCGATTTCGCCGCGCATGGCTCTTTCTGTGATGGCTTTCACCTGGTCGCCCACACCGGCCCGTATGGCCAGTTCGTCGATGACCTCTGTTTCAATAAGCGTGGAATCCATATCAAAGCAAATCAGACGGCGCATACGGCGGTACATATTGTCTTGCTGGAACGAGAAGTCCATGCCCAGTGAAGCACTGAGCTGCATGAGCTGGCTTTGTAACTCTTCACGGTCTTTGGGAGTACCCCTCACCGAAAATTCGATGCAGGCTCTCACGTTTGCCTTTTTCTCGTCCAGGGGAATACGTCCGGTCAGACGCCGGATACCGTCGATGTTCAGTTGTTGCTCTGCTAAAAGCTTGGTAGCACCGGCAATCTGTTGTGCCGTAAGTTTTCTGCCCAATAGCGTCAGAATGTAGCGGTTCTTTCCTTGCAGGTTGACCCACGTTTCATACTCTTCGTCGCTGATAGGATAGAAGCGGATATTGATACCCAAGTCAGAAGCCTTGAAAAGCAATTCCTTCATGATATTTCCGGAATCCTGGTCGGAACATTTGAAAAGAATACCCAGTGACAAGGTGCTGTGAATGTCAGCTTGTCCGATGTCCATAATGTCTACCTGATATTTAGACAAGATGGCAGTTACCGATGCGGTCAGTCCCGGTCGGTCCACTCCGCTGATGCGGATTAATATCAATTCGGTTTTGTTTCCCATGGTTGTTTGCTTGCGTGTTTCTGGGCAAAAGTACAAATTATCTTCTATCCACGGGCATAAAAAGCACAAAAAAAGCCATTCCTGCATACCTGCAAGAATGGCTTTCCTTATTTTACAGGGGAAAATCAGATCATTTCCACACTTCGTTTTACAAAGTTGGTCAGGGCTTCACCCTTCAGCATGTTGTTTTGCAACAAGGCCAGGTCGATAAGCTGGTGAACCACTTTGTTGCCGGCGGCATAACCGTTCAGAATGTTTTCCTTTTCAGTCTTTTGAGCTTCAATCTTCTTTTCTACATCGTTCAGTTCGTCTTTTTCGGCAGTCGGGATTTCTTCATCCTTCTTTCCTTCCTGCGCTTTCTGGAGCTCGTTACGACGGAGTGTCAGCATGGCGATTTCAGACTCTACCGGTACGAGTTTTTCCGCACAAGCCGTTTCGGCATCGCTCAATACCTGCTTAATCAGGCGGTGGTCGCTATTCAATACCAGATTGAACATGTCGGGCATTTCACCATAGAAACTCATACCCGGCTGGATGCTGGCCATGTCTTTCATACGGCGCATGTATTCGGCCTGTGTGATGACAATCGGCGCATTGTTTTCGCCCAGTGCGTGTGCTTCTACGTGGAATTCCGTTTTCTTTACCTTCGGCATCTGTCCCTTGAACAGAGAACTGAGCACTTCCTGCTTGTCGTGAGGAAGTTCTTCGCCCTTTTGGTCTTCTTTCACAATCAGGCGGTCTACGATGTCGCTATCCACACGGGTGAAGTGACTCTTTTCGAACTTCTGTTCCAGCATGTTGATCATCGGTACGTCCAGCTGGCCGTCCATGAGCAATACGTTGTAGCCTTTGTTCTTGGCAGCATCGATGTAAGTGTACTGTTCGTCCAGGTTGTTGGCATAGAGGTAAATCAGGCTGCCGTTCTTGTCGGTCTGATTATCCTTAATCAATGTCTGGTATTCTTCGAAGGTGTAATACTTGTTATCTGTATCCTTGAACAAAGCAAACTTGGAAGCCTTTTCATAGAAATCTTCCTGAGTCAGCATACCATAGTTGATGAAAATCTTCAGGTCGTCCCATTTCTCTTCAAATTCCTTACGGTCGTTCTTGAAGATAGATTGCAAGCGGTCGGATACCTTCTTCGTGATGTAAGTAGAAATCTTCTTCACGTTCGAATCGCTCTGCAAGTAAGAACGAGAAACGTTCAACGGAATGTCCGGAGAATCGATGACACCGTGAAGCAGGGTCAGGAAGTCGGGCACGATACCTTCTACTGAGTCGGTCACATATACCTGGTTGCAATACAACTGAATCTTGTTACGCTGCAAATCGATGTTGCTCTTGATTTTCGGGAAGTAGAGCACACCGGTCAGGTTGAACGGATAGTCTACATTCAGGTGAATCCAGAACAACGGTTCGTCGGCCATCGGATACAGGTCGCGGTAGAATTTCTTGTAATCCTCTTCCTTCAAGTCCGACGGTTTCTTGGTCCAGATAGGACAAGTGTTGTTAATCAGGTTGTCTTCTTCTGTTTCTACCTGCTTGCCGTCTTTCCATTCTTTCTTTTTGCCAAAGGCTACCGGTACGGCCAGGAAGTGACAATACTTGGTGAGCAAGCCCTGCAAGCGAGATTCTTCCAGGAATTCCTTGCAATCTTCATCCACGTGCAGGATGATGTCGGTTCCACGGTCGCTACGTTCTGTTTCTTCAAGGGTAAACTCAGGACTTCCATCACAGCTCCATTTCACGGCCTTGGCACCTTCCTTATAAGAAAGAGTTACGATGTCTACCGTCTTGGCTACCATGAAGGCTGAGTAGAATCCCAGACCGAAGTGACCGATGATGGCATTGGCATCGTCCTTGTATTTTTCCAGGAAGTCATTTGCTCCTGAGAAGGCAATCTGGTTGATGTACTTGTCGATTTCTTCGGCCGTCATACCCAGACCACGGTCGCTGATAGTGATGGTACCGTTTTCCTTGTCCACCTTTACACGTACCGTCAAATCGCCCAGTTCACCTTTAAAATCGCCCGTAGCGGCCAGAGTCTTCAATTTCTGAGTTGCATCCACCGCATTGGAAACCAGTTCACGGAGGAAAATTTCATGGTCGCTATACAAGAACTTCTTTATGATGGGGAATATGTTTTCTGTTGTAACCCCGATATTACCTTTTTGCATATCTCTTTGTTTTTTATGATTGTTCGAATAAAATTTTTTCCAGTCCTTACACAAAAAAAATGCCAGATACGTTTGTACCTGACATTTTGTCTGTATGCCGAAATTCTGTCAGAATTCCGTTAAGCTTTTTCTACTTTCATTTCCACTCCGTCGCCTTGGGCGTTCATGTACACATGCAAGGTATCGCCCGTCTGCGGTTCTTCGTTGATAATCAGCTCTGCCAGTCCGTCTTCCAGATGGTTCTGGATAGAACGTTTCAACGGGCGGGCACCGAACTGTACGTCGTAGCCCTTTTCTGCCACGAAACGCTTAGCCTCCTGGTCGAGCAGAAGATGGTAGCCACAACCTTCGATACGCTTGTAGAGTCCCGCCAGCTCGATGTCAATGATTTTCTCCAGTGACGCGATGTCCAGCTGGTCGAAGGTCACGATTTCATCCAGACGGTTGATGAATTCGGGAGCGAATGATTTGTTCAAGGCCTTGCGGATCACGCTGTTGGCATGCTCTTTTTCGTTTTCTCCAGTCTGTGCTGTGAAGCCGATGCCTTTGCCGAATTCCTTCAACTGGCGCGTACCAATGTTGGACGTCATGATGATAATGGTATTCTTGAAATCCACGGTCCGTCCCAGGCTATCCGTCAACCGGCCTTCGTCCATCACCTGCAACAACATGTTGAACACGTCGGAGTGAGCCTTCTCGATTTCATCCAGCAACACGATAGAGTAGGGATGACGGCGCACCTTCTCTGTCAATTGTCCGCCTTCTTCGTAGCCCACGTATCCCGGAGGAGCTCCGACCAGACGTGACACGGTGAATTTCTCCATGTATTCGCTCATGTCGATACGGATAATGGCATCGGTAGTGCCGAACATGTTCTTGGCCAGCTCTTTTGCCAGGTGCGTCTTTCCTACACCCGTCGGTCCTAAGAAAAGGAACGTACCGATAGGCTTGTTCGGGTCCTTCAGTCCCACACGGCTCCGCTGGATACTTCTTACCAGTGTCTCTACCGCTTTGTCTTGTCCGATGACCTTCGAAAGTAATGCCTGCTTCATGCCTTTCAACCGTACACCTTCCGCTTGCGCCATGCGTTGTACGGGCACACCCGAAATCATGGAAACCACTTCCTCTATCTGTGGCGCGTCTACAGTTTCCCGGTTGTCTTTCAACTTCTCTTTCCATTCATTTTTCAGGCGTTCCAATTGTTCCGTATATTGGTTCTCACGGTCACGGAAGCTGGCGGCCAGCTCGAAGTTCTGCAAGCGAATGGCCTCATTCTTATGTTGTTGTGCTTCCTCAATCAGTCGTTCCTGCTCCTCAATTTCCCGAGGTACGGAGATGTGGGTGAGGTGGATGCGAGAACCCGCTTCGTCCATGGCATCGATGGCCTTGTCGGGGAAATAGCGGTCGGTCACATAACGGTCGGTCAGGCGTACGCAAGCCTCCAGCGCCTTGTCCGTGTAAGTTACGTTATGATGCTCCTCGTATTTATCCTTGATGTTCCGGAGAATCTGCAAAGTCTCTTCCGGTGAGGTCGGTTCCACCAGCACCTTTTGGAAGCGGCGTTCCAGTGCCCCGTCTTTTTCGATGTTCTTGCGGTACTCATCGAGGGTGGTGGCTCCGATGCATTGGATTTCTCCACGTGCCAGTGCCGGCTTCAACATGTTGGCCGCATCCATGGAACCAGCTGCCGAGCCGGCTCCCACGATGGTATGTATCTCATCAATGAACAGAATGACATCAGGATGTTTCTTTACTTCTGTCAGAATGGCACGAATGCGTTCTTCAAATTGCCCTCGATATTTGGTTCCGGCCACTACAGCCGTCATGTCGAGCGAAACGATGCGCTTGCCGAACAAGGCACGCGAAACCCGTTTTTCCACGATGCGGAGTGCCAGACCTTCGGCGATGGCCGATTTTCCCACGCCCGGTTCACCAATCAGAATCGGGTTGTTCTTCTTGCGGCGGCTCAGAATCTGTGCGATACGCTCAATTTCCTTCTCACGGCCTACCACGGGGTCGAGTTTTCCACTTTCGGCCGCCTTGGTCAGGTCGATGCCGTAATTATCGAGGTAGGGGGTGCCTCCCTCTGCTTGTTTCTGTTCGGTTTGAGTGGTCTGGCGGTTAGCGGAAGAGCCGAAGCCATCGTTGCTCTTGTCTGCGTTTCCGCGGCGTCCGATGCCTTCCTCTTCTTCGTCGTCATTGAAATCCAGTCCGTCAAAAGGAGCTTCCTCCTGCTTCAGACGGTCTATTATCTTTTCGTAAGTTACGTCGTTCTTATCCAATATCTTATATGCGTTATTCTGGTTGTCTCTCATAATGGCTAATAAAATATGAGGGGTGTCTACTTTCTCGTTATTCATCAGCTTGGCTTCCAGTTTGCTTAGTGTCAGTATCTTGGATGCTTCCTCGCTGAATGTGATGTCTTGTGAATAGTTTTCCTGTATGGATTTCTCCCGTAATTGTATTTCCAGTTCGTTCTTGATACCTTTCAAGTCCAGGTAGAACGATTTCAATATTTCGGCGGCTTTACACTCTCCATCGCGCAAGATGCCCAATAGCAGATGTTCCGGTTCGATATGGTCGTTCTGAAGGCGGTTGGCCTCCTCTTTCCCGTAAACGACGATGTCGGACACTTGTTGTGTAAATTCGTTGCTCATCAAATTCATATCTTCTCCAATCGTTTATATTCAAAATAGGCTTGCAAATATACATTATTATAAAGACTCTTCATCAAGTCTTTCTTTCTATTTAACAAAATGCGTGCCACATTTCCTATAAGTGTCTCCAAATGCAGTCTTATACGTATTTTTTGGTGGAAAAGTTTTTGTATATCCGCTAAAAGTCGTACTTTAGCATGGTTTTTCACAAGCCTTGAAAGGAAGTATAATTAATAATGTATTAAATGCAAGAACAAGACAGAATTATAAAAATCAACATCGAAGAGGAAATGAAGTCGTCGTACATTGATTACTCTATGTCTGTAATCGTGGCACGCGCCCTCCCTGATGTAAGAGACGGATTCAAGCCCGTTCACCGCCGTATTCTTTACGGAATGATGGAACTGGGAAACACATCCGACAAACCGTATAAAAAAGCAGCCAGAATCGTAGGTGAAGTATTGGGTAAGTATCACCCTCACGGCGACTCGTCTGTATATGGTGCCCTGGTGCGTATGGCACAGGACTGGGCGATGCGTTATCCGCTGGTCGACGGTCAGGGTAACTTCGGTTCTATCGACGGAGATAGTGCAGCTGCCATGCGATATACGGAGGCTCGTCTGAAGAAGATTGGTGAGGAGATGATGCAGGACCTTTACAAGGAGACCGTAGACTTTACCAACAACTTTGACGATACGTTGCAGGAACCTACCGTTATGCCGACCCGCATCCCGAACCTGCTAGTGAACGGTGCTTCGGGTATCGCCGTAGGTATGGCTACCAATATGCCGACACACAACCTGCGTGAAGTCATTGACGCTTGCGTGGCATACATCGATAACAATGAAATCGACGTAGACGGCTTGATGCAGTACATTAAGGCGCCTGACTTCCCGACCGGAGGATATATTTATGGTATCAGCGGTGTGCGCGATGCCTACGAAACCGGACGCGGACGTGTGGTAATGCGTGCCAAGGCCGAAATCGAATCGCATCCTACACACGACAAGATTGTTGTGACTGAGATTCCGTACGGTGTGAACAAGGCTGAGTTGATCAAGAGCATTGCTGATTTGTCAAACGACAAGAAAATCGAAGGCATTTCAAATGTGAACGACGAAACCGACCGCGAAGGTATGCGTATCGTCATCGACATCAAGCGTGACGCCAACGCCAGCGTAGTGCTCAACAAGCTTTACAAGATGACCATGCTTCAGACTTCTTTCGGTGTGAACAACGTGGCCCTGGTTCATGGCCGTCCGCGTTTGCTCAACCTGAAGGAACTGATCAAATATTTCGTAGAACACCGTCACGAGGTGGTAATCCGCCGTACACGTTACGACTTGCGCAAGGCCAAAGAACGTGCGCACATTCTGGAAGGATTGATTATCGCTTCAGACAACATTGACGAGGTAATCCGCATTATCCGTGCCGCCAAGACTCCGAACGAAGCTATCACGAACTTGATGGCCCGCTTCAACCTGAGCGAAATCCAGGCACGTGCTATCGTAGAAATGCGCTTGCGCCAGCTCACCGGCCTGATGCAGGATCAGCTCCATGCCGAATACGAAGACCTGATGAAGCAAATCGCTTACTTCGAAGAAATTCTGAGTAACGAGGAACTCTGCAAGAAGGTCATCAAGGACGAGTTGCTTGAAGTGAAAGAAAAATACGGCGACAACCGTCGTTCGGAAATCGTATATGCTTCGGAAGAGTTCAATCCGGAAGATTTCTATGCCGATGACGAAATGGTCATTACTATTTCGCACATGGGATACATCAAGCGTACACCGCTTTCTGAGTTCCGTGCGCAGAACCGTGGCGGCGTAGGCTCGAAGGGAAGTGAAACTCGTAACGAAGACTTCATCGAACATATCTATCCGGCTACTATGCACAATACGCTTCTGTTCTTCACGCAGAAGGGTAAGTGCTACTGGCTCAAGGTATATGAAATTCCGGAAGGCAACAAGACTTCGAAGGGACGTGCCATCCAGAACCTGCTGAACATTGAGGCAGACGATGTGGTAACGGCTTACCTGCGTGTGAAGAATCTGAACGACACGGAATTCATCAATAGTCACTATGTACTCTTCTGTACGAAGAACGGTGTCATCAAGAAGACGTTGCTCGAACAGTATTCTCGTCCGCGTCAGAATGGTGTGAACGCCATCACCATCCGCGAAGACGATCGTGTGATTGAAGTACGTATGACTAACGGAAACAATGAAATCGTGATTGCCAACCGTAACGGTCGTGCCATCCGTTTCCATGAAAGCGCGGTACGCGAAATGGGACGTACGGCTACCGGTGTACGCGGTATCACACTCGATGAAGACGGTCAGGATGAAGTAATCGGAATGATTTGTATCAAAGACCCTGAAACGGAAACCATTATGGTGGTGTCTGAAAATGGTTACGGCAAGCGTTCGGACATTGAAGACTACCGTAAGACTAACCGTGGTGGAAAGGGTGTGAAGACACTGAACATTACGGATAAGACCGGAAGCCTGGTAGCTATCAAGTCTGTAACCGATGAAAACGACCTGATGATTATCAACAAGTCGGGTATCACTATCCGTTTGAAGGTAGCTGATGTGCGCATCATGGGACGTGCCACACAGGGTGTGCGCCTGATTGACCTTGAAAAGCGTAACGACCAGATTGGTTCCGTATGTAAGGTAGCTTCTGAAAACGAAGAAGAGGAAGTGCAGGACGAAGCAACTCCGGCAACGGACATCCAGCCCGCCGACGGAGAAACCATTCAGCCCGCTACGGACGAACCGAATGAATAATCCGGACAAAAACTAACTTGAATATTTGTATTACTAAATTTAAACCTTATGAAAAAAGTATTATTCTCAGCCGCTTTGTTCTTTACCGCATGCGCTGTTTCTGCTCAGGAAAGCGTGGTAAAGGAAGCTAAATCTGCCAAGAGCGATCCCGTGAAGGCAGCACAAATCATCGAACCTGCTTTGACAGATCCTTCTACTGCCAATGATCCTGAAACATGGAAGCTGGCTGGTGATTTCCAGAAGTCTATCTATGACGATGAAAACATGAAATTGTATTTGCCGGGTGGTCAGGCTGATACTGCTAAATTGTATAACAGCTTGGCTAAAATGTTCGAATATTACACAAAGTGTGACGAAGTAGAACAGGCTAAGGTAAAGAGCGGTGAACTGAAAAAACCGAAACTGAGAAAGAAACTGGCTAAGGCTCTGGTTACTGTACGTCCTCAGTTGACTAACGCTGGTTCTGACGCTTACAATGCAGGTAACTATGCCAATGCATTGAAATTCTTCGGTCTGTATGTAGACGCTCCGCAGAACCCGTTGTTCGCTGACGAAGATGCTGTGAAGAACGACACGCTGACTCCGTTGATTGCCAACTATGCTGCTCTTGCCGCTAATTCATTGAAAGATAATGCAGCCGTAATTAAATACGCTACTATCGGTAAGGAACACAAAGAAGAAGGTTACCGTTCACTGATGTGCTTGGCAGAAGCTTACGGAAAAGGTGAAACTCCTGACTCAGCAAAATGGTTGACTACTATCCAGGAAGGTGTAGAAAAATTCCCGTCACAGGAATACTTCATCGGTAACCTGATGGACTACTACATTCAGAAAGGTAAGATTGACGAAGGTCTGGCTCAGATGGATGCCGTATTGGCTAAGAATTCTACTCCGTACTTCATGTACGTGAAGGGTGTGCTTCAGTATGAAAAGAAAGACTACGAAGGTGCCATCGCTACATTCAACCAGATTATTGCAGAAGGTAAGGATTTCGTAGCTGAAGCTTATTCTAAGATTGGTGACTGCTCATTCTTCCCGGCTCAGGAAATCGTAGAAGAAAACTCTAAGCTTTCTATGGACGATCCGAAGTATGCAGCTAACGAAGCTAAGATTAAGGAACTGTACGAAAAAGCACTTCCTTTCTATGAAAAAGCAAAAGAAGCTAAACCAGACAACCGTCAGTTGTGGGGCCAGTACTTGCTGAACATCTACTGGAAGCTTGACAAGGAAAAATACAACGCTCTTGAAAAAGAACTGGGTTACTAATATATAATAAGGTGTACAGACTGCCCGTCTGAGACGAGTGGTTTGTAGACTTTTGATACCCTGAAAAGACTCCTTTGTGTTTTGGATGAAACGCCTTGACGTTTTGCTCAAAACGCAAAGGAGTTTTTCTTTAAACGCCTTTGCGTTTGTTTTCAAATGCACTTGTGTTTTTGAGGATTTTTAGCTTTAGAAATGTGCCGGAAACTATAATAGATTGAAAAATCATATCTCTTAATCCGTTGAATAATAGGATGAAAGCAACGGGATTAGCTTTTTATTCGTATCTTTGCGATATATTCGATTTTTCCCATTAGGGATAGAGTTCATTTATTACGTGCATGGAACTCTACTAGAAAGAGAATTTCTGTATCGCTAAAACTAAAAAATAAGATGACAGCAGAACCTACAACCTCACGCCATAACCCCATGAAAGTCATATTCAATTACCAGAATGTGTTCTTCAGCTTTTTCTATGATGATGCCGATGCGTGCGTGCACCGTTCCAGAGAATACGCCATGAACTATGTCTTGTCGGGCGAGATGGTGCTCGACGACGGGCACCGGCAGATACACGTGGGAAAAGGAGAGTGCGTGTTCATTCCGCGCGACCATCGTGTGACCATGTACAAGAAAGCCTCGGGCGGGGAGCAGTATTGCGGGATTTATATGTGCTTTACCCGTTCCTTCCTTCGGGAGATGTACGGAAAGTATGCCCGCCACACGGACAAGGCAGAGCATGTGGAGAGGTTCGTGCCGGGCGTGATGAAACTTCCTCCTTCGGCTGAGATTGAGAGCCTGTTTGCTTCGATGACTCCTTACTTCAATCCGGGAGTGAAACCGCAGGACGACGTGATGCAACTGAAGTTGCAGGAAGGATTGCTGGCCCTGCTTCATACCGACAAGCGCTTCATGACCGCGTTGTTCGACTTCAGCACACCGTGGAAGATGGACATTCTTGACTTCATGAACGAGAACTATATGTACGAGTTTACCTTAGAGGAGCTGGCGCATTACACGGGCCGTAGCCTGGCCACCTTTAAGCGCGACTTCAAGAAGGTGAGCGAGCTGACACCCGAGAAATGGCTGATTCGCAAGCGCCTGGAAGTGGCCTATCACCTGCTGAAGGAAGAACGGCGGAAGGTGGTCGACGTCTATGCGGAGGTGGGCTTCAAGAACCCCTCGCACTTCTCTACGGCCTTCAAGAAACGCTACGGCATTCCGCCCACGGCATTGGGTGCCCCTTCGTGCATTTGAACTTTTCAGAAACGATATTTGAGCCTCACAGAAATGTCTCTGTGGGGCTTTTGTGTTATTTTTGCCTTCGTAGAATAATAGAGTGATAACTATATGGATATATTGTGGAAGACGTTGTGCACGGCATCGGCGGCCTGGCTTCTGACTACGGGTAGCCTGCTTGCCACAACGGACGGTTTAAAATCGGAGATGAAGATGGAAAAGAGTTTGAATTTGACACATGAATGGGACAAGGTGTTCCCGTTGAGCAACAAGGTGAACCACCGGAAAGTGACTTTTACCAACCGCTATGGCATTACGCTGGCGGCCGACATGTACGTGCCCAAGCAGGCCGAAGGAAAACTTCCGGCCATAGCCGTGAGCGGACCTTTCGGAGCGGTGAAGGAACAATCGTCGGGCCTGTATGCCATGACACTGGCCGAACGCGGATTTCTGACCATAGCCTTCGACCCCTCGTACACCGGTGAGAGTGGGGGTGAACCTCGCTATGTGGCGTCTCCGGACATCAATACGGAGGACTTCTGTGCGGCGGTGGACTTCCTTTCTACCTGCGAGCAGGTGGATGCCGACCGTATCGGGATACTGGGCATCTGCGGATGGGGAGGCATGGCACTGAATGCGGCGGCCATCGACACGCGCATCAAGGCTACCGTCACCGCTACGATGTACGACATGAGCCGGGTGAATGCCAACGGTTATTTCGATGCCATGGATGCCGATGCGCGCTATGAGCTTCGCAAGCAGCTTAATGCCCAGCGTACGGAAGATTACCGCAAGGGCACGTATGCGCTGGCAGGAGGGGTGGTAGACCCGCTTCCCGACGATGCTCCCCAGTTTGTGAAAGACTATTACGGATATTACAAGACCCCGCGCGGCTATCACAAGCGTTCGCTGAACTCCAACAACGGGTGGAACAAGACTTCTTCCTTGTCGTTCATGAACATGCCCATCCTGTCGTATAGCGATGAGATACGTAGTGCCGTGCTCATGATTCACGGAGAGAAAGCTCATTCGCGCTACTTCAGTGAAGATGCCTTCAAGAAGCTGAAGGGTGACAACAAGGAGTTGCTGATTATTCCGGGAGCCAACCACGTTGACCTGTACGACCAGCTGGATGTGATTCCTTTTGACAAGATTACGCACTTCTTCCAGACGTACCTGAAGTGATGCGTATCGTATAGAGACGGGAAAGTCCGGTTGCCGAAACAATCAGCAGCCGGGCTTTTTCTGTATCTGTCTGAGGTAGTCGGTCGGGGTATATCCGCAGAACTTCTTGAACATACGGCTCAGGTGCTGGGGGTATTCAAAGCCTAATTCGTAGGCCACTTGTGAGATGTTTGCCCCGCTGGCGAGTTCGTTTTTTACTCGCTGGATGAGGTCCTGGCGGATGTAGTTGCTGGCCGTGTCTCCGGTCATCTTCTTGATAAGGTCGCCGAAATAGTTGGCCGACATGCATAGCTTGTCGGCACAGTATTGCACGGTGGGCATGCCCGAGGTAAGCTGGATTTTCTCTTCGTAGTAATCGCGCAGCAGCTGGTCGAACTTCATGAGCATGTCCGAATTGACCAGCTTGCGGGTGATGAACTGGCGGTTGTAGAAACGCTGGCAGAAGTTCAGCATCAGTTCGATGTAGCCCACGAGGATGGCATCCTGAAGCGCATCGTGCTTTTTCTGTAGCTCATCTTTTATCTGGCGCATCAGCGACACGAGGATGTCGTGCTCCTCGTTGGTCATGTGCAGGGCTTCATTCACGCGGTAGTCAAAAAATGAATACTCCCTGATGTGCTTCTCCAGTGCCGTGCCCTGCAACAAATCGGGGTGGAAGAGCAAGGCCCATCCCGTCAGGTTGACCACCTCGCCGTTGTCTTCCTTTCCTCCTATCTGTCCGGGAGCCACACAAATGACGGTTCCTTCCTTGTAGTCGTATTTTCCGCAACCGTAGGCCAGGTCGATGTTCGCCTCGTCGTGAAAGAAGATGCCATACACGCTATAGTTGTTCAGGCAATGGCGCACGGGAGACACTTCTGCATAGTCGATGACGCTGACCAGCGGATGCGTGTCCGTGTGTCCCACCCACTGGCTATAGTCGCCTACATTCCTTATTTTCAAAATCTTGCTCATAACCATTCTTTTGTTTTCGTCGGGATGTCCCTTCACAAAAATACATTATCTCAGCCAATTGGCCGCATGTGAGCAGGTAAAATCCGTAAAAACGGTACGACCTTCCGTGGTATTGTTACGGCCTTCTGCCCGTGTCGGGGTAATTTTGCCGTATCAAGAAAACAAGAAAGATGGATAAAGCAATGGACATTCCCGCCAATTTATACGAGGATGAAGTGGTTTGCTTCATGGCAGACCGTTATCACACGACTACGGAAAGAGTGATGCAGTGCTTTTTAGTGCAGGAAGCCGAGGTTCCCGCGCCTGAAAAGGAAAGCTTCCCTTTCCGCCTCACGGATAACGAAATGGAAATATTACGAGAGTTGTTGAGCCGTAGTGGCTCGTAAAAAAAATCAGATTATGGATAGAAGAGATTTTTTGAAGATGTCGTCTGTAGCCGCCTTCTCCGCGGTATGTGCGTGGACTGGTGTATCGAAGGTTTTCTCCCAGTCATCGGATGGTAAGGAGCAGTCTTTACGTGGAGATATGGAACATCGCAATCTGGGCGGACTGGATGTATCGGCTATCGGGCTGGGCTGTCTTCCCATGGTGGGCTACTATGGTGGACGGTATGAAAAGAAGGATATGATTGCCTTGATTCGTCGGGCTTATGATCAGGGAGTTATTTTTTTCGATACGGCAGAGGTGTACGGCCCTTATACCAGTGAGGAGTGGGTAGGCGAGGCACTTGCTCCTTTTCGTAATAAAGTAAAAATCGGTACGAAGTTTGGTTTCGGGGTGGAAGAGAAGCAACCCACAGCCTTGAATAGCCGGCCTGACCATATTCGCCGGGCAGTGGAAGGTTCATTGCGACGCTTGCGTACGGATCACATAGACTTGCTTTATCAGCACCGTGTGGACCCGAAGGTGCCGATGGAGGAGGTAGCAGACACGGTAAAGAAACTTATGCAGGAAGGAAAAGTCTTGCACTGGGGATTGTCGGAAGCCAGTGCGCGTTCTATTCGTCGGGCACATGCCGTTTGTCCGCTTTCGGCCGTACAGAGCGAGTATGCCATCTGGTGGCGCGAGCCGGAGACTAAAATATTCCCTACGCTGGAAGAACTGGGAATCGGTTTTGTACCTTATTGTCCATTGGGGCGGGCCTTTCTTACGGGAGTGATTCATGAAGAAAGTCGTTTTGAGAAACCCGACCGGCGGGCCACATTGCCACAATTCACTCCTGAAGCCTTGAAACATAATATGCCGCTTGTGTCACTTGTGCGTAAATGGGCAGAGCGAAAGAACATTACTCCTGCCCAGTTTGCCTTGGTGTGGATGCTTTCGCGTAAGTCATGGATTGCTCCCATCCCAGGCACAACGAATCCGAACCACCTCGATGATTTTCTGGGAGCAGCTCATGTGCGGCTTACGGCTTACGAGATGGAGGAATTTGACAGGGAGTATTCACAAATAGACCTTATGGGGCATCGTGCCGATCCGTTTACCGAGAGTCAGATTGATAAGTAACAGAAATAATAAGAATGCTATGCTAAAATTTATTCAGTATGTATGTTTGTTGTTCCTTGTGTGCTCCTGTAGCACGAGGAATGAAGAAAGTGTGATATTGCAAAATGAAACGGATATGGAAAAGAAAAATTTAGGTTCGGTACTGGCGCTTTATCCCAAACCGATGACGGTGGTTGGGGCGGTAGTCAATGGAAAAGTAAACTGGCTTGTAGTGGGACATACTGGAATTATTGGGCATGACCGTATTCTTCTGAGTATGAGTAAACATCATTATACCAATCAGGGAATAAGGAGGTCAAAGAAATTGTCTGTAAACCTTGTGAACCGTGAAATGTTGCCTGCGGCTGATTATGTGGGAAGTGTAAGTGGAAATTCGGTGGATAAATCGACGGTGTTTGACTATCATTTTGGAGAGAATGGTACTCCGGTTATTGACAAATCACCATTAACCATGGAATGTGATGTGGTGGATATTTATGAAACCGAGGGATTTGACAATTTTATTTGTTCCATAGCTAATACCTATGCAGCTTCAGAAGTGCTCGGTCAAGATGGGAAACTGGATTATACCCGATTGAAACCTGTGTTGTTTGAGTTTCCGACGTACTCGTATCTTGCTACGGGAGAAATAATCGGCAAGTGTTTGAACTTAGACAAAAAGCCCGGCATGTGTGCCAAACTTCCGATGTCGCCCGATGGCATTGTGAGGTTATCGAAAATAGAAGTGTATCCGGAGTTTATAAAGGAATATATGCAATATGCGGTGGAAGTGGGTGAGATTTCATTACGTACTGAACCGGGGGTATTGACCATGTATGCCGTTGCCGAAAAGGAAAATCCGTGTAAGGTTACGATTCTTGAAACCTATGCAAGTGAGCAGGCTTATAAATCACATATTGCGTCGGAGCATTTTCAGAAATATAAAAAAGGAACAAAGCACATGATTAAAACGTTGGTCTTATCGGATCAGACTCCTCTTAATCCGCAGAGTCAGGTAAATAATTTCATTCAATAGAAGCGATTGAATCGTTATAATACAGAATCTCCTCACAAACCCATGCATCGTGGTGATTTGTGAGGAGATTTTTTGTATTTATTTCGGTGCCTTGCGGTAGAGATAAATCGCAATGAACAGATACAGAATGTTTGGAATCCACACGGCCAGGTTCGGATGCGCATTTCCGTTGATGGCGAAGGTGGACGAGATGGTCTGGAACAGGATGTAGGAGAAACTCAGTCCGATACCGATTCCCAAGTGAAGTCCCATACCTCCTTTTCGTTTTTGTGACGAAAGCGAGAGCCCGATGACCGTCAGGATGAAGGCTGCAAACGAGGTGGCAATGCGCCGGTAGTATTCCACTTCGAACACCTTGATGTTGGCGAAGCCTCGTTGCTTCTGCTTGTCGATGTACTCCCGTAGCTGGGGACTGGTCATCGTTTCCTGCTGGCCGCGCGTGATGAGGAAGTCCTGCGGCTCCATGTTGATGATGGAGTCCATACGCTCTCCTCGGGTAATAGTCTCACGCATGCCCTTCATCTCACGAATCATGTAGTCCTTGATAATCCAGCGGTGCACGGTGGTAGTGTCGTACGTAATGCGGCGGGCCGTGAGGTGTGATACTAGCTTGTGGTCTTCAAACTTGTCGAGCGAGAAGCGGTAAGCCGTCTTGTTGTAGTCCTCGTAGCGCTCCATGTAGGCAATTACACCCGTATCTACCTCCAGCTGGATATTGCGCACGTAGTCAGCCCGCTTCTTGTTCTTGTACACCTGCTCAAACTTCAGTCGGGTGACGCTTCCGGTAGGAATCACCTCGGTACTCAGCACGTAGGTGACCAGTGCGATGATGGCGGCCGAAATCATGTAGGGCACCATCAGGCGCTTGAAGCTCATTCCGGTGGAGAACATGGCGATAATCTCGGAGTTCTCTGCCAGCTTCGACGTGAAGAAAATCACGGCAATGAATACGAACAACGGACTGAAGAGGTTCGTGTAATAAGGAATGAAGTTCAGGTAATAGTCGAAGACAATAGCACTGATGGGCGCCTTGTTGTTGATGAAGTCGTCAATGTTTTCATTGATGTCGAACACCACGGCGATGGAGATAATCAGGGCGATGGCAAAAAAGTAGGTGCCCAAGAACTTCACGATGATGTACCTGTCCAGCCGTTTCAACCATTTCTTCTTGAACGGGTTTCCTTTTAAATTTTTCAGTTGTTCCTTTCCGGCTTGCAGGTAGGAACGGAACAACTGGAACACATTGTGTTTCATATTTATCGTCGTAAACTACAATTACAATCGGGTAGATAAACGTTTCACCATGGCCGGTTTCCAGGTAGAGAAGTCGCCGGCGATGATGTGCTTGCGGGCTTCACCTACGAGCCAGAGGTAGAAGGCCAGGTTGTGGATGGAGGCAATCTGCATGGCCAGCAGCTCCTGTGCGTGGAACAGGTGGCGCAGGTAGGCACGGCTGTACATCGTGTCTACGTAAGATGCTCCGTCAGCTTCGATGGGCGAGTAGTCGTTCTCCCATTTCTTGTTGCGCATGTTCATGATACCGTCTTTGGTAAAGAGCATGCCGTTTCGTCCGTTACGGGTCGGCATCACGCAATCGAACATGTCCACACCGCGTTCGATACCTTCCAGGATGTTGACCGGAGTACCTACACCCATCAGGTAGCGGGGCTTGTCCTTAGGTAGAATCTCGTTGACCACCTCAATCATCTCGTACATCTTCTCGGTAGGTTCACCCACGGCCAGTCCGCCGATGGCATTACCGTCGGCATTCTTCGAGGCGATGTATTCGGCCGATTGGCGACGCAAGTCAGGATATACGCATCCCTGCACGATGGGGAAGAGCGACTGGTTGTAGCCGTACTTGGGCTCCGTTTCGTTGAAGCGGGCACAACATCTGTCCAGCCAGCGGTGAGTCAGCTCCATGGACTTCTTGGCATAGTTGTAGTCGGAAGTACCGGGAGCGCACTCGTCGAAGGCCATCATGATGTCGGCACCGATGGTACGCTCGATGTCCATCACCCGTTCGGGAGTGAACAAGTGCTTCGAGCCGTCGATGTGCGAGCGGAATTCCACGCCCTCTTCGCGTAACTTGCGGATGCCGGAAAGAGAGAATACCTGGAAGCCGCCGCTATCGGTCAGCATCGGACGGTCGAATCCGTTGAACTTATGGAGTCCGCCAGCCCCCTCGATGATGTCCAGTCCGGGGCGCAGGTAGAGGTGGTACGTGTTTCCCAGGATAATCTGAGCCTTGATGTCGTTCTTCAGTTCGTGAAGATGCACGCCTTTCACCGTACCCAGTGTGCCCACCGGCATGAAGATAGGGGTCTCAATCTGCCCGTGGTCTGTTGTAATCAGACCAGCGCGGGCATTCGATTTGGGGTCCGTATATTGTAATTCAAATTTCATTGTGCAGGGTTTTCTTTGTTTTTATCTTCTTTGATGGTAAAGTCGATGGCATCGGCCACTTTCTCGTCGGTCAGCGCCAGGCGGAGTACCTCCTTGATGTCCTTCACGTAGTGGAAAGTCATTCCGGTGAGGTACATCGGCTGGATTTCATTGATGTCCTTGCGGTTCTCCTCGCACAGGATGATATCCTTGATGCCGGCACGTTTGGCCGCCAGGATTTTCTCCCGGATACCGCCTACGGGAAGTACCTTTCCACGAAGGGTGATTTCGCCCGTCATGGCCAGGTTGGCTTTCACCTTGCGCTGGGTAAGCGCAGAAGCCAATGAAGTAACCATGGTGATACCGGCAGAAGGTCCGTCTTTCGGAATAGCTCCTTCCGGCACGTGGATATGGATGTTCCAGTTGTCGAAGATACCTTCGGGCAAATCGAGCAGGTGGCTATGCGCTTTCAGGTACTCCAATGCCAGCATGGCCGATTCCTTCATTACCGAACCCAGGTTACCGGTCAGGGTCAGTTGTCCCTTTCCACGGCTCAGACTGGTTTCTACGAACAGAATCTCACCACCTACGGCCGTCCAGGCCAGTCCCGTCACTACGCCGGCATATTCGTTGCCCTGGTATTTGTCACGGGAATATTCTTGTGCGCCGAGGAACTTTTCAATATCTTTCGGCTTCAGCTCATGGGTACCGGTAAACTCATCGCTGGCAATTTCCAGTGCGATTTTACGCATCACCTTGCTGATTTTCTTTTCCAGCTCACGTACGCCGCTTTCACGGGTATAGTTCTCGATGATGTATTCAATGGCCGCCTTGCTGAACTTTACGTGTTCCTTCTTCAGTCCGTTCTTCTCCATCTCTTTCGGGATGAGGTGACGGCGGGCGATTTCAATCTTTTCTTCGGTGATGTAACCGCTCACTTCAATCAGCTCCATACGGTCGAGCAACGGAGATGGGATGGTGCCCAGGTTGTTGGCCGTAGCGATGAACATGATGTTCGACAAGTCGTAGTCAATGTCAACGTAATTGTCGTGGAACGTGTTGTTCTGTTCCGGGTCGAGCACTTCCAGCATGGCCGAGCTCGGGTCGCCATGGCTATCGCTACTCAACTTATCAATCTCATCCAGGATGATGACCGGATTCGACGTTTCCGCTTTGATCAGGCTCTTGATGATACGTCCCGGCATGGCACCGATGTACGTCTTGCGGTGACCGCGGATTTCGGCTTCATCGTGCACGCCACCCAGTGACATACGTACGTATTTCCGTTTCAGGGCCGTGGCAATGGAACGTCCCAGAGAAGTCTTTCCTACTCCCGGAGGACCGTAGAGGCAGATAATCGGTGACTTCAGGTCACCTTTCAGCTTCAGCACGGCCAAATGTTCCAGAATACGTTCTTTCACCTTCTCCAGTCCGTAGTGCTCCTTGTCGAGTATCTTCTTGGCATTCGGTATGTCGATGACATCCTGTGTATACACACCCCACGGAAGTGAGAGCAATGTCTGAAGATAAGTCAGTTGCACGTTATAGTCGGGCGATTGCGGGTTGATACGTTCCAGCTTGGACAGCTCACGCTCGAAAGTCTCTTTTACTTCCGGTTTCCAGCGTTTCTTTTCTCCCTTCTTGCGCAGTTCGTCAATCTCGTCATCCTGTCCGTTGCCCAGCTCATCTTGAATGTTCTTGATTTGTTGCTGGAGGAAGTACTCACGTTGCTGGCGGTCGAGTTCCTCGCGCGTACGCATCTGAATGCTCTGTTTCAGGGTGGCCAGCTGGATGTATTTGTTCAGCAACTGGATAAGGCGGTACAACCGGTCTTTCAGGTTGTTCGTTTGAAGCAATTCGTACTTCTCGTTGATAGGGAAGGGGAAATTGCCGGAAATAAAGTTAACCAGCACCTCGTTGTTATCCAGGTTCTTCAAGGCGAAAGAAGTATCGGGCGAAATTTCATCTGACAGTTCAATTACCTTGGCACTCAACTCCTTGCAAGTGTCAATCAGTGTCTTGAACTCATCGGATTTCTCGTCCTTCATATCCTCTTCAATCACCGAAACCTTACCCTTCAGGAAGGGGCGGGTAGAAGTGATTTCCTCCAGTTGCACCTTCGGACCCGTAGCCTGAAGGATGGCCGTAATGGTTCCTCCCGGCATCTCAAACACCCGGAGCACCTTACCGATTACCGCAATGGGAAACAAATCCTTCTGCTTGGGCGAGTCTACCTCACTCACTTTCTGCGTGGTAATAATGATAGGCTCTTTGCTCTGAAGTGCCTGGTTGACTAATTTCAATGTGGGTTGCCGGCCTACGCTGACGGGCATGACAATAGAGGGAAATATCATAAGGTTGCGCAGGGGCATGACGGGCAGTTCTCCCGTGAGGTCATCCGTTGCATTGTCCACCGGAAGCGTTTCAATTTCTGCCATCATCGGAATGTCATTACCTTCTGCACTTACCAGAATCTCGTTGTTTTTTGTCTTTTTTACCATATTTGTTTTCTCTTCTGAATTAAGAAGCTTTTTTATTACTCAAAAACGGCACAAAGTTAATCATTCCGCATGTAATTTGGAAACTATTTGTGTCAAATACCTCTTTTATTATGTAAAATAATGGCAGGCTGAAGCGTTTACTGGGGAGATTTCACTAATTTTGGCGTAAAATTTTAGAAGGAAGTTATGCCAAATCCATATTTTCAATTCAAGCAATTTGTAGTTTTTCATGATAAATGTGCCATGAAGGTAGGCACCGACGGGGTGCTGGTCGGCGCATGGGCGCAAGTGGACGGGGCAGGGAGGATGCTTGACATTGGTACCGGAAGCGGACTGATTGCTCTGATGCTGGCCCAGCGGAATCCGGATGCCTTTGTAACCGCCGTCGATATTGACGAAGCGGCCGTGGAGCAGGCTCGTGAAAACGTGGCCCGTACGCCCTGGTCTGACCGGATGGAGGTGGAACGGCTTGATATCCGGAAGGCACCGGAAGAATGGAACGGATGTTTTGACGTCATCGTGTCGAATCCTCCGTACTTTGTAGAGTCAGTGAAATGCCCTCAGGCGCAGAGGAACATGGCACGGCATACCGATGAATTGGACTTTGACGCCTTGCTATCGAAAGTATCGGTCTTGTTGTCCGAAAAAGGTAGTTTTTCAGTGGTGCTTCCGGCTACGGCCTCGGCCGATTTTGTAGCCTTAGCCCTCGGAAAAGGTTTGCATCTTTCACGTCAGACCTGGGTACATCCCCGCCAGGAATTGCCCGCCAAGCGTGTGCTGATGGCGTTCGTGAAGCATCCTTGTGCACAGACGGAAATCACGCACCTTTCCATCGAGACGGAACGTCATGTCTATACACCGGAGTTTAGTGAACTGGCCAGAGATTTCTATCTGGCCTTGTAAGATGGAATGATTATTTCTTCGACAAGCGTCTCAGGATGTGATGGTTCAGCATCAGGAGTTGCTTGTGTTTTTGGGCAATGGCCGAAGTGATGGGACGTCGGCCGATAAAGTCGGTAAAGTGCTGGAGAATGTTCAGCGGGGGAGAAGGCATTTGCTTGGGACGTATCGGTGCGATGACGTGTAGCCCCTGGTGAATGATTTCCACCTTCAGGTCTTTTCCGCCCATCATCGGGTCTCCGTCAAAATGAAACACTCCCTCCTGCGTACGGTGTATGATGATGCTCTTGTCCTTCATCGTTTTGATGCGGCTGTTCTGGTCGAGTGTCCGGTTGAACAACTGAAAAGAAAGAGAAGGCACATCCAGCACAGTAAACGGCTCCAGTACCGTGATATCCATCATGCCGTCGGTCAGCGAGGCTTGCGGGGCGATGTAGGCATTGTTGCCATATTGCGATGCATTGGCACAGGCTATCAGGAATGCTTTGTAGCGGACGGTACCCGTAGAGTTCTCTATTTCGTACGTTTCCGGTTCATACGTCAGACTTTCGTGCAGTGTATTTTCCAGATAGGTCAGCAGACCTCTTTTCCCGGAATCAGCAAATTTCAGGCTCACGAAGGCATCGAATCCCACTCCGCATGTACAGAAGAAGGGGTGATTGTCAATGATACCGTAATCTATTGTTTTGATATTTCCGGCATTGAGCACATTGATGGCTCCCTTCGGCTCCATAGGAATATGAAGATGGCGTGCCAGTCCGTTGCCCGAACCGCATGGAATAATCCCCATTGCGGTATTGGTATGGATAAGCGCCCGTCCTATCTCATTGATGGTACCGTCTCCGCCGATGGCTACTACAATGTCTGTATGTTCAGCGGCGGCTTGTGCGGCTATCTCGGAAGCATGACCTGCATATTCCGTTTTCCGGATAGAATAGTCATATATAGAATGGTCCAGTTCTTTTTCAATAAGTCGTAGGATGAATTCCTTTCCGTGAGTGCCGGATATGGGGTTTACCACAAAGGTGATTCGCTTTTTTGTCTCCATAAACCTGTTTCCTTAAAATTTGGGAGTACAAAAATAATATTATCTTTCATAGTTTAGGGCAAATTACCCCTATAATTGATACTCTTGTTATTTTTTTTCAGGGATTCGTATCGGAATTTTGAGTTTTTTGTATCTTTGCACGTTCTTAATGAAAATGATGTAACGAAACGGTTGCACAAGTAATGAAGTTTAATGTAAGCTGGGATGCTTACCAGATATTAGAATATGGGATTATTACAAGAAAAATTAAGTAAATTCAGAGTACCTCAGATGTACATGGAAAGAGGTGTCTATCCGTACTTTCGTGAAATAGACAGTGCCCAGGATACAGAGGTAATGATGGACGGAAAGAAAGTATTGATGTTCGGCTCAAATTCCTATATGGGTCTGACTCATGATCAGAGAATCATCGACGCGGCTATTGCTGCTACTCGCAAATATGGTACAGGATGCGCGGGTTCTCGTCTGTTGAATGGAACGCTGGATATTCATGTAGAACTTGAAAAAGAACTTGCAGAATTCGTCGGTAAAGATGAAGCACTGTGTTTCTCTACCGGATTTACGGTTAATGAAGGTGTGATTCCTCAGTTGGCCGGACGTGGCGATTACATCATTTGTGATGACCGTGACCATGCTTCTATCGTGGACGGACGTCGTCTTTCTTTTGCTACCCAGCTGAAGTATAAACACAACGATATGGATGCCTTGGAAAAAGAGCTCCAAAAGTGTGAACCGGATGCTATCAAACTGATTGTGGTGGATAGCGTGTTCTCTATGGAAGGTGATTTGGCCAACTTGCCGGAAATCGTCCGCCTGAAGAAGAAATACAATGCCAGCATCTACGTGGATGAAGCACATGGTCTGGGTGTATTCGGAAGACAGGGACGAGGCGTGTGCGACCATTTCGGCGTAACGGAAGACATCGACCTGATTATGGGTACATTCAGTAAATCACTCGCTTCTATCGGTGGTTTCGTGGCAGGTGACAAGGACGTAATCAACTGGTTGCGCCACAATGCCCGCTCTTATATATTCCAGGCAAGTAACACGCCGGCTGCTACGGCTGCGGCTAGAGAAGCCATCCACATTTTCAAGACAGAACCGGAACGTCAGCAGCGTTTGTGGGAAATCACGAACTACTCTCTGAAACGTTTCCGTGAATCAGGCTTTGAAATCGGTGAAACAGAAAGTCCGATTATCCCTCTGTACGTACGCGATACGGACAAGACTTTCGAAGTAACCAAGCTGGCCTTCGACGAAGGAGTGTTCATCAATCCGGTAATTCCTCCAGCTTGTGCTCCTCAGGATACACTGGTGCGTTTTGCATTGATGGCTACTCACACCAAAGAACAGGTGGACTTCGCTATTGAAAAATTGATTAAGTGTTTCAAACAGTTGGATATACTTAAATAATCACATTTTTACATTGACCTTTTTAAGGAATTGAAAGGAGGTATTTACTATGGGAGCTGCCGGTAATAAAAAACCGAAGGGTATGCATAAAAAACATGCTCCGGCTTATCAAGTAGAAGAGGCCATTCATGAAAATGACCTGAAAAAAGGAAAAAAGAAATAAATCCGTAGCGGATTTATCGAGAAAGGGTTATATTTAGAGCGTCTGATGCCTTATGGCAAAAGCTCGGATATAACCCTTTTTGTGTATGTATGTTTTTAACTTTAATGGAATATGATACTGAATGAAAGAGACAGCCGTCACGAACAGGTGTTGCAGGTGGCGCAACAAATGATGACGGCGGCACGTACGGCTCCCAAAGGAAAGGGGGTAGACATTATTGAAGTGGCTATGGTGACGGAAAGCAACATCCGTATCCTTTCTGATACGATGAAGCAGATGTACGAAGACAATGGTTTTAAGTTTTTCCTGCGCGATGCGGATAACATTCTCCAGGCAGAGTGTGTGGTGCTGATAGGTACGCGCTCGCTTCCGCAGGGGCTGGATTGTGGGCATTGCGGATATGAGCATTGCGGAGACCGCAAAAAGGGAGTGCCCTGTGCCATCAATAGTGTAGATGTAGGAATTGCCATCGGTTCGGCTTGTTCGGTAGCAGCCGACCATCGGGTAGATACGCGTGTGATGTTTTCGGCCGGTCTGGCGGCCCAGCAGCTGGATTGGTTGGATGGATGCACCCAGGTGTACGCCATACCCGTGAGTGCATCATCCAAAAATCCGTTCTTCGACCGGAAGCCTAAGACAGAATAAATTTTTCAGCCGCGTAGGCCACGCCGTCTTCTTCATTGGACAAAGTGATGAAGTCGGCGTTTTCTTTTACCACCTCCTGTGCATTGGCCATGGCGATGCCCAGTCCGGCGTATTGAATCATAGACAGGTCGTTGAATCCATCACCGATGGCAATCATTTCCTCACGGGTAAGTCCGATTTCCTTCAGGAGTACGGCCAGCGACTGGGCCTTGTCGATACCTTTAGGAACCAGTTCCAGGAAATAAGGCTCTGAGCGGAAAACCCCCATGCGGTCTTTCAGATGCTCGTACATCTCTTTCTCCAGTTCGGCCAGTCGAGTCGGTTCGCCCACAATCAGGCATTTGGCAATCGGATGTTTCACGGCATCCAGGAAATTGTCTACCTTCTTTATTTTCATGACATTGAGCAAGGCCTCTTTGAGCACATACTCATCGTCCGGTTTCTCGGTCAGCACATATTCCCCGTCGTAAGTCACAATGGCAAAATCGTTCTTCTTGGCACATTCGTAAAGATAGGGAAGCACATCATGGTCGAGCAGGTTCTTGTACATCAGCTCCTTGGTTTTCCAGTCGATGATTTCTCCGCCGTTGTAAGCCAGAATGTAGCCTTCATACTTTTGCAGTTCCAGTTGCTCGGCCAGTGGGGCAATGCCGTACGTGGGTCTTCCCGAGGCCAGTACAATTTTTACTCCTTGCTCCTGAATCTTGAGCAGTGTTTCCTTGGTGTGAGGGGTAATCTTTTTCTGCTTGTTGGTAAGCGTTCCGTCGAGGTCTAATACTAATAATTTATATTTCATAAAGTTATGCTGTAAAATCGAGCGTAAAATTACGGAAAAAAACGAAACTACGGAAATGTAGGAGCGGAAAGATAAATCTTGGCTGGGGAGATGCCGTTCTCGTGAAGACGCAGGTGAGGTATGAGAGAAATGTCTTTCGGCTTTCTATGTTTCTCAAGGCCGAAACTTATGTTCTCCCGAGGGAAGATATAGGTTTTCGTTTCGGAAAACATACGTTTTCGGTTGGAGAAACATACAATAGTCAAGCACGTGCTTTCGTTGATGTGCTTGAGTTTCGGCTTCTTGTGCTCTGAAGACAGAATTCTTCCGCTTTTAATATACGTTAATGCTTGAATAAGTGATGAACTGGAGGATATTTTTATTTATTTTTGCAAAATCTATTACGTTTAATATTAATGTTTTATCTAGTTAAAACTATGAGAAAATTTTATTTTTATCTGATTGGCATGCTCCTTACATTTGCGGCATGTTCGGAAGAAACAGAGATTACTCCACCTTCAAAAGGGGAAGAAGAGGTGAAGGAAATTGTATCAGCCTTGGAAGAAAACGATGAAATCAGTGATTTTGTGGAAGTCCTGAAAACCGTAAATGTGGCCGACTTGGAAGAAGATGAATTGACAGTGTTTGCCGTACGTAATTCGTCGGCCGCCATGTCAAGAAGTGCTGCTCTTGATTCTACTTCAGTAAAGAGACATATTGCCAAAGGACGTTACGGGAAGGTGGACCTGACGGACGGAAAAGTGCTGGAAAGCATTAGCGGTGAGAGCTTGTATGTGACCAGAACGGGCGAAGATATCTATATTAATGGAGTAGTGATAGAAGGTGAAGCCATCCAGGCAGGCAACAGCTATGTGTACGTAGTACCTGAAGTGATGGAACAGCAGTCTGAGCCTGTAAATGTGTATGTAACGACGATTAACGTGTATGCAATTAATCAGGGAAATAGTTCTGAGAGTCCGTTGAAAGACGTGGCGGTAGTAGTGAATAAGGTCGGAAAAGATTCATTGGGAATTTATACGAAAGGTGATTCTTTGGGCGTATGGAAAACCGATGAGCAAGGTCAGGTCGTAATCAAGCATACAGAGAATCAAATCGTGTTCAATGTATATAAGGCCGACTATAGTGATAAATATGACAATTACCTGTTGGCTGGCGTAGATAATGCAGGAAAGTTTATGTATGTGGACCTGAACGCTGACGGAATGCACACCAAAGAGGATAAGGTGGATTTTGAATTGCCTTATTACGTAGGTTACGAAGATGATGTAAAATCATCTACAAAGACCGTGTATATGACTACAGATATTGCGGAATCCGAAGTGCCGGAAGAACTTCCGGATGCCGATTCAGTGCGTGTGGCGTGGAAAGACGCACTGACAGATTATATGCGGTATAATGTGGAAGCGGAGAGCAAATTGGTACAAGGTTATGTAAATTTTGACTACTCTCAGGTAGGGAGCCTTTCAGATAGCTTGTGGAGTAAAGCTTATAATCTGGTGAATAAGGGTAATCAATTTGTCGATGTGTTGTCGAATAGTACTGAGGAACAATATTTTGAACTGAAACAAAACATATTGATGGATTTGTCGCTGGTGTATACCCAGTTGTATGGATATTACGGACAAATGGTTGATCGCGGCTCTGTAATTCCGGAAGATCAGTTGATTAAACAGATGGAAAGCTTGTCGATGTACGTGGATGAGAACCGACGTTATGCATTGTCTGTCATGCTGGCTAAGGTTCATCTGCTAAGACAGGACTGGCAGGGAGCGGCTTATTCTTGTGAAGAAGTGATTGCTTCGGGTGTTTACAGCCTTGAACCTCAGTTGGATCATACTATGGTGTCATCCAGTGAAAGTAAAGAAGTGATTTATGGTGATTTCTATGCGGACGGAAAATACATACATCCCTTGTTGTATAAAGAAGTGCTGATTATGGCAGCTTATGCAAACTTTAAAATGGGTACGATAAATAAAGCCTTACAGTTTGTAAATGAACTGCTTGCTTCATATGGATATGCTCCTGTAAGTATAGATGAAGTAGAAAGTACATTGCAAGAATTCGTTGCGAAATTGTATGGCACAGGACAATCTTATCCGTATGCCAGAATTCTTTCTATGAAGTTTGGAGTGAACGGTTTCGAAACTCCAAAGAACTGGTTCCTGCCTGTGCCTGAATCGGCTTTATTGTCTTGTCCTAATTTGCAGCAGAATCCCGGATATTGATTCCTGAAAAACTTTAATAGTAGTCTTTAGAGGCTCTTCGACCAGCCTTGTGCTTTATTCGTTAGTGAATTGAAAGCATAAGGCTGGTTTTTTATTTGCGGAAAAAGGGAAGAATCTCATCGTCTTTGAATTTTACATTGAAGCCGGACATTTGTCGGCCATTGTTGGAGGGATATTATTTTTTTCGTATCTTTCGGAAAGAACTTTTAGCTGAAAGTATATGAATATTTACGTAGATTTTTCTTTAAGGTTGTTTGTGGCCGGCCTGATGGGAGTGCTTATCGGGCTTGAGCGGGAGTATCGGGCGAAAGAGGCGGGTTATCGTACGCATTTCCTGGTGGCACTGGGCAGTGCGTTGCTGATGATAGTGTCGCAATACGGCTTTATGGATGTGCTGGAGAAGGATTTGGTTCGCCTGGATCCGAGTCGCCTGGCCGCTCAGGTAGTCAGTGGTATCGGTTTTATTGGGGCGGGTACCATCATCCTGTTGCAGAAGCAGGTGGTGCGCGGACTGACTACGGCGGCTGGTGTGTGGACCACGGCCGGAATCGGACTGGCGGTAGGGTCGGGGATGTACATGATAGGTATTCTGGCCACTTTCCTGGTGTTAGCTGGACTGGAGGTTCTCAGCTATTGTTTTAAAAGTATAGGAATGCGAAGCATGATTATTGAGCTTACGGCAGAGAATTCCGAGGCCTTGAAAGCCCTTTCCGGTAAGTTCAGTTCCGAGAATTTTCAGATAACCTCCTACGAGATGAATAAGGTGTATGAGAACAACCATGAAGCCTATCGCATCACAATGGTAATCAGAGCGAAAAGAGTGAATGAGGAAGGATTGCTCTTGATGATGCTTCATGAGTTTCCTGATGTGACGGTGAACCGCATTGTCTGACATAAAACCAAAATACCACCAGAGCCTTCTCTCTGATGGTATTTTGTGCTAACCGATGTAGACATTGACATGTAAAAACAAGCGGTCATGCTGCTCGTCAATGTCAAAATCTATTTTGTCTTCTCGGGCCAGCCATCCGATAGCCGCATTCAGGTCTCTGTCTGACAGACCGGATGACTGTTTAAGCTTGTCGTACTCCCAGTGGGCATTGTCGGAAAGGAGTTTCCATACGATACCCGCATTTGTTCCGATTTGGTTTTTGTTCATCATAATTCCAAAAATAATGTAGTTATTGTAATGTAGTAGCTGAGCGAAGATATAAAAATTTGTTTTTGTAACAAATCTTCTGCTAACAAAATAATATCGGAATGGTGTATTTTTCTTTTCTATTAATTGTTTTGATGATAATATTACAGAAATGTGACAATGCGCCTGCAAATTGTCAGCGTTTTTTATATCGCTTCCCGTACGCTATTCCATTTTTTTCTTATACCTTTGCACATAAGTAAAAAAGACGATTATGAAGAGACATAAGATAAACTGGAGGGTACCCAAAGGGGCAGAACTGACGGAATTGGACAAGAAAGTGCTGTTTTATCAGGATAAAGGGCATTTGGTTCCGACTCGCCAGTTGATTAAGACTCCGGAGCAGATTGAAGGAATTCGTCGTAGCGGCGTTATCAATACGGGAGTGCTCGACCTGGTGGAAAAGGAAATCCATGCAGGAATGAGTACGGCTGAGATTGACAAGTTGGTATATGAGTATACCCGCGATCACGGAGCTATTCCGGCAACCTTGGGGTATGAGGGATTCCCGAAAAGCTGTTGTACTTCCATTAATGAGGTGGTTTGCCATGGAATTCCGAGCGAAGAGGAAATTCTGGAAGAAGGCGACATTATTAATGTGGATTGTACGACGATTCTGGACGGTTATTATGCCGACGCTTCACGTATGTTCATTATCGGAAAAACCACTCCGCAGAAAGAAAAACTGGTGCGTGTGGCAAAAGAATGTCTGGAAGTCGGTATGGAAGCAGCCCGTCCTTTCGGCTTTGTGGGAGATATCGGTCATGCCGTAGAGAAACACGCGAAGAAGAACGGATTCTCGGTGGTGCGTGATTTGTGCGGCCACGGAGTGGGAGTGGAATTCCACGAAGAACCGGATGTGGAACACTTTGGCAAGAAGGGCACAGGTATGTTGCTTGTGCCGGGCATGGTGTTTACCATCGAACCGATGATTAATATGGGAACCTGGGAAGTCTTCATTGACGAAGAAGACGTATGGACCGTAGTGACGGAGGATGAGCTTCCTTCCGCACAATGGGAGCATACCTTTGTGATGACGGAGCAGGGACTTGAAATATTGACCTATTAATAATAGAAGAACGTTATGAGTACAATAATATTAGGAATAGAATCTTCTTGTGATGATACTTCTGCGGCAGTGATAAAGGATGGCGTATTGCTGTCGAGCGTGATTGCCAGTCAGGCGGTGCACGAAGCTTACGGAGGAGTGGTTCCGGAACTGGCCTCGCGTGCACACCAGCAGAATATCGTTCCGGTGGTGCATGAAGCATTGAAACGTGCCGGAGTGGCAAAGGAAGATTTGAGTGCCATTGCCTTTACTCGCGGACCGGGTCTGATGGGTTCTTTGCTGGTAGGAGTGTCTTTTGCCAAAGGACTTGCCCGCTCGCTGGATATTCCGATGGTAGAGGTGAACCATTTGCAGGGTCATGTGCTGGCGCACTTTATTCAGGAACCCGACGGTGAAAACGTACAGCCTAAATATCCTTTTATCTGTCTGCTGGTTTCAGGAGGAAACTCTCAGATTATCCGTGTGAATGCGTATAATGATATGGAGGTGTTGGGACAGACCATCGATGATGCGGCAGGAGAGGCTATCGACAAGTGCTCCAAGGTGATGGGGCTGGGCTATCCGGGTGGTCCGATTATCGACAAACTGGCGCGTCAGGGTAATCCGGAAGCCTTTAAATTCAGCAAACCGCATATCCCGGGCTATGACTATAGCTTTAGCGGACTGAAAACCTCTTTCCTGTATTCGCTCAGAGACTGGATGAAAGAAGATCCCGATTTCGTAGAACATCATAAGACGGATTTGGCTGCTTCGTTGGAAAAAACGATTGTAGACATCCTGATGGATAAATTACGTAAGGTAGTAAAGGATACAGGCATCAAGGAAGTGGCCGTAGCTGGAGGAGTTTCGGCAAACAACGGTCTGCGAAACGCTTTCCGTGAACATGCGAAAAAATATGGCTGGAACATTTTCATACCGAAGTTCGGGTATACTACCGACAATGCGGCCATGATCGCCATTACGGGATATTATAAGTTTTTGGACAAGGATTTTTGCACTATAGACAAACCCGCTTATTCACGGGTAACCATTAAGTAACAATTTAGAGAAAACAGATTATGTCAGTAGAAACCAAAACACTAAGTAAGGAGATAAGTGAAATTTTCTGGAGAGAAGGCTATACATTGGCTACTGCAGAAAGTTGTACGGCTGGTAACGTGGCAGCCATCATAACTGCTATCCCAGGTAGTTCTCGTTTCTATAAAGGTGGAATTATAGCCTACTCAGATGAGGTAAAGAAAACGCATTTATATGTAAATGCCGAAACACTGGAACAACATGGGGCAGTAAGTGAAGAAACCGTTGTGGAAATGGTAAAGGGTGCCATCAAGGCGTTGGATGTGGATTATGCAATGGCTACATCCGGAATTGCCGGTCCTGGCGGAGGAAGTCCGGAAAAACCGGTCGGTACGATTTGGGTAGCAGCCGGAACAAAAGATGCGGTACTTACGGCTAAATTGACCGAAGATGAAGGTCGTGAGAAAAATATTCAGGCTGCAACGGCAAAAACCCTCCAATTATTGTTGGAATTATGCCAAAATCAAGGAAAAGAGGAGTAAAAGTTCAATTTGTTGAAAAAAGATTTGTTTATATAAAATAAAATCACTTACTTTGCACTCCGTTTGAGAGAACCATGGAATAAAACTATAAAAACTAGATAGAAATGTCGAAAATTTGTCAAATTACCGGAAAGAAAGCCTTGATAGGCAACAACGTTTCACACTCTAAGAGAAGAACAAAAAGAACTTTTGATGTGAACTTGTTTACAAAGAAATTCTACTATGTAGAACAGGATTGCTGGATTAGCCTGAACATCTGCGCTAACGGCTTGCGAGTTATTAACAAAAAAGGCCTGGATGCAGCGCTGAACGAAGCGGTAGCAAAAGGTTATTGTGATTGGAAAACTATCAAAATTATTGGTTAATTAAAAGGAGAGAAAGACTATGGCTAAGAAAGCTAAAGGAAACAGAGTACAGGTAATCCTTGAATGCACAGAAATGAAGGATAGTGGTATGCCGGGAACTTCTCGTTATATTACAACTAAGAATAGAAAAAATACCACTGAAAGATTGGAATTGAAGAAATACAATCCGATTTTGAAAAGAGTAACAGTTCATAAAGAAATTAAATAATAACAGACCATGGCAAAGAAAACAGTCGCAACCCTTCAGACAGGTAAAGAAGGACGTTCTTATACTAAGGTTATCAAAATGGTTAAGTCTCCGAAAACTGGTGCTTACGTTTTTGACGAACAAATGGTTCCTAACGAAAAAGTACAGGACTTCTTCAAGAAATAATTTATCTTTTGAGATATAAAATGCTAAATAAAAGTTCCTTTCATTTAAATATGGAAGGAACTTTTTTTGTGTGAAAGCGAGAATAGTTATATCTTTGTTATATTCGTTTCTATCTGTTTTGTACTTTCCATATTATCAGCGTGATATACCTCCAGAGGGATTTCTGGGGGTATAAAATATGAGATTCCTCTCTTTGCTTTCCATGAAAAAACGCTATTTTTGCGGTGAAATGTTTTACAAATGTTTTTCAGCAAATGGCAACATTCAAGGTAGTGGTTCTTCCTCATCAGAAAAAGGAAGATGGTACGTATAATGTAAAGATACGTGTCACTCAGGCAAGAAAATCAAAGTATATAAAAACTTCTCAGTTTGTTTCAGCACAGGATATTTCACGAAAGAAGGAAAAGGGTGTAGAAAAGATAAAAATCAAGAATCAGGCCATAATAGACCTGATGGATGAACTTGTACTTTCTTATAGGAGAAAACTGACTGCCGCTGGAATTCAGGCTGAATCCTGGGACGTGGACAAGATTGTGGAATATCTTACCGGTTCCTCAGACGGATTTTATCTGAATATTATACAGTATGGTAAAGATTATGCGGATTCTTTGGAGAAGCAGGGGAGAACTGGAACTGCAAAGTCCTATCGGGTGGCCATGAATGCCCTTGAACGTTTTGCTGGCCCTGATCTTGACGTCAATCAGGTAACGGTGTCTTTCCTGAAATCCTATGAGCGTTTTCTTCGTGAGGAACCTACACTTTGCGGTACAAAGTCTGGAGGTGTGGTTACAACTGATAAGCCGAAAGCCGGAAGGGCTGTGTCGTCTTACATCTCATTCCTGAAGACTGTATTCAATAACGCCAAGCTTGAATACAATGATGAAGAAGCCGGAATGGTGAGAATACCCTTATCTCCATTCTCAAAGTACAAGATACCGGAGGTGACTGTTTCTGTGGAGCATCGCGTGCTTTCTGTTGAGCAGATACAGCGTATAATAGACCTTCCGTACGTTTACCAGAATAAAAACAAGGGATACTCTCTTTTCAATATAGCCAAAGATGTGTTTCTGATTTCATTTGCGCTTATGGGGATGAATACAGCTGACTTGTATGAAGCTTGTGAGTATTCCGGATATGTGCTCACCTATCAGCGTAGAAAGACGCGTACGCGAAGAAAAGACAAGGCGCTGATAAAGGTATTCGTTGAACCTGAGATTCGTCCTCTAATCGAAAAATATAGGGGAAATGGCACCGTTTTCTGTTTTAGTGACCATTATGTGACGTCCGACATGCTTAATGCCATGGTGAATATTGGCCTGAAGAGAATCGGTCGTGAGATTGGTGTTCCTGACCTGAATTTTTATTATGCCCGCCACTCTATGGCATCCATCTGTGCCAACAGGCTTGGCATTGATATAGCCCGTGTGGACGAAATGCTTAACCACAGTGACCCGAAAATGGCCCTTGCGAGGGTTTATATAGAAAAAGATTTTCAGCCGCTCTGGGACGCTAATAGAAGGCTTCTGGATTTGTTCGACTGGAGCTTCTATACAAAAGAAAAGCCGGAGGAGTGACCTTCGGCTTAATTTATTCCTATATTTTCCAGCACTTCATCAATGAACATCGAGCGGTAGTGCGGGCAGTCCAGCACTCCTTTCCGTTTTGCTTCCCGATACACCTTTGAGAACAGCTTGGCTTTTTCCTGGACTGTTACTGGTATCTCTTCGATGGGCGTTGTCAGGAACCGGCATCCCCAGCCTTTACAGGTCGGGGAGAGCTGGCAGTGGTTTTGGCTTGTATTTGATATAATACAATTTAGAACATTATTATTCATTTTTTTGTCCCTTTTTCTTTTGTATTATATTATCTTTAATTTTAATAATATCGTTGTATAGAGATTTATATTTCTCTTCTATCAGAGGATATAAATTATATTTGGAAAGATTGCTAGGTTTTATAAATCCTAGACGTTCAGAATGTGTTAAGTCATCAACTTCTTTTCTACTTTCAATTCTTTTTACGCATGTTTCCAAATCTTGTAGTGCGTTATTTATAGTTGTTATATCATTACTCTCTAATGAGCATTTTAGACCTCGATAAAAAGCTAATATAGCTGTAAATGGTTGTTGTTTCTCAAGGGTCATCCCTTTAACTCTATATATGTATGATTGTATCTTATTTTCGTTTGAAGTACGTTCCTCTTTCGCTTGTTCAATTTTCTTGTTTAGTTCGGAAATATCATATTTTAATTGATTGTTTAATACTTTAAGTTCCCTTATATGTTTACGATGATTTGAATTTATTTCTGTGATTTTATTTGCAAATGATTCATTCAACTTGTTTATAGAGTTACGCGTTTCTATGCTATTAAAAATTTGTGCACCTACAAGAATAGTTGCACACGCTCCTATGAATCCAGACATTACGCCTATAAAGGAATCATCTGTTATTTGTGCTTTGTCTAAATCTAAAAACGTGATAATACATGCTATTATTGAAAGAGCAATGGCTATCCATGAAAGAATTATGATTTGTTTATTCATTTTGCTTTATAGACTAATTGAATAGATTCAGAACCTTTTTTGTAATCAACCCATAGATTTACTCTTACTTTTTCATTTTCCCAGACATAAGATGAATATAAATCACCAGTGCTTGCGCTTACTTCCATTTTATGTGTTTCTGTTGGGATAAATCCTAAAATCTTGTCTGTGACTTCTTTAAGCTGAATTTCTAACTGTGCGGTTTGTTTATCTGATAGATTTTCCCAGTCATACACATTATTAGAAACCTTTGGTTCCTGACCGATAGTAGTTGTGTATTCTTTTACAAGTTGCTCGTTCTGAGGTGCAGAGCATGATGTTATCAATAAAAAGAGTAATACTGCAATAATAGATGTTAGTTTCTTCATACTTATAATTAGGTTATATTGAATAATAATATTACTTTTTTATCTTTGAGTGTAGTTGGAATCCTTTGTATTGCTTCTTATTTCTTTTTGTTGAAAAAATTATTTTTATATTCTTCAAGATGGTCAAATGCGACAGATATACTTTTTTCACTAAAAAGATTTTTTTTCCTTTGATTCCAGCTTTTTATTTTTTCAATGGTTTCTTGTTTGCTTATGTTGGGATTTTCTTTGCGAATAAAATCAACAGATGCTAACACCTCTAATGCGAGAGCAGATTGAAACCCATCAATTAATTTTAGAAGGTTTCTTAACCTTTCAATTTGATTACAGTCTAATTGTCTAACATAAGTACTTACTTCAGACGCTGTCTCATACATGAGAGTGATTTCCTCGAAAGGTTTTGCGGTCATTTGCTCTAAGCCTCTTAGGTATTTCCCATTTAAGGCATGAACAAGATGGTCAACTTGAACAGAATATGGGCCATAATATTGAGCGCCAAATTTTAATGTTTTGAATGATGGCTCTCCTAATCGCTGTAAAAAATATGCTATTTTATTGGCAACGAATAAGCATGATTTTTCTCCTAATGTCTCATAATAAAACATTGCGTAAAGAAGTAGGGCACGTGCTGGGGTTAACTTGATATTTTTCTTTTCTTCTTGTTGTTTTAGCAAATCTTTTATATTATCATTAGGTTCATAAATTAAAATTTCTACATGTTTAGAAATAGGTGTTAGATATTTTTCTATAAGTGATTTTACATTATCCCATCTTAATCCACCATTTCCGCATCCTAAAGGTGGAATAGCTATGCTTTTAATGTTATAATCTTGTATTATTTGTACTAGATCTTTTAATCCATCTTCAATATAAGAATACTGCGATTTTTTGAACCATTCAACTTTGGTAGGGAAATTGATAATTAAAATATCTTGATTTAGATACTTATCTTTTACGACTAATAGTTTACCAGGATAAATGTTATTTGTTTTGCAAGCATGCAAATATACATGGAAATTATTAGGGTATCGTTCTTTGAATTGTAAGGCGATACCTTTTCCCATTACTCCAACAGTATTTACTGTATTTACGATAGCTTCTGTTTGAGCGGAAAGTAAATCTCCTTTAATATATTTAATCATGATAATAAAATTTATTATTCGTGTCGACTATTATTGGAATATCTAAATCTAAATTTCTAAGAAGTTGTTGAACCTCTTCTTTTTTGGATTCATTTTTTACGATAATGCTGTGAATACAAGATACAGGGATAAAATATTTAACAAGAAATTCAGCTTGTTTTTTTCTTGCTCTATCCATATCATAGATGTCACTTTTCCAGTAAGTTGCATTTACAGCGTCCCAATCTATATGATGTAAATCTTTTATGTTATTAAAGAATTCAGTAATTTTATTTTTTGCATGCCCATCGGTATAACACCATTGGTTTGTATTTCGAATAATATCTTCAGTATTGCAACAAATAAATATAATGTTTTCTTGTGGTATTTGATTTACTCCATATCCAGTTTTTATTTTTAATAACATTGGAGAGTGTCCAGCAAAATAAAACGGAATATATTCTCCTAATAATCCTCCAGGTGGGTTAATACCTATTGGATATTCTTCACGGTCTTTGATAAGGCTTGAATCTCCAATGTTAATATAGTTAGGGTCTGCTTTTGGATGTTTGCTGCTACAAATTCCATTTGTTAATATATATTCTAAATTATCAAAATGGATCATTCTATAAATATATAGAGGCTTAGATGGTAACTTGCTCATTGGATTTATCTTCTTCTTGGTCTTTGTAGTTCTATCACATTAAATAACTGTTTCACGTCAGAAAGGTTGATATTCCTCTTCGTAATGTTTAAGTAGGCGTTTTGTGATTCTTTTTTATAAGTTGAATTATATCTAAAACAATATATTCAAATTTATCTTGAATTTCTTTATATTCATCAGACATTGGTATATTTTTAATATTAATCGCCTTGATGTCTTTTATATTGTCTTGATTTTCGTTATTTATATAATCATATAACGTTTGTTGGTCGAAAACTTTAATATTCCTGTACAAACTCTCTAAATTTCCCATTATAAGATGAATAGCCTTTGAATTATTTGCATCAACCGCATATTTCATGGCATAATACCACGAATAAAAGGCAGCAAAAGGTTGCTTCTCCGAAATGGCAATAGCTTGAACTATTCTCACATAGCTTTGCAGAGATAAAAGCTCTTTTTGATTATTCGCTTCGGCATTTGTCAATTCCTGATTTACTTGTGATATAAAGCTATCCAAACGCATTTGCTTTGCTTTTAGCTCGTCAAATCTTTTATTATATAAAGAGTTTTGTTCCTTTATTTTCTGATTAATATCAATGGAATTGTATATTTGAAATCCTACTATGATTGTAGCACAAATCCCCATGAGACCAATTACCATGCTAATGAATGATTCACTAATAGTGGTAAGGTCTGCTTTAATCCATAAAGCTAATATTAGAGCTATCGTTATTATAATTATTGATAAAATAAAAGACTTCATAAGGCTATTTTATTTTCAATTATTCTAATAAGTTTCTCCAAATTTTGGCTGTTTCTATTATTGGCTTCTGCATTAAGTATATTAGCTTCCGCATTTTTTTTACTTGCTTCCGAAAGATTATGAATGCACTCAATATATGTTGTAATATTAGCAGCCTCTTCTATTGATATATTGTTTGTACTATATTGAGTGTTTGATGAAAATGCTTCTCCTTTTCCGGTTAATAGCCAATATGGATTTACTTTATCTACTGAGTTGACAATTTTTTCTAGTATGTCACTAGATGGCTTAGATGCTCTTTCTTTTCCTAAGTAGTTTGAAATACTTGTTGGGGCTATTTCAATGGCTCTAGCAAAAGCTGCTTTGTTTCCGTCAAATAACTTATCTACTATGTACTGTAAACGTTCTGTTATATTCATAATCGTATATATACTGTTAAATATACTAAATATAGTATTTTAAAATAATCAATTTACATTTATATAATCGTCAATATAGTATATTTGCAACATCAAACAATAAACAATAAACAAAGGAAACGAAAAAACGGGAAACCGCCAAATAAAAGTGATAACTAAAAAGAGGTAACGCCATGAGAATATATGATTTGAAACAGATAATGAAGGATGCTTGGAGAACATATAAATATGTTGCTAAGAAGAAAGGAAAGACTTTCGGTGAAGTTCTGAAATCAACATGGAAAATGGCAAAGCTCCAGGTGTCAATGAAGAAAGCCATAGATTCAAAAAGCCAGCCTTTGTCAGGATTGAAGTCAGCCTGCAAGGCGGTCAGCTACGACTGGTCAGGTGTAACGGAAGCGGCCGTTTATCCGGACAACCACAGAGGTTACCTTGGTTCGAAATATTGCGGAGACTAATCAGGATAACGCAATCCCTATCCGGCCATAGAGCCTACCCTTTGATGCGGAGGTAGGGAACATGAAGGATTGACTGCCCTAAGCAGTCCGTTCCAGAAAGCGATACTGGCGCATACCCTCATTACCAGCATAGAGGACGCGAGGATTCAAGGGTCGAAGCAAGCAGCCGCAAGGTCGATGCAAGCAGCCTGGCTAAATAATGGCAAATGTCCCGAACGGTCATGCAGTGAAGAATAGTAGCTGATAACTCCGGTGGGAAGAGCAGAGAGAGCTTATCGGGGCACGAATTTAAACTTAAAATCTATATTGTTATGTCAATTAAAATCGAGATACACATTGAAGAGTCTTCAAAATCTAAAGCTGCTTCCTATTTTGAATACGACCAGGAAAAGCTTAGTCGTGGACCAAAAGAACTCAAAGAACTACTTCTGGCTGTCTCTGCTAAGGATAAGAAGTAAATCGTAAGCTTTATCTGTAATAACAATCCCAAAATTCTCAAGTAACATGAAAGCAATAATCGAAAAACAAGTGATAATGCAGCCAGTAATACCTGGCTACATTATAAATGGTGTAACGGACAATGTCTCAGTTATCGTGATAAAGTTTTTTCTATCCCAATTTATAGAAAAGAGATTAAAAACTGAGAGCGGTCCTTATAATATCTCTAAGCTCTTTGTATGACATTTCTGTGACAATGTCTACTTTGCTATTGGCTAATAAAATTCTGCTTCCGTTCTCTAAAGGGATTATACACTGAATCCAACTAGTGTTAACCAGATGCTTTTCTCCATTTACTGGAATCTCAATAAATTTATTCATGATACTTAATTTTTTGATTAGACACCTCAAAGTTAAGTAAATCCCCTGAATAAGACGTGATGTCGCCAATCGAATTGGCTCGGGGGAGCTTCTCAAATAATAATCACATGAAAATACTACTTGTTTTATGTGCATTGTCCGTATTGGTGATGCACTTCAATCAGGATTTGAATCCGGTCTATTGGATTGGATTTTCAGGGTTTGTAATAACTGGCTTCTGGGCCGCTTATAAAATGGATAAGGATGGAAGAGCTTCAAAAGGTAATAAAGAGCATCTGCGATGAATTTGCAGACATCAACGCCATTCTGGCGGCACGCTCACGGGAATTGGACAGACGGGAGCTGTTCGATAAGAAGATAGATACGGAAATCAATAATTTAAAACAGAATAGACATGAAAACAAATGAAGAATTGAAAGATATGACGCAGGATGAACTCGTGGAATATGCAGAAAAGTTACAAAAGGACTTGAAATCATCAAGAGATTCAACTCTCTTTTATAGTGAAGAGAAAAACAAAATAGAAAAGAAGTTTGACAACTTCAAGAACATGGTCAAATCGTTAGTTGTCTTAGTCGATTAGTTTTTATGGGTTATAGAAAATGGGTAGATGCCGGGCTGTAAAGTTCGGCATTTTTATTGGCAGATAGTTTAGGTGGTAGAACATCTTGCAGCGTTACCAAGAAGTCACGGGTTCAAGTCCCGTTCTGCCAGCAAACATTAAAAAGTAAGCGATATGGTAAAAGTAACAGAAAACTGGGCATCGACCTTGCGAGGAATGAAGGTCGGTGAGACTGTGATATTCCCCATTTCCTCTATCTCATGTGTGAATACAACCATTTCCAGACTTCGGTTGGAAATGTGCGTGGAAGGGGCAGACTGGAAGCGGGTAGGAGAGATAGACCGGAAGTATGGAGAATTCAAGGTAAAACGTGTGTCATGAATGATTTATCTGAACGTGAGCACCTGGTTGCAGAGCAGTATTGCAAGGGGCTTGCGGATAAGGAGGTGGCCGACAGTCTTGGCCGCTCTACATGGACAATCAAGGCACAGAAGCGCGACATATACCGGAAGCTGGGTATCAGTAAGGATACGGAACTGGTTCTGTATATGTTCTGCGAAAAGCTGAAAATCAACTTCGACCTGAAGGAGATTCGTAAACATGGGCTGGAAATGTTCTTCTCATTCCTTTTTATCCTCATGGCGGTAACGGACTACCATGCGGACATGAGAAGATGCCGGATGCAGACAAGAGCAAGAGTAACCAGAGTAGTAAGGAGGAGAGCAGATGGAGATTGACGCATGGCAGTTGAAGACGATTATCCGTGAGACCGCAAAGGAAGCGGTGGAGGAATACATCAGACGCAGCAACCCGACTTCTGACGAGATAACCTATTCCAAGGCGTGCCGCAGGTACGGTGAAGGATGGTTGGACCATCAGATAGCCATTGGTGCTGCAAAATGGATACGGAAGGGAGTGTATCAGAATTCCCCGAAAATATTTTCCATAAAGCAGTTGGACGATTTGAAGTATGGCCCTTCAAGTCAGCTCAGAGCTGCAATGGGATGAAAGCACGTCCGGAGAGGTCTGGCCGCCTTTCAGGACAAAAGATATATCAGTTTATTAACCACTTAAATTTTTTGATTATGGGACTTATTAAGAAACCAAATGAATTGCAGGTAAAGAAAACCTTGTCAGCACTTATTTACGGACAGCCAGGTATGGGAAAGACCACGCTGGCCTTGTCGGCACCGCATCCGCTTCTTCTGGACTTTGACGGTGGCGTACACCGTGTGAATGCTGCCCACCGTGTGGATACGGTACAGATAACGAAATGGGAAGAAGTGGATGAAGTGATGCAGTCGCCTGAGATTGCCGACTATGCTACGTTCGTAATTGATACCGCCGGAAAGATGCTTTCCTTCATGGACAAGTATATCATGCAGAACAATCCGAAGATGCGCAAGGCGGATGGCACTCTTTCCCTTCAGGGCTATGGAGTAAGAAAGAACATGTTCATCAACTTTGTAAATCAGGTATCCCTTATGGGCAAATCGGTGATATTCGTTGCGCATGAACGTGAGGAAAAGAACGGTGAGGAAAAGCAGATACGTCCGGAAATCGGTGGCTCATCTGCCGGTGACCTGATTAAGGAGCTGGATTTGGTCGGTTACATGGAAGCTATCGGAAAGAAGCGTACCATTTCCTTCAATCCTTGCGAGAAGTTCTACGGAAAGAACACCTGCAATCTTCCTGAACGCATGGAGATTCCAATCATTATCAATGACAAGGGTGATGTGACCGGAGAGAACAATTTCATGACGAATATCATCAATACCTATTCGAAATACCAGGAGAAACAGACAGAGCTTTCTTCCGAATATGAAGACTTGATGGAAGTAATCAAGGCGCAGGTGGAACTTGTGAATGACGTGGAGTCGGCCAACAGCGTGGCAAAATCACTTGCAGGTATGCAGCACATTTTTGACAGCAAGTTGCAGGCTGGACAGCTTCTTAACAAACGATGCAAGGAACTGGGTTTGAAGTTTGACAAAATCAAGAAGGAATATGCAGCAGCTTAAGTACAGAATGTATCCGTCACTTTTGGATAAGTTTGAAGCTTATCTGAGGGCGGATGAAGAGGTGGAGAGCTTCTTCAACATAGACAATGAAACCGGAGAGTACAAACGCTCTCCGGAAGAAATTGAAGCGGAACTGAAACAGTCCCTGATTGACGCGATTAACCGTGTACCATTTGCCAGCGAAGCTGCCGACAAGGGTACGGCCTTCAATGCGCTTGTGGACATGGCAATCCATAATGAGCCGCACGTTCCCAGTGAGCGTGCTCCGTATTCCATTATCGGAGACAGGGAAACAAATACCGTTCAGGTAACTTTCCCGGCTACGGAGATGGCACCCATGCGGAACTTCCTCTTTGACCGTGCCTGGGTTATTGAGCAGGCCAAGTATTTCGATGGGGCGGTAAGCCAGTTGTATGTCTCTGCAATCCTGCCAACCCGATACGGTGATGTGGAGCTTTACGGATTCATCGACGAGCTCAAGCGTGACGTGGTATATGACATCAAGACGACAAGCTCGTACAGCTTCGGAAAGTATGAGCACGGATGGCAGCGGCATGTGTATCCTTACTGCCTGATAGCTTCAGGAGAGATGGAGAGCGTAAGCGCATTTGAGTATACGGCTTTTGCATTGAAAGGCGGTACCAGCCGCACTCCGCTCATTTCTGGGACACGTTATCCGGAATACTATACCTACAATCATAAGCAGAGCGTAAAGTTGCTCACAGCCCATGTAGAGCGTTTCATTGAGTTTCTGGAAGCAAATAAGGATTTGATAACCGATAAAAAGATTTTTGGACAATGAGTCAGACAGCTATTCTGGTGAAGGAAAAGGGAGTGGTGAGGATTGACAAGCCTTTCGACTTCATGTGCAGCCAGCTTCGGAACGGACGTTACAAAGTCGTCATCGAGCGCTATACGGAGCCACGGACTATCAGTCAGAATGCCTTGATGTGGCTTTGGTTTACGTGCATCGAGCAGGAGACCGGAACGGACAAGCAGGACGTACATGACTACTACTGCAGCCTTTTCCTTCGCCGGACGGCTGTAATAAATGGGAAGGAGACGGTTGTTGCCGGAAGCACGTCACGTCTGAACACTTTGCAGATGACGGACTTTCTTAATAAAGTGAAGGCGGATGCGGCGGCTGAGCTGGGAATATCGCTTCCTCTTCCGGATGACTTGTACTATCAGGAGTTTATTAACGAATATAAATACAGGAGATAAGGACATGGATATAACAAAAGCAAAAGTGACGAAGGATAATACCCTCGTTGCAACCTATATGGATGAAACGGGTACGGTGACGGTAGAGGGAAAGAACCTCGTGACCAATGACCTGATAAACGCTTTCAAGGCTCTGGTTCCCCACATGGCTTTCCTCTGTGAACAGAAGGAAGCGGACGGTAAGGAGTTTCTGGAAGATATGCCGGAGAACATTGACAGCATCCTTGAGGTGACCGGATATACGGTGGGAGGTGACGGTGACAGCAGGGGAGTCACACTGACCGGAAAGCGGTTCCTGAAAAGCAACAAGGTGCTGAACCTGAACGCACCGTTCATCAAGTTTACAGACGAAAATGAGGACTATGCGTTTCAGTTTGAGCTGGAGCAGGCCATAGAATCATGCAGCTATGAAGTGAACGAGTATATCTTCAACAAAAAATGGAAGGTGGTACAGCAGGAACTTCCGTTCGAAGAGCAGGCTGCGGCAGATGTTCAGGCTGATGTGATACCGGAAGCACAGACGGCAGCTCCGTCAAGTCCGGACATTGAAGCCTTTCAGAAGATAATTGATAACTCGAAAGTGACGATAGAGGTGAACGGGAAGAAAATCAAGCCCAGAAGTTCCGGCCGTCACAAGACCACACAGTTAGCATCATAATACTATGTTGTACCCATTTTGTGTAACGCAAACCCCGAATTGCTATAAGATAGCATTTCCCTATCATCCCACACTGAAAGACCTGGTACACCGTATCCCGAGTGTGGCCAGGAATCCGAAAGCAGCCTACATACCTGATGAACGCGCATGGAAGGTTTCGCTTGAAGATAAATGGTATGTGGATAAGATGGGAGAGTGGGCAGTATCGGCAAGAATATGCAGCCGCGTACAGCGTTCGGTATCTTCCAGGGCTGTAACGGACTACACCATTCCTGATTTGCCGAAGCTGACCGTTCCCCACGGGCTTCTTCTGGAGCCTTACGAATACCAGAAGGAAGGTATCGCCTATGCCTTGCAGCATAAGCGGTGTATCTTCGGGGACCAGCCGGGACTGGGAAAGACGTTGCAGGCAATAGGCACGGTTACGATAGCAAAGGCGTATCCGTGCCTTGTTGTTTGTCCGGCCGCCTTGAAGATAAACTGGCAGCGTGAATTCAAGAAGTTTGCCGGAAAGCAGGCGATCATCCTTGATGACAAGAACAAGTCAAGCTGGCAACGCTTCTACGAACAGAAGAAGGCGGACGGTACGGCCTTGTGCGACATATTTATAACCAACTACGAGAGCCTGAAAAAGTTCTTCGTGCAGGGAATAAAGGATGATGCACGTTTTACCATGCGTTCCATCACGTTCGCCCCGCGTATCTCACTTTTCAAGTCGGTAGTGATAGACGAGAGCCACAAGTGCAAGTCCAGCAAGACACAGCAGAGCAAGTTCCTGGAAGGAATATGCAAGGGTAAGGAGTACGTGCTGGAGCTTACGGGAACTCCGGTTGTGAACAACAATACCGACCTTATCCAGCAGTTGAAGATAATGGGACGTCTGGAAGACTTCGGAGGATATAAAAACTTCTGTGAAAAGTTTTGTGCCGGGCCTAAGCAGAGTTCCAATGTAAAGGAGTTGAACTGGAGACTGTCAACCACCTGCTTTTTCCGAAGGGAGAAGGCCAAGGTACTCACGCAGCTTCCGGACAAGTCACGGCAGTATATCGAAGTGGATATCACCAACCGTAAGGAGTACGACAAGGCGGAAGCCGATTTGATTCAGTATCTGCGTACATACAAGAATGCGGATGATGAAAAGATACAGAAGGCTCTGAGAGGTGAGGTAATGGTGAAGATGGGAATCCTGAAATCCATATCCGCAAGGGGCAAGATTAAGGTGTTCTCCGAGTTTATCCATGACGTGATAGACGGTGGAGAGAAGCTGATAGTCTTTGCTTACCTCAAGGAGGTTGTGATGGAACTGAAAAACCATTTCCCCGATGCGGTGACCGTGACGGGTGATGATAATGCAGTTCAGAAACAGAATGCTGTAGACCGTTTTCAGAATGACCCGAAATGCAGGCTGATAATCCTGAACTACAAGTCGGGAGGTACGGGATTGACGCTTACCGCTTCCAGCCGTGTGGCGTTTATCGAGTTCCCCTGGACGTTCTCAGACTGCGAGCAGGCAGAGGACAGGGCGCACCGTAACGGCCAGAAGAATAACGTGAACTGTTACTACTATTTAGGGAAAGATACGATTGACCGCTATATGTACGATGTTATCCAGACCAAAAAGAACATCGCCAACGGTGTGACCGGAACGGATGATGTGGTGAAGGAAAGCGTGGTGGATATGGCCATGAACTTATTCAGTCAGAAGTTATGAGAAAGCAGACTACACCGCTATCAGAAAGCCAGATTCAGCATGATTGCCTGACATGGTTCAGGCTTCAGTACACGAATCTGTCTTTGCTTCTCTTTGCCGTTCCGAACGGTGGCCGCAGGGATGCAAAGACAGGAGCGAGGATGAAATATGAGGGAGTAGTAAGGGGAGTTGCCGACCTGATACTACTTATCCCCAAAAAGGGATATGCTTCCCTCTGTATTGAAATGAAGACACCGAAAGGGGTACAGAGTGACTGGCAGAAAGAATGGCAGAGAGAAGCCGAGAAGTACCGGAATCGGTATGTGGTCTGCCGTTCCCTTCCTGAATTTATGAAAGAAGTAAACGAATACTTGTTATGACCTACATAGAACTAATCAATAACTTCTGGTTCCTCGATGAAGACTGGCAATTTACCTGCTGTGAAACGAGGCTTTATTTTTACTTGTTGAAAACAGCGAATCGTTTAGGCTGGGTGGATAGCTGGACACGTAGTGACACTAAGGTGGCGTCTGACGTGGGAGTGTCGGTCAATTCGATGAAAACTGCAAGAAACAGATTGGTTCAGGCTGGTTTGATAGCATTCAAAGCTGGTGGAAACGGGCAACGGGATAAAACGAAATATCAAGTTATATGTGAATTTAGGTGTCAAAATTTGATACCTAAAGTACCACCTAACCTTGAACCTAATCCTATACCTAACCTTGAACCTAAAGTACAACCATATAATAAGACTAAGAATAAGACTAAGAATAATAATAACTCTGGCGAGTTATTTCCGCCCGAAGAAAAACCGAAAAAGAAAAAATCGGCAAAGGCAGAATTTATCCCTCCCACATTGGACCAGGTAAAAGCCTACTTTGAAGAAAAGCTTCCGGACTGGGAAAGGCAGGCGGAAATATTCTTCTATCACTTCGACAGCCTTGGATGGCGTAACGCTAACGGAGCAAAGATTGAGCGTTGGGACAGCAAGGCAAATCTTTGGATAATGGACGAACAAGCAAAACAATATCAGCATGGAAAACAATCTGAAAACAGTTGCGGAGGTAATAAACCAAGCGACATTGGTACAACAGCCGGAAAGCTTAAAGCGGTTGAACTCTGATTCAAGACAGGCGGAATCATTCTGGAAGCAGAAGCTGGTAGAGTGCATGACCAGTGTATCACCAGGATTCGTGATAGATGCCAGAAACCGCAGGGAGTTGGATGCACTGTACCGCTGGGTATGGGAAAGAGCTGGCCGTATCATGGGAGGAAGTCTTGACCCGTGCAAGGGCATTATGCTTTGTGGCCCGATAGGAACAGGAAAGTCCACGCTCATGAAAGGGTTGCAGAAGTACGAAAGTCTGGTAAACAGATATGCGTTTGCTTTCGGACGGAAGGATTTAGGCTTTGCGTTCGTTTCAGCGGCTGAAATCTCATTACGCTATGCGGAACAAGGAATTGACGGAATAATTCGCTACACGCAGCGAGAATGCGCCACAGGGCTATGTATTGACGAGCTTGGGCGTGAGCCTTCGGATGCAAAGCACTTTGGGACGGGACTGAACGTAATACAGACAGTTTTACAGCTTCGCTATGAGTTTCGTCATGAGTATTGCACTTATGCGACAACCAATCTGGAGCTGGATGATATACCGTCACGGTACGGAATCTACATTGCAGACCGCTGTAAGGAAATGTTTAACATCGTTCATGTAGGCGGTGAAACTCGACGACAATAATAACCAAAAACCACATCAATATGACAAGTTTTGAAACAACAATCCAGGCGTATCTGGAGAATCGTGCAAAGACTGATTCTCTCTTTGCTGAAACCTACAAGAAAGCAAACAAGAGTATCGAGGAATGTATCAAGTATATCTACTCGAAAGCCAGAAAACTGGCAAAGGGAGGAAACGCAGTCGGTGTAGATGATGCAACCGTATATGGATGGGCAGTCCATTATTACGACGAGGATGACATCAAGGTGGACAAGGTGCATGAACGTGTGGAAGTCGTGGCTCCGGCTTCTGAACCTGCAAAAGCAGAGCAACCAAAACCACAATTAAAGCCGCAATCGAAACGCAAGAGAGGTGATGATAACAGTCTGCAACTTTCATTATTCGGAGAACTATGAGACCAAGGACAAAACGTGAAAGACTGGTGGCTGAATTGAGCAGTAAGCTGCCAGCAATAACAGAAGCCCAGATACGGTGGGGAAAGAAGCATTGTTTTCCACATAACGCTTACCGCTGTAAGGATGAAATGTGGTGCAGTGAATGTGGAAAGATGTGGGTTGATGTAACTGGCCAGAAGGAAGGGTACATCAAGTGTCCTTACTGCGGTGATAGATTGGAAGTGAAGGTAAGCCGTAAGACAAAGGATAATGCAGTAAGCTATCTGACAGTCGTTACTACATCCGGAGATTTTCAGGTGCTCCGTCACTTCTATACAGCCAGGTATGCAGGGAAAGAACGTGACACACATTATTTCATCGATGAGGTATGCCAACAGTGGATAACTTCTGACAACAAAGAGATTGTTATCGCCAAAGCTATGAATATGGGGGGTAGAGGTTGGATTCATACTACAGACATGAGTCTCAAGCAGAGCGGAAATATATACTATCCACATTCATACGACATAGACGGTTATGTGTATCCGAAAGTAAAGGTGCTTCCGATTCTTCGCAGAAATGGCCTTCGCACTTCGTTTCATGGTGTTACTCCGGCAGTGTTGATACGTGCTTTGCTAGGTGAAAATAAATATGCTGAAATGCTTATTAAGACACGTCAGTATGGTATGCTGGAGTTCTACATGTATCGGGGTGGACTTTCTCATCCGTGGGCAGTGAATATCTGCAACCGTAACGGGTATATCATCAAGGATGGTTCCATGTATGATGATTATCTTCGTTTGCTTGATTACTTCCATTTGGATACCCATAATGCTCATTACGTATGCCCGAAGAACTTGAAGAAGGCACATGATGAATTGCTGAAGAGGAAACAAAAAATTGAAGCCAGGGAAAGGATGGAACGCGAAAGGATTGAACGCATGAAGAAGGAGAAAGAACTAAAGCGGAATATTGCAGTTTTCTGGAAAAAGATACAGCCATTCCTTGGTTTACAGATAAAGGATGAAGGTATAGTTATCTGTCCTTTGGAAAGTGTCACCCAGTATTATCAGGAGTGGAAAACGATGCACCACTGTGTATATAACTGCGCCTATTATGCAAGAAAAGAAAGTCTGGTGTTATCAGCAAGGAAGAACGGGAAACGTCTGGAGACTATCGAGGTAAACCTGAATACATTCAAGATAGTGCAGTCCCGTGGTGTTTGTAACGAAGACAGTAAATATCATAAGCAGATCATCCGAATTGTGGAAAAGAATATGGCTGAGATTATAAGGAGGGCTGCAGCATGAAAGTTTGTATCGAGTGTGGCCGGAACCTTCCGGAAAGAAAGTTCCGTGCCTATGAAACGAAATCTGGCACCCATTACACCAGCAGGTGCCGGTTATGTGAGAGCAGACACACGTCTGAAAGAAGAAAGCAGGACAGGCTTCATGGACGGCTGGCCAGATATACCAACGAGCAGCTGGTGGCCGAACTCCGGAAACGTGGAGCCTACATCATGTATGGGAAGGACTTTGATTGTGTAACGACGATATGAAGATGGGAAAACTGAAAGTCTATTATGGCTGGTCAAGAATAGGAAATGTCCGTAAAAAACGTGCTTTGTCTGTCATGTTTGAGAATGATGCACAGGGTTGTAGAAGCGACCGAGGACAAAGATGTCTGAGAACTATGCAAGATACAGTATTCGAACGATACCAGACAAAAGATGAAGAGCAGGACGGTCAGCAACAGAACCGGATATTCACTGAATACAGCTTATTCTTCGACGAGAAACCTATCAATGGAAGCCTTGAAAGATGCTTGCTAGTTAACAGCGATGCCGACAAGAACCATGTTTCCAAAGCGATGCGTGATAAGATTGCTGAAGCCTTACGGAAAGCCTTTATGCAGGAGAACCGTAGATATAAAGAACCTGACGGGCAACAACTTGAATTGAATTTTGAGTGATATTATAGAAATAAAAAAAGAGGATATTATCCTCTTTTCCCGAGTTCTTGTAAGTTACTTTCTTTTTGATTACAAAACTCTAACCTATAAAAAGAAAATAGGTTTACTCTTTAAAGGGATGCAAAATCTAAAATTAAAGAAAGTAACGCTATTAACAATTGTAACCATAAAACGATATTTGCATCCACTTTGCGCACCCTCTCTTTAAAATGTTTAGACATGTTAAATCTTTTTTGAGATTCTTGTTTTAGCCTCTCGCATAGCGAGGAGCAATTACTATTGCTCAATGGAATAACCACCGCCCAGCTAAAACTTTGGCGCTTATTTGCCTAATGGCGATGCAAATATATATATTTTTTTTCAAATACAAACTTATGAAAGCAATATCCATAAAACAGCCGTGGGCGAGCCTTATCGCTCACGGTATCAAAGACATTGAGAACCGGACTTGGAAGTGTCCTCAGAAGTACATTGGCCAAAGAGTGCTGATTCATGCTTCATCGAGTAAACCAGTATTTAGATACAGCTTTTTGCAATATGATATAATCAGGCGGAAATCACAATCTTTGATTTTTAACTGTACTTATGACGGATTCCCCAAAGGTGCTATCATTGGCAGCGTGGTTATATCCGATTGCGTGCAGAACCATCCGTCTGTCTGGGCTGAGAAAGGTTGCTGGAACTGGGTACTGGAGGATGCGGTACTGTTTGACAAGCCGATTATGAATGTGAAAGGGAAACTTAGTTTTTGGGAGTATTCTTATTTTTGATAGCCCAAAATATCATTAAAAGAATAAAACCTGAAAAGGCACTAGCTGTTCCTATCAGAATTTTAAAAATAGAAAACTCATAAGAATTATTTATTAGTGTTCGTGTTACTTCTAATAATGTTGAATAATTTCCCAAAGAAAAAATACAAAAGACCCATTTATAATTATCTTCCATCATAAAAGAACAAATGTCTTTACTTCCTTTAAAAATGGAGAAAATACTTAATAAAAAAATGAGAAGAACATAAAATGACATAGTATAAGCGATAGAAAGTGAACATGGGATTATAAGTTGCTGATACCATGAATATGTTTTAAATTCGTCTATTCCTAGAAAGCATAATAGGTATATAATTAAAGCATTTGCAATAATTGTTATTAATATTGATTTTTCACTTTCTTTGAGAGATGATAAAAATTGTGCTATAGCTTCCATGTGTTAAGTATTTTGCGTTTCTGTAATAGTACAAAAACCATGCCAAATAACTTACTGACAACCCTTGTCAGTGCTTTGTGAATACCCGGTAACTGCTTTGTAGAGGTTATCGGGTAAATTTGTTTCTGTAACGCAAATACCGAGATATATGGAAGTGATTTACAGAAGTACAGAAACATTGAAGAAGCTGGATGACAACCCGAGAACCATATCGGAAGGGCAGCTCCAGAAGTTAAAGGAATCCATACAGAACAATCCGGACTATTTTGAAGCACGTCCGATCATTCTGTCAGACCGAACGGGACATCTTGTCATTATTGCAGGGAACCAGCGCTATGATGCGTGCGTGCAGCTTGGAATCAAGGAGGTTCCTACGGTGCTTATTCCGAACCTGACAGAAGAGCGTGAGCGCGAAATTATCATCCGTGACAATGTGAGCAACGGGGAATGGGATATGTCCCGTCTGTTTGAATGGGACTGCCGGAAACTCATGGAATGGGGTATAGAAGGTATCAGCTTCCCTGAATTGGACGATTTTCCTGGAGGGATGGAAGATACTCACAACGTGCTGCGGAATGAAAATTACGAAGCGGGAGCGCATATCAAGTACCTGGCATTTGAAGGGTACAAGATACCGATAACCGATGTGGAGCTTGAAGGGCTGAAACAGCGTGCTGCCGAGTATCTTGAAGAGAACGGAGTGATGATTGGTTTCGTAAATAATCTGCTGGGCTTATGATGGAATACATTGACATAGAATCACTGAATCCGGCAGAGTACAACCCAAGGCTGCTTACTCCGGAAGCACAGGAAAACCTGAAGAAGTCGATAACGGAGCTTGGCATCATCAAGCCGATAATTATCCGCAGGTCGGACAAACGAATCATGGCAGGACACCAGCGCACAAAGACCATGAAGCTGCTGGGATATACTCATGTTCCGGCTTTCGTGCTGGATGGCGTGAACTCAACGGATGAGGTACGCTTCAACCAGCTTCATAACTATGCCGAATGCGAGGTGTCGGAGGTACAGCCGGACATACGTGTTTCTGTTCCTGAAGGAACGGAAGGTTTCTTTATGGTACCGAACAAGAATATAGCCGTCATTACCAAGGGTGGGAACAACTCACGCGTAGTGGACCTAACGAAGATGATTCTTCGCTATGGGCAGTTTGCGAATGCCGTATGCAACCATGAGGGAAAGGTCATCATATCCACCGTATACGCCAAGGCGGTGAAGCTTCTGGGTATGGACCTGCTTGTCTATGTACTTCCGGAAGGAAAGGAGGAGCTGGCCCTGTCTTATTTTTCGAAGGAATACGGTGTCTTTGAATACTCCCATCTGGAGCGGAAGACTTACATACAGTCTTTTGCACAGAAGGCACGTCTCAGGGAGAAAAATGGTGTCCCGAGCAGCAGGAGCCATTCCACGCTGTACGAGCGTCTGGTACTTCCGTTCATCACGAAGGACATGCATGTGCTTGACTTCGGAGCCGGACAGAAGGACTATGCCACCAGGCTGAAGAAGGAGGGATACCTCATTGACGCGATAGAGTTCTTTCACCGGAAGGACGGGGCTGACGTGATAGACGAGAAGGAGATACGTCAGGACTGTGCGGACGTGTGCAGGGCATTGTCGGAGTATGGCCTGTATGATGTAGTGGTATGTGACAGCGTCCTGAACTCCGTAAACTCCCTTGACGATGAAAGGAACGTCCTTCTTTCCCTTTCTGCACTGTGCAAGCCGGGAGGTATGATTTTCTGGTCAGGTATCCCGCTATTGTTCGCACAGAAGGCTTCCGAGAGAAAGGAGACTCACGACTACCGTTCGAAAGCACTGTTTCTGGATGCGGATAACTTCACAGCAAACTTCCGCTTTGGAGAATGGTATTTCCAGCATTATCATTCCACGGCAGACGTATGCCGTCTTACGGAAGAATTTATCGGTTCTGAATTCAGGATATATGAGAAGGGTATCGAGGTCGACAGGTCACGGGAGCTGCGCGGATCATCCTTTCAGGTATCCGTCATGAACGAAAGAAGGGCTGAGCACGATGTATATGCTGAAGCTCTCAGATACGAATTTACCCTTCCTCTTCCTAATAACAGAAGATGGGATTTGGATAAGGAAATATTACCCGTTTTTGAAAAATTGTGATTATGGCAGCACCAAAAGGAAATAAGTTCTGGATGTTAAGAAGCAAGCATGGCAGGGACAAGCTCTTTGCTACGCCTGAACTTCTGTGGGATGCGGCGTGCGAGTATTTCCAGTGGTGCGATGAGAATCCATGGACAACCAGAAAGGCCATACAGAAAACTGTACCCGTAAGAGTTACTAAAGGGAAGGAGATTGTAACAGAGAACCAGCAGCACACACAGCAGGAGGTTACTCCCACGTCACGGCCGTATTCTCTAATGGGACTGTGCGTGTATTTGGGCGCTTCTACAAACTGGTGGAACGAGTTTCGTTCTGCCTGCATGAATAAAGGGGATAAAGATTTTTTGGAGGTCATCGCGCGTGTGGAGGAAACCATCAAGACCCAGCAGTTCGAAGGGGCGTGTGTCGGTGCGTTCAATGCGAATATCATAGCCCGTACTTTGGGGCTGGCCGACAAGCAGGAGGTGGATCATACGACGCAGGGAAAGCCATTCAAGGGATTCGATTTTCTTCCCTATACTCCGGAAGCGGACAAACTGAAATGACATGGGACAGAAGGTCAATATAAAGCAGAGGTTGGCATACAATTACCTTCGTGATGACAGGACGAAGTTCCTGCTGTATGGCGGTGCCGGCGGTGGTGGAAAATCATGGCTTGGCTGTGAATGGCTGATGCAATGTGCCTATTACCTTCCCGGCACTCGCTGGTTTGTAGGGCGAAATAACCTGAAGGACAGCCGTGAGTCAGTTACCGTAACATTCAACAAGGTGGCAAAGTCTCATGGCTTCAGGGCGTACAAGACAAACAATGAAGGGATAGCGTTTGACAACGGTAGCGAAATAGTTTATATCGACCTGACATATTATCCGGTTAAAGACCCGTTGTATGAACGCTTGGGCTCAAAGGAATATACCGGAGGATGGATAGAGGAAGCTGGTGAGGTGCATTACCTTGCCTTTGACGTGCTGAAAACCCGTATCGGCCGACACATGAACGATGTCTATGGCGTACCTGGAAAGATACTTATCACCTGCAACCCTAAGAAGAACTGGCTGTACCGTGACTTCTACAAGCCGTGGAGAGAAGGAAAGCTGGAAGAACCGTATGCTTTCATTCAGGCATTGGTTCAGGATAACCCTTGGGCTACGGAGGACTATATCGAGAGCCTTCGTAATACGAAGGACAGAGTGACGAAGGAACGTCTGTATTTCGGGAACTGGGAGTATGACAATGACCCGACAGTCCTTTGTGATTACGATGCTATCTGTGACCTGTTCACGAATGAGTTTGTCAAGCCTGCCGGGGATTCTTCCGGTTCTGCTGACCTTGCCATGAAGGGACGTGACCGTTTCATCGCCGGACACTGGAAAGGGAATGTCTGCTATATCAAGCTGGACCAGGAATACAGTACTGGGAAGTCCATCGAGACAGACCTGAAGCGTATGATGATAGAATGTTCCATTCCACGCAGCCGGATGATAGCGGACTCTGACGGGCTTGGCAGCTATCTTGAAAGCTATCTGAACGGAATCAGGGAGTTCCATGGAGGAACACGGCCCATCAACCCTGAGTATGACAACCTGAAATCGGAATGTGCCTTCAAGCTGGCGGAGATGATAAACAACCGCCTTCTCCGTATAGTATGTACGGAAGCACAGAAGGAGCGAATCATTGAAGAGCTCGGGGTGTTGAAGCAGGACCACATAGATGCGGATACGAGAAAGATGGGAATTATCAGTAAGGAAAAGATGAAGGAGATACTTGGCCGCTCTCCTGACTATCTTGACATGCTGATTATGGCGATGTTTTTCAGGATAAAACCAGTATTAAAGCGGCCGAAAGCAAAACTTGGGAATATATGACGGTAAAGGAGTTGTTGGTAGTTGGTAATCTGTCACACGGTATTGAAGGAGAGCTTGAGAAGCTACATAAACCGTGGAAAGTAGGAAAGGTCAGGACACCTGATACCTTGAATGACATGAACATGGGTGAGCTTATGCAGTTGCAGTCAATCAGTACGGAGAAGGAAATGATAATGGTTCCTTGTCGTGTGCTTCTTGGAATGTCGGAGCGTGAGGTGATGGGGGCTGATGCATCTGAGGTTATCGGCTTTTGCTTCTGGGTGGCCAGGGAAGTGAAGCGGATAAACAAGCTGTTTGCTTCCACGTCCGTTCCTCCTGCACCGGAGGAGAAGCAGGCTGGGGCAGAAGCATTGAATTTCGGGCCGTTCGGACTGCTCGACTATTATGCACTGAGAATGGGAATAACGGACCATGAGGCGGTAGAATATGTTCCGTGGGTACGTGTGTATAAATGCCTGGATATGGATGCCAGGAAGATTAGGTATGAACGCAGGTTACGTAAAATCTTGGAGGGAAAGAAGAAATGACAGTAGAAGAGAAGGTTAGGAAAATAGTGGAACAGATGGGAGTTACCTATCTGTTTGAGAACTGGCAGGCTGCCAATGTAAGGCTTGACAAGATGCAGCTTCCTGCCGTGATGTATGTGCTTCCGGCTTCCGGAAATCTGAATGTGGGGCTTATGCAGATGAAAGACTTTCCTAACTGCATGATAGCCTTTATGGACAAAACGAAGCATGATTTCTCCGGTGAAGAGAATGACATGGTGATAGAACGATGCAAGTCTTTGGCCAGGGAGTTTATATTGAACGTGAACAGAAGCGGAATGTTTGAGCCTGTACAGGGTGACATTCAGTATTCGGTGTTCTATGATAAGCTGGACGTGAATGTGACGGGGATTGTCATCCAGATTCCTTTGAAGGAAATAAGAGGAATCGTGATATGCCCTACAAAAACAGTGAAGGAGATAGTGTATGGAACTTCTGCTGAGGGATAAGGTGATGGAGCTGATGTCTTCAGAACTTGAAGCATTGAAACAGAAGGTAATCGAAAACCAGAAGAACTCCGGTCAGGTTGCTTCCGGCAGAACAATAGCCAGCATGAAGGTAGAGGTTACGGAGGACGGCGGTGTTCTGTGGGGACGTAGCCCGTTCGGGACGCTGGAGACCGGACGAAAGCCGGGTAAGGTGCCGGCAGGATTCTGGAAGATAATCCGGCAATGGATGGATGACAAGGGCATACAGGTACAGAAGCCTGATTCCTTTGCTTACCTTGTGGCGAGAAAGATAGCCAATGAAGGGACACAGCTCTTCCGGAATGGCGGTAGGGATGATATTTATTCTCCTGAAGTGAAGGATACGGTAGAAAGGGTATCGCAGGGTATCGGTATTCTGTTCGGGAGTGAAGTGGAACATATAAATCTTAATTTCAATGAGAACGGGAACTATTAACGGATGCAGCATCAAATATCCGGATGAAGTGGTATTCTGCTTTAATCCGAATATGATTACAGTGAATACCTCAAGTGATGTCACTTTTGTAATATCTTCTGATAGTGGAGGTTCCGGAGGTGTATTCGATGCCACATTTGACAAGACGTTTACGATTGTGAAGAGACCGTATTTTTCGGATAATCGTGATGAATATGAAAGTTATGTTGAGCTTGATATATCCGCATATATACAAGCATGCTTTGACATCAATAGGAGCGGAGGAATGGTGGAATCAAAGGTTATTCATGTGAAAGTATCCATATCCGGTGAATCTTTCTCTTTCGATGTAACTGCCATATGGGGAGCTATGAATATCGGTGAGCAGTTTGATGCTCCACGTACCGTAGTACATTTTACGAAGTATCCATTTACGGTAACGATATTTGACCAGATGATTAAGCATGTGAGTCCTTCTGACGTACCGGAATATGTAAAAGTCGTGGAAGATGATTCTGAAGATGGTATTTATTTACGCTGGATAGACCGTCATGGATTTTATCAGTACTGGCTTTTCCAGGAAGGGTCAAACGAGAATAAATCAGAGGAATATGGTGAGCGTCTTATGGAAAACTTTTATGGGAGCAAGTATGGGTATTACGGCGTATCCAGAATTCAGGGAAAGACTACCGAGGGAACCAAAAAGGCATGTGCATCACTGGTTTCTAAGGAGGTGTTCAATATGCTGCTTTTGATACATTCTTCTCCTCTTGTCGATATGTATGTGGATGAGACTTGGGTTCCGGTTGGTATAAAAGCTGATACGGCTGTTGATTCAGGTGAGCACCTGCAGGATTTTGAGATAACGGTCATATTGCCAACTATTATTTCGCAGAGCTTATGAGAGATGAGTTATATATTGACGGGACGAAAGTGGATATGGGGGAATCAGGTGTTTCTCTTGAATACCGTAGCAATATCCTGACAGATATTAGCAAGATTGTAAGTAATTTCAGCTATACGATTAAGCTGCCGAAGACAAAGAATAATCTCCGGCTGATAGAATGTGCTCATATACCCAGTGCAGTGAGCAGTTTCCCATATCTTCCTCATGTAGGTACTTTATTGCGTGACGGGGTGCAGATCGTTGATGGAGCCAATGTGGTATTGATGTCAGTAAGTGACACGATAGAGATTGCGCTTTCATGGGGAAATATTCAAGGTTTTGAAAGTATCCTCAATAGTGATAAGACTTTAAGAGACCTGACGGAGCTTCCACTGAGTGGAGCATGGAGTTATTGGTGGAAGTTGAGGACACCTGATATGGACCATCCTATGGTTAATTATGGGTTCAATGATGCAGAGGAAGGTGTATGGTATCATCCTGTAATTCCGGTAAGCGAACTTATGCGGCAGATAGCAACAGATAATGGGATTAGCTTTGAATATGATAGGGAAAGTGTATTGGCTGAAATAAGAATACCTTTACTGACAAAAAACGGTTCACCTGAACAGTCAGAAGAATGTAGTCTTATTCTTGTACCGAATGGAATGGGTACTTCTGGTGATTCAGGTAAGAAAATATTATTTAAACAAATAACTGTCAGTAATTATTTCTTTTCAACGTTTGGAGGAACAGGGGCTAGTGGTTCGTTTACTTCAGGTGTGATTAACAATTTTGTTAATACTAAGTATTCTGTATCATGGAACTTGACGTGCTCAATATCTGGGACGATACCTGAAGAATTGTATCTTGTTATGGGTATTGGAGGAACTGAGATTATGTCAGCATCTCCATATAGCATTAACGGAAGTAAGGTGGCTTTTAATCTTAATGGTACTACCGATATAGTAGGTAAATATGGTAAGATTGATGGAGATATCGAGTTTTTCATTAAAGGACTTCAAGATGTGAATGTAGTATCTGAATTGTCTGGGGATATGACATTGACACCTGATTCAGAGGTAACTGCCTATGATGGAGATGGATATAATAACAGATACTATCATATACCAAATCTTCCGGATATTAAGCAGATGGACTTTTTGAAAGCTATTACTGCAATGTTGGGACTCTTTGCCGTGCCAAAATCGGATGGTACAGGAATACGCTTCTTCTCGTTTGATACTATTTTAGAAAATAAATCAAAGGCTGTAGACTGGAGTATGAAGATTGTATGTGCATATTATGGTGATTTGCCAAGAACAATATCATACAGTATTAACGGGTTTTCCAAGAACAACTGGTTTAGGTATAAGGAAGATGATACAGTCAAAGGCAACTATGATGGAAAGATAGTTGTAGAGAGTGAATCGTTGGATGATGAAAGAGACGTGATAACACTGCCGTTTGCCGCTTGTGATTATTCAGGTAACATGGTAAGCATTCCTTTATATTCCTATAATTCGGAAGGAAAGCTGGAAATGAATGATATAGAACCACGTTTTATATACCGTTCAGGAAATGATGGTACGATAGCTTCATTTAAGGAGTTGGAGTGGGGGACGTTATTGTCTAAGTATTACAGTTCTTATCAGGATATTGTGAAGTATCCTAAAGTAATTTCAGAATATGTCAGATTAAGTCCTGTAGAGCTTAAAGAGCTGGATTTGACAGTACCAGTATATCTTCGACAATACGGTTCATATTTTGCGATTGTGAAGGTGAAAACCAAGGAGAATAATATATGTGAAGTTGAATTGCTAAAAATATAGTGTTATGGCGGATAAGGTGGAGAAAATCCTTGACATCAAGGTGAATTACAATGAAGCTGTAAAGGCGATAGCGGAATACCAGACGAAGATTGATGCGGCCAGGGATGCAGAAAAGAACCTGAAAAAGCAGTTGAAGGATGGGGAAATATCCCGTCAGCAGTATAACGAGGAGATGGCTGCGTCAAAGATTGCCATTGCGGATTACAATGATGCGATACGTATCATCAACAAGACAGTACAGAATCAGATTAAGCAGGAGAAAGAGCAGGAGGGAAGTCTTAGATCGCTTCGCGCTCAGTTATCCAATTTGACGGCTGAATATGATGCTCTGTCGGAAGCTGAAAGAAAGGGTGCCAGAGGTGAGGAGCTGAAAAGAAGTATAAACGAGGTTACGGATGCTTTGAAAGGAGCAGAGGAAGAGACGCAGCGGTATTACCGGAATGTAGGTAACTACAAGGAAGCAATTATAGAAGCAGCAAATGCGAATATACCGTTTGTAGAACAGATTAATCAGATGGTAACCTCTGTCACAGGGTTGAAAGACTATCTTTCGGGGGTAAAGGAAGAGATGGTTGCCGTTACATCTGGTACTTCTGGGCTTACAAAGGTTTTGAAACTGTTGAAAGTTGCCTTGGTATCAACTGGCATAGGGGCATTGGTTGTCGCTCTTGGGTCGCTTGTGTCATGGTTCACGAAAACACAGAAAGGTATTGAGACCGCTAACAAGATTATGGGAGCCTTTGGAGCGACACTTAATGTGATTATAGACCGTGTATCAAAATTGGGAAGTGCGCTGGTAAATCTGTTTACCGGAAACTTCAAGCAGGCTGGAGAGGATGCAAAAGCTGTATTTTCAGGTATAGGTAAAGAGATTGCAGACGAAACGAAGCAGGCTTGGAAGTTGGCGGAAGTATTGAATGAGATTGACAAGAAAGAGGTCATGCTTTCCATGTCACGTGCGGCCAATCGTGCTGAGATAGAGAAACTGAAAAAGGCAGCAGATGACCAGACGCTTTCCACTCAAGAACGTATTAAAGCTGCTGAGAAAGCTGCTGAGATTGAAAAGAAAGACTTGAATGTTCAGACACAGCTTGCGGAAGCCAGATTGGCCAACACATTAGGCTTTACTAAAATGACAGGTGAGGTTCGGAAACTGATGGAACAGATTAAAGCTGGTGATGTTACGGCTGATGAAGTTATTGGTAAGCTGGGCTTGTCTGATAGTACGATTGAAGATTTGAGGAATTTTAGAGACCAGTTCAATGAACTACAGGAGTTGATGGAGGACAGCTATGGCCGTCAAACGGAGCAGCAAAATACTTTGAACTCAATACGTCAGGAAGGTGTGGACAAAGCGAAGGAAGCAAAGCAGAAAGAATTGGAAGCAGTAAGAGCGGCAGAGGATGCCATGCTGGCTCTTGTGAAGGATAAGCGTGAGCAAGCACGTAAGGAAATAGAGCTCACTTATTCCCGTCAGATTGAAGATTTACGCGCAAGACTGAAAACGGAGAGTGACCTTACTGTAAAAGCCCGGCAGGCTATCAACGACCAGATAAAAGCTCTGGAACAGCAGAAGGCTGCTGAGTTGCAAAAGCTGTCTGAGGAGGAGTTACAGAAAGAGATAGACAACCGTACCAAGCTTATTTCCTTACAGCTTGAAGCCGTAAGGGAAGGTAGTGAGCAGGAATATCAGCTAAGGATGCAGCAGCTACTTGCCCAGCGTGATGCCGAGCTTGCTGACAAGGAACTGACAGAGCAGATGAAGCTTGCCATCGTGGACAAGTATGACAAGCAGATGGATGATCTGATATTACAGCGTGAGCAGGAAATATCGGAGAAGCAGCAGGAAGCCGTCAGACTGAGAATGGAGAATGAAATCATGCAGCTCCAGCAGTCCGGTGCAAGTGAACTGGAGATACTTCAGGAACAGGCTTCGCAGAAATTAGAGTTGTTGAACAGCATACAGCAACAGGAAGGGGAGAGTGAAGAGGAGTTCCTTAACCGTAAGCTTCAGGCTAATCAGGAATATATTGATGCGAAGAAGGCCATTGCAGACAAGGAGGTTGAGATAGAGCAGGTAAAATTCCAGGCAATAGAGACAATAACATCAGGTCTGTCATCCGCCTTTGAAACATTAGGGGAAAATAACAAGACTTTTGCCATACTCTCAAAGACACTGGCTCTTGCTGAGATTGCCATCAATACCGGAAAGGCTCTGGCTGCTGGTATAGCACAGGCCCAGTCTGTCCCGTTCCCGGCTAACTTGGCAGCCATCGCAATGACAGTAGCAACGATACTTTCTAATATTGCTGTAGCTACAAAAACGGTAAAAAGTGCTAAATTTGCAACAGGTGGTTTAGTCACCGGACCAGGCACCGGAACAAGCGACAGCATACCTGCACAGCTTAGTAACGGTGAGTCGGTGATGACGGCCAGAGCCACCTCGATGTTTGCTCCTTTGCTCTCATCATTCAATCAGATGGGAGGGGGAGTTCCTATCAACGTAACACAGACAAGTAGTCAGGCTCTCGGAGAGGACATGCTGGCCAGAGCTGTCGCCAAGGGAGTTCAGTCTATGCGTCCGGTTGTTTCGGTTGAAGAGATAACCAGTGTGAGTAACCGTGTAAAAGTATTGGAGAATCTTGGTAATGTATGAACGTGTATGAATTTCTAAACACACATAAGGGAGTGATGGAGCAGTTACAGACGCTCCCGGTACAGCCGTCGGACGTGAGATACCTTGAACTTTACAAGGAATACAGCCGTCTGATAAAGGAAGGGCATAAGAAAACCTACGTATTGCAGTACCTTTCAGACGAATACAGCGTGGATGAGAGGACGATATACAGGGTTGTAAAGAAGTTTTCCACGGAAGTGGATATGTAATTGTTTTGAGGTGGGCAGCGGCTCACCTCTTTTTGTTTGAAAAATCGACTGACAAGGCGTGTCAGTGCTATTCCTTTCAAAAATTCTTATAGCCATATCGCGTTCACTACCTTTGTTTCAAACAATTACGAGATATGGCGAAATTATTTATCAACAAAGACATTGTAGCTGATACCGAGAAAATGGAAAACTGGTATCTGACTGGCGTTGATGGTATGTCCTTCTCTGATGTACAGGATTTTCTTGGATGGATTGCTCCGGATGACAATCACATTGATATTGAATTGCATTCGTGTGGTGGCGATGTGGCTGAAGGATATGCGATATATGATGCTTTAAGAGCTACTGGGAAGGAAATTTCTGCTACTGTAGTAGGAAGATGTGCTTCAATGGCGACAGTAATTCTTTTGGCAGCTCCTATCGAGCGCAGAAAGATGTATCCGCACGCAAAGATTCTTATTCATTCACCTTATTGTCCTGGTGTAGAAGGTTCTCTTGATATTTCAGCGCTTGAATCCTTAAAAGCTGGGTTGGAAGCAGAGCGTGAACGTATGATTTCAATCTATGTTGAGCGCTGTGGGGTTGATCGTGCGGTGATAGAGGAACAGATGGCTAAAGAGACATGGTTTGGTGGTGAGGTAGCCAAGCAACTTGGATTTGTGAGCGAGGTAATTATGCCGAAGTCAGCTAAAGTAGTATCTAACAATAAATTTATGGGAAAAAAAGAAAATGAAGTTACGGTAAGCAAGTCATTGCTTGACCGTATGCTGGCCAAGTTAGGCTATGCAAAAATCGAAGATGTTCCTGCGGTAGCGTTGGAGCTTACAACTGCAGGTGGCGACACATTGACAGTAGAGCGTGAAGAAGGTGAACCGCAAGTAGGTGATGCGGCAAGCCCGGATGGGGAACACGTAATGCCAGATGGGAAGACTATTGTAGTGACTGACGGTGTAATTACCGAAATCCGTGAAGCTGAAAGTGGAAATGACGATACAGCAGCCTTGGAGGCACGTATCGCAGAATTGGAACAGCAGGTTTCTGACTTGACAGCCAACGCCAAGACAGAGGATGATGTCAGAATTCTGGATGTAGTGGCTAAAGCTGGAGGAATTGAAAATTTGACTAAAGCGGCCGCAAGCAAGTACACTCCTGCAGGACGTACAACGACTTACGGAAAGAAGCAGGAAGTTAAGCATGAAAGCAAGATTGAGAAGAAACTTGCTGAGATTAGAGAAAAGAACAAACAGAAATTTAATAACTAAGAATTATGGGAAAAGAAAGAATTACTTGGGAGCAGCTTTCGAATCTTACTCCAGGTAATGGAGCAGTACAGAGTCTGAGAGACTTGCTTATCATGACAAACTTCGTTGATGAGGAACTTGGACGGTTCTTCACTCTTCGTCAGAATGTGCATAATGGTGATAAGCTAGGATGGGTCGGAGAGATGGATGATATCGGTTGGGCAGGTTCCGGCTGTAATCCTGAATACAAGAAAGCAAACATCAACTTTGCGGAGAAGGAGTGGAAAATCGGTGATTGGCAGATTCCTTTGGAGTGGTGTTATGAAGAGTTACAGAATACAATCGCTGAATACTGTCTGAAAACCGGAACAGAAATCGCGGACTTGTCGTCTACTGAATACATGGATGATATCGTATATCCTGCTTTGGATTTGGCAGTTAAGCGCATGATGTGGCGATTCATCTGGTTCGGTGACACAGAAGCGCAGAATGCAACATCTTCAGGTCAGATTACAGATGGTGTGAATGTTGAGCTGTTCAAGACAGCAGACGGTTTTTGGAAACAGTTGTTTGCGATTGGTACAGCAAACGCAGGTCAGAAGGTTGCTATTGCTGCCAACGATGAAGCGTCTACCGCACTACAGTTCAGCAAGCTGAAAGAATCTGGAGTAGCAATCGGAATCTTTGACAGCCTGCTTGAAAATGCAGACTCACGTATCGCTTCAATGGATGGAGCTGGTATCTTCTGTACAAAGTCGTTGTGCGATGCGCTGGCAAAAGACCTGAAGCGTGAATACAAGGAAATCCTTGAATGGGAACAGATTTTCAAAGGTCTTGACGTAACAGAGTACAACGGTGTGTTTGTCTATCGTGTATCCATTTGGGATAGATTCATCCAGAAATACCAGAATAATGGTACTAAACTTAATCTACCTCACCGTGCTGTATTTGGTTCTCCGAAGCAGTTGTTTGTAGGTACTCCAGCTGATGACATCATTTCAGACCTTGACATTTGGTTTGACAGAAATACCAGAACTAACAAGCTGTATTCTACCGGAAAATTAGGATGCCTTATTGGGGAAGATAATTTGTTCCAGTTGGCTTATTAACGAAAGGAGGAGTTATGTCAGGAATCTGTGACTATTCAATAAAAAGGGACATCGTGGCAAGCTGCGATGACCCGCTTGTTTCTGGAGTTGAGCAGGAAGGCGTTATCATGAACCGGAAGGACGTAGATTTCGCTACAGTAGCATTCAATGCAACGCGTAAGAATGTGATTGAAACGCTGGCCTTGAAGGAAGGTAAGAAAGCCTATAAGGTTATTGTGCCTGGAAGCACTCCGTTTACCGGGACGAACACGGCACTTGCTGTCGGTACATATCAGAATACGTTTACAAATACGGTGAACATGGTGATTCTTGCCAATGATCCGGACGTGTGTGCGGACATTATTGACGGGCTGGCAAACGGTGAATATGTGGTAATTCTGGAGAACAAGGCAAAGAACTTGCAGAAGGAAGAGAATCCGGGTGATTCCGCATTCCAGATTTACGGTTATTATCAAGGCTTGAAGGCTGCCGAAATCAGCAATGATAAGTATGCAGAGGATACAAATGGAGGATGGGCTGTGTCATTGCAGGAAACAAAGGTGCCAAAGTCTGCTTTGTTCCTTTACAAAACAGACTACGAGACTACCAAGACGGCTATCGATACGTTGACATCTCCAGCAGCTTGATATGGAAGTGATTGATGTGGTTAATAGGTTGAAGGAGTTGGGAAGCATTGCTTCCCTCTCTTCTTCTGACAAGGCAGAGATTGAAAACCTTTATGTGCTTGTCCTTGATAAGAAGTTTGTCCGCACATCTTGTAGCGACTGCTATCATGATGCGGTGATAGAAATGAGTGTTTACCTTAACAAGAACGGAAAGATGAAAGAAAAATCAGAATACGGCTTGAAGAACGGTGTTCTCCTGCAGATGGGATTTGGCAGTAGCGAAATGTATACGAATGCCAACCTTACTGATGAAGCAGCGGAGAAGTATCTGGCGAAATACCCGGACAATATTAAGTATTTCTCAAAGAAACCTGATGACTGGGAGGAACGTGTAAAGTCCAGAAAGGACGGAAATGTGGTGATTAATGACGAGCTTGTCTCTCTCATGGTGGAAGCTATGAAGGATGGAGTTTCAAGCAAGTCAATTCAGGAAGAGTTCAAGGGTTATAAAATCTCCGGAAAGGCTATTACAAAAAAAGTCCTGACAGCTCACGTAAACAAGGCTCTGGAAGTATTTGCTGATATGCAGGAGAATCCGGAAGGAAGTGAAGAAGGCAGTGAGAATGGGGATGATAATGAATCTACTGATGGGCAGACCGATGAAGACGGGGAAGCGGTAGAAGGCGCTGAATAAATTAAAACCTCACGGAATTATGAAAGTAAAGGAACTTAGGAAGAAGAGCAGTGTAAGGGTAGATATACGCTATTTGCAGCAGATTGGTATACAGTCTTACGGGGATGATAACCTCTATCCGCAGACGGTAAGAAATATCATTGCAGCGAGTTCTACCGGAAGTGAATGTGCGGACCGTTTTGCGGATTTCATTGAAGGTAACGGATTCCGTGAGGTTTCTTTTTCTGAGTACGTGGTAAACCGGAAGGGAGATTCGGCAGATGACATACATTCTCTTGTTTGCCGTGATATGGCTGACTTCAATGGGATTGCCATTCATGTTAATTACAACATTTTTGGACAGATTGTGGAAATTCAGCATATCCCATTTGAAAACTGCCGCTTGGTGGAAGAGGATGATAACGGATATGTGTCTAAGATTGCCGTGCATCCTGACTGGAGTGGTACGAAAACCAGGAAAGGGAAGAAGATACGTGTGGCAAAAGAGAATATCGACTACATTGATGTGTTCAATCCGTTGAAATCTGTTGTTCTGGCGCAGATTGAAGCTGCTGGCGGGATAGAATACTATAAGGGGCAGGTTCTATGGGTATCCATGGCCGGAAAACAGACTTATCCGGTAGGTAAATCTGACCGTGTCATTACTGAGATGAGCACGGATGAAGGGCTTTCAAACGTGAAATTCAGGAATGTGCGCAATAATTTTCTTCCGTCCGGTATGGTTGTCACTAAGAAAGGCTCGGATATTGCCAGATACGATGAAAAAGGTAATGAAATAAAGATTCCGGAGGATGACGGATTTTCTGATAGTCTTGTGAAGCTACAGGGTGATACGAATTCTCTGAAACTTATAGAGGTAACGCTTGAAAATGACGAAGAAAAGCCTGAATTTATCCCGTTCACTACACAGAATTATGATAAGGAGTTTACCGTTACGGATGCAAGTGTGGTGGAGCGCATTTATTCCGCCTATGGTCAGGAGCCGTGGTATTGTATCCGTATCGGGAAAGTGGGCTTTTCCGGCGATATTTTGGAAGATGCCTTTGAATACTATAATTCTATCGTCAGCAAGCAACAGCGATTAATAGAGCGCACGTTTGACCGTATTTTCCGCAACTGGTATGAGGTGGCCAACCCGTCAATGGATTTTAGTGTACAACCATTAAAGTATATAAGAAATGCAGCAGTATCTGATAACAACGCTTGAGGTCGCAGATTTGTCACGTAGCATGTCCGTACATGTGGATGAAGATAAGATAGAGACGTATATACGTGAGTCGGAAAGCATCGACATAAAGTCAGCTCTTGGTGATGAATTTTATCTGGATGTGAGGGAACATCCGGAGAAGTACGCGCTTCTTCTTGATGGAGGTACGTATGATGACAAGTGTGGAGAGAAAAAGATATTCATGGGTATTAAAACGGCGTTGGCATATTATACCTATGCACGTATCGTGAAGAACGGTGATTTGAATGTGACCAGATACGGACTTATGCAGAAGGAGGATGAATACAGCAGCCGTCCGGACATCAAGGAAAAGGTGATGGCCTATAACGATGCGTTTTCCATTGCTGACAGATACCTGAAGGAGTGTGTAAGGTTTCTTGATGAGAAAAAGGCTGATTATCCTCTTTACAAGGGAAACGGAAAAATTAAAGCAAATAGAACTGTATTTAGAATTTTATGAGATTGAAATGAATGATAGTATCGACATATTGAAAGAGTTGTCTTTGCTGATTCGTAATGCAACGAAAAGTGGGGAGAATACGGCTGAACGAGTGGGTAGGACATTTGTTGGTATAGTCGATATTTTGTCGGAAATCACTCTTGATAGACTTAGAGAAATTTTTCTTCGTAAAGACCAGTCGGACGGAACTAACTTCTTGTTGAAGTTCGGTGAGTTCATTGACAGCATGATTGCCGGAAAGGGCACAGGTATCTTCCCGAATGGTCGTATTCAGACGGACAGACTGGAGGTGCGTGGCTCGATGACGGTTATGGACTTAATCATCAACGAGATTCATGCCATGGCCGGGGAGTTCAACTTTTCGGACTGCGGGAAGATAGAGAAAGTTGAGTTCGTGTCTGAGAGTACTTATAAGCTTTGGATGGAGAAGGAGACTGAAACAGACATAACTAATCTTGATGAGCATGATATCCTGTATTCAATTGTTAATAATTTGCGTATCGGTGGAACAGATTATTATACGTCATGGATGCGAGTGTTGACTAAAAATGTCAATGATAATACTATTACTGTAGTCTTGTATCCGGATAGCGAAGTTCCTGGAGGAAGAAACTATCCGCCAGTTGCTCGATATAATCTTACCCGTAAAGGTAATGCTGTTGTTCCGGATGAAGGTGAAGTAAACGAGAGAGCGCAGTCATGGCTGTTATCCTCACGTGAGGGCAGAATAATGTTCTTAGCGAATGTGTATAAGCCTATACTTGAAGATTACAACTATGCTATTTCAATAGGAAAGTTCCCTCAGATTAAAGCAATAGAGAATCTTCCTATCTCTGACACAGATATGGGTATAATGGCTAAGACTATTGTATGTGAGCAGTTGTACCAATATGATTATAATGGAGATATAATTCCTAATAAAGTTGACCGCAGCGAATGGTCTCTATCCGTGGCGCAGTCAGAGCAGCCTTATCGCTTTATTCAACACGATAGACTTTATCCGGACGGACAGCACACGTTTACGGAACTGGAGCAGCACACCGTCTATCATTACGGATGCAAGTGGGGTTGTATCGTAGACAAGACGCTGGACGAACCTGTGTGGAACTCGCCATCATGGGTGCTGCTTGAAGGAGATAAGAACTATCACCTTGAATTCGAGAGTTCGAATGGCTGGCAGTTCTTCCTGTCGCAGGTCAATACGGATGTCACAGCCGTAGTTAGTTACGGAAACCGTGACATCACGAACGTGCTGATGGCGACAGAAGGCGTAGAGGTGGAATGGCTGCGTGATACGGGGAATGTTCCTTCTGATAACAGCTGGAAGCCGACCTATGTGGATGGGAAAAAGAATACTATTCACCTATCTGTATCTGACATGGGAAGCGGATGGGGATATGAGTATCGGAAAATCAGTTTCATCTGCCGGGTGTTTATCCCGGTTGGAGAAGACTTTGAGACAATTGAAAATAGAATTAACATAAAAATATAATTATGGCAATAAAAACACAACAAAAAGACATTCCTGTACATGTAGACCCGATTTCCTTCATTGCAGACATAAAGGTGCTGAGTGGGAATATAGCACAGACCTACAATCAGGATACGAAAGAGTATGAGCCGGACAGGTCTGTCGTTCCATGCCTGTTGATGCCATACGTGGTGGTGTCTGACCCTGAAAATATGATGTCAGGAGAACGGACAGTGACAGGTGTGGAATGGTATGAAGGTGCCCCGAAGGCCGACGGTAGCAACCGTATTGCCAACGGTAACAATTATGTTATCTCCGATGAAGGTACACCGACCTATTCGCTGAAGGTAAAGAAGAATGTGCCGGTCAATTCTCCGATGCAGATATTCGCCGTATACACAATCACCGATACGCGCAAGAATACGGAGGTGAAGGTTGAACGGAGTATCAACCTATATACGTCTCTTTATGACGTGAAAAATTATTCGCTTCGAATAGACCAGCCGAAATCATTGACTATTGACCCGTTGCGTGAGAATGCGGACACTAGCGGTAGATGGATGCATACCATTAGCGCACAGCTGTATTCCGGGTTGCAGGCAATACCGGATGAGAATGCAGCATATTGGTGGCAAATTAACGAAAACAATTCCGGATGGCGTGACATCACGCAGGACGAGCTGGACATTTACATATCCGGAAAAGATTCTTCCGGAAACTGGACAAAAACATTGTCCTTTGATGCTCGTTTTATTCGCAACACATCATTCCGCTGCATGGCCCGCAACTTTGAGGGAACACGGCCGACCATGTCGGACGCCAGTCTCAGTGTCGTTTGCACGGTCAGTGTGAAGATGCCCAAGTCTCTTAATGTACAAATAAGGCAGATAGCTGGAGCTAAAGTAAATTCGTCAATGAACACGACCGTCAAGTTCGAGTGCGTGATTACCGACAACCGTCAGGTGGTTGGCACCGACAAGGACAAGTTTTTCTATATCACCTGGAAGGGGCATTCAGGTAAACCCGGAGTATCTGACAAAATAATCGGTAATGGGCGTACTATCAGCTTCATTCCATCATCGCTGGGATTTGACAAGTCATACGGTATGTCAATTTATGCAGAGGTTGGTATGTATGCGGTCACTGCACTGGTGACAAGCAACGGAAAAGTAATAGTAAATAATAACAAGGCCGTAACGGCCACAAAATATGAATAGCTATGGGTTATCTACTTGTAAAACCGGAAGTGCTCGAGAATAAGGGCATACAGTATTTTGAACGTATTCCAGACGGACGCGGCATCGTGGACTTCTCCATGCTGCGTGTGATTGGAAGCGTAGACAGTGTACAGATAATCGGATCAAAGAGAGAACTTGACAAGCTTGTGCAGGAGCAGAAAGAATCCGGTCTGTATGATACACCGACAATACTTCCTGAAATTGAAGGAAGTGAAGAAGTTGAAGGAAGTGATATTGACGAAAAAGGAGGTTTAGATGAATAAAGTGGAATCTGGGTTTTCGCTTATCGGACTGATGGACGGAACCACAATTAATGGATTTTTACGTGTGGAAGGAAATCCACTCGTGCAGCGATACAACAAGGGGACTAACCAGTTTATTCCGGATTTTGAATCGGACGGATTCCCAGAAGCAAGTCTTCCGGTCGCTGTACTTATCCTGCGTGATACGGCTTCCGGTACTGTAATGATACCACAGACAAGTAGTATTGAATGGAAATACAATGGTGTTGCATTGACATTCGGTTCTAACGGACTGTGCACGACAGAAGGATTGGAAGGTGTGTTCAAGAAGATAGACAGCCGTCCTACACAGATAGGAGACAGTTCTTATAACCTGCCTGCCATACAGGTGCTGAAGAACCTGGTGCCAATATCCGGCTACGACAATGACCGCCTGTCGGTAAGCGGTTCTGTGGAAGTAGGAGGCAATTCCGTGTCCTTCTCTGAAATCTCAAAGGAAGTAATCATCCAAGAGACGACAGGTAACGCTTTCTCTATGACCATCACTGATGACAAAGGGTTTTATCTTGTGAACGAGAATGATTCCCTGACAGCCAAGTGTACCATTTACAAGGATGGGAATGAAGTATCGGACTATTCCGGGGTAACCTTCAAGTGGGAAAAATTGCTGGGTACCGGTAACGTGGCCATGGGCACCGCCCGCACACAGGTTGTCACAAACTCCGATGTGGACAATGTGCTGCTGCTACGGTGTACGGCTACGATGGAAGGTGAATCCATATCTGAAACCGTCACCATCACAGATGTGTCAGACCCATACGAAGTGTATTTCGAAATCACCGGAATCACCGGCAACTGCATCCGGACAGGTGAGACAGCACTTGTGGCTCCGAAAGCCCGCCGAAGGAGTGATGGAAATAATGCGACGGTATCCTCATGGACTTGGAGCATCCGTGATAACACTGGAGCTGCTTTTACACTGACAGGTAAGAGCGGGGCGACATTCAATGCCGCAACGGCGAGTGTGAGTTATGAGGACATAAAAAGAGCAGGAATGGGTATTAGCGGCTCTGTGAGTGCTACAATTTAAAAACGCAACTATATACTTTATTGTACCAACAGTTTTGTATAATTGCTGGTTTACCCAGTCATGTATAATGAACAAAGTTCATTTAATTAAAGTTTTGCTCTTTTCAGTAGCACAACTCTTTACTCAGTAACAAAACCGTTGGTACTTTCTTTTTTCCAGAACACAAAGTTCTTTCCTCCGTTTTCTAATTCAAATCTCACAAGAAATTCATTTACTACATCAGTTTCATAAATAGACACAAGTCCTGATGACAATTCTATGTCTTTGATAAATTTGCAATTTCTCTCAAGAAACTGCATAACTTCACCCCATATCTCATTTGAATAATCAGCAGTATAAGAAATTTCATTCTTACCGAAATATTCACGAAGAATTTCTCGGAGTTCTGAAATTCCTACATTATCTGAAAAGCATGAGCCTATGGGGTGAAGTTCTATAGATTCTGTAAGTACATGGTGTTTCATATTCTATTTATTGTATAGAATATGTATTTATTAAAGTATATATCATTTCAACTATTAGTTTTATTATAGTAAATTAATTATAAATTCAGAACCTTCATTTATATTTCTATTAATAGTATTTGTAGCAGATATACCTTCACTTATATTTAAACTTTTATTATTAAATATATCTAAATCATCAATTTTTAAACTAAACATAAGTGTTCCATTAAAATTTTGATATGATGTATTTCTAAAGTTTATAAATCTAATAGTATTAATAATTACATCTCCATGAGATTCAGAAACTTGCAATTTCCAAGTCCCCGATGTATATGGAGGTGCATAACTAAATGTAATAGTTCCATAATTAGTCTCAATTTGAGTAGTAAATTGAAATATATCTGAACGTAAATTTAAATTAAAAGTTCCAGATATTGTTATCAAATTAAGTTTAATAATATCGCTATATTTAACCAATTGACTATCAGAGTAATTTCCTAGTTTTGCGCTATCTGCGCCCATAGCAACTGCCCTTGCTTTCGTGCAGCACTTATTCGTATCAACACTTCCACTATAACCTAATTTTGATTTTGCTTCGCCTTCCGTAGCAATTCCATTCGTTCCTGTAGCCATAATATCTATTTTTAATTGTTTGATAAATTATACAGAAAGACTATCCATCCAATTTCAGAAAAAACAAGAAAATTCATCAATGAATGATTTTTTAACATTTAAAATGCAATTTCCGTAATGTGGCGAGTATAATTCTATTGAAATTAAAATACTAAATATAGAATTATATGATAACATTCCACTCATTACTTCACATGATTGATACTCTGCATACCGAGGAGGATTGCAGAGTATATCTGGAGAATATGCGGTGGAATGGAAAGCCTATTTGTCCTCATTGCGGTTCAATATCTGAACATCATTATAAATTGACTAAGGATGGAAAGTTTGAAGGTCTTTATAAATGTAAGGATTGCCGTTGCCGATTTACAGTGAGACAAGGAACTATGTTTGAAGGCTCCAACCTTCCATTGAAAAAATGGTTCTATGCTATTTATCTGTTCTTGTCACATAAAAGAGGTATCAGTAGTTGTCAATTAGCACGTGATATTAATGTGACACAGAAAACTGCATGGTTCATGCTGCATCGTATTCGTTACAACGTAAAGGATGATGATGCAAACTTCAATGATATGACACAAGTTGATGAAACATATATTGGTGGAAAGACAAAACGTAATAGAGGTGGACAAGGTCGAAGCACTAAACAGAAAACACCTGTAATGGGACTACTTTCTGATGGCTTGGTTTATGCAAAAGTTATCAAAAATGCAAGTTCTAAAGTTTTGCTTGGTGTTATTGATGAGCTTGTCAGAAAAGGTTCTACGGTTATTTCTGATAGTTGGAGTGGTTACAACAAGGTCAAAAATGAATACATACACGAAGTTGTAGAACACAGCTTAGGAATATATGTAAATAAAGATGGATTTCATACCAATTCTATTGAAGGATTTTGGAGCCAACTCAAACGTGGTATCATCGGTATCTATTATTTGGTAAGTCCAAAACATTTGCCCAAATATTGTAAAGAGTTCGTATTTAGATACAACACTCGCAAAGAGAGCGACAGCAACAGATTTAATGCGTTCTTACAACAAAGTACAGAACGTCTATACTATGGAGAACTTTTGGAAAAACCTGAATGGCAGCTAATAGGTTAATATAGAATTCCTAAAATATAAAGTCCAATCACATTTCTTTGTGGTTGGACTTTTTTATGTTTATAACATATTTAAAGAGGACATCATTCCTTATTGTTTATGGCAGTCTGTGATATGTCACACAAATCTTTTGTCTATCTCACTCTTTTTCATTACATTTGTACACAAACAAATTTAAAAGGAGGTCAAAAAAACAGACATAAGAAATAAAAGACATATTGCAAGCAACTTGTAGACAAGTTATTTGGCTTAGCTAAATCTGGTAAATTTCGTGAAGTTCCAAGTAATAAGTCGAAAGGTCGGTTTGTACCCTGAACAAGGGCGCAGACTGCTTTTCCTTATTTGAACTTCGAGGTTTTACCAGAACCCAGCTAAGAAAATGAGTGAAAAGTTTAGGCTGTGTCCTTTTTTTTCAAACAAGAAGTACAAACTTAAAAGCTTTAAATATGGATTATAAATTGGAATATATGGAACGTCTGTTTGCTAAGATAAGCAAGAAAAAGACAGAGTCTTATGTCATAAGTAGAATATGGCATCAATTAAACGACGACCGTGTTAAATTTGTCGTTCAGCAATACATCAGAAGAACACATGACAAGTATGCACTTGCAGACTTGTATCTTCCTCAACTCAATATCTTAATTGAAATAAATGAGCCGTTTCACAAAAACAATGTTGAGGTTGATAAGATTCGTAATGAAGAAATAATCAATACTACTCATGCACAATTATTAGTTGTTGATTGTGGATATAAGGATAAAGACAACAAAATACATTGGAACAGTTTAGATGAAATTCACCGTCAAATTTCCATTATAATATGGGCTATAAAATTAACAATACAACAACTTGGTGAGAAATTTCAGGCATGGGATGATGTTAGTACTCTTTCAGTGGAATATCATCGAAACAAAGGTTATTTGAAAATCGAGGATAATGAATGCTTGCGTACTACAGAGGATGTTGCTGCTATTTTTGGAACAGTTGTAAAGCATCGAGGTTTCTTGCGTGCATCAGGTGCAGCTATACCAAACAAGAAAAATGAAATAGCTTGGTGGCCAAATACAGAACATCATCTTTGGCATAACGAACTTTCAGAGGATGGAATGTTCATTTATGAATATCCCAAAGTAAATGAAAAACGTGAGGCACATCTAAATCGGTGGCTTTCTGCTCCCGAAGAAACAAGAATTACATTTTTACGATATAAGGATGATTTAGGATTTTGTTTCTATCGCTTTGTAGGTGTATTCAAACTCAATAAAGAAAAATCTATAAAAGAAAATAAATGTGTTTGGGAACGCATCTCAAATACTTATCAACTTAATGTTTAATCTCAAATTATTAGTATTATGTATGCATTTAAAGTAACAGCCAAGCAAAGTATTGGTGGAAAGATTGCCAAAGGAATGAGTGTACAAGTTGTTGAGAAGAACACTAATTCACCACAAATTAAAACTATTATGGAAGCTTTTAAAACTCAATTAGGCATTGAAATTAAAGGTGTATCAGTATCCACTTCATACTTTACAATAGAGAGACTTAAATAATATAATAAGAGGGAGTATTCATCAAAAAAGAATATTCCCTCTTGTCATAATGGCTTGTTATGAAATTGTTTGATAAAATTGTAATTTATATCTCTGGATGTTTGTCATTTGTTTGGTGGTTGATAGTAGCAATAGTTTGTCTGCTGATATTAGCATTACTACAATAAAACATTTAAATATATCTATTACACATTAAGCAAAACATCAATTATACAAAACCGTTGGTACAATAAAGTATATAGTTGCGTTTAAAAAAACTGACATGATAACAGGTAGTTTCAGTTTGGTTGGTATTCAGGACGCTATATTGGTAGAGTCTTGTTATAAAGCTACTCAACAAAATATAGCCCCATCAGCTCCAACCTCCAACAATGAGGACGGCTCGATTCCAGAAGGTTGGTCAGGTACACTTATAAGCGTATCTGCATCCATGCCGTATGTATGGGAAAGCCAGCGCACTAAAGATGGAAATTGGTCTGTATGGTCAACTCCAATTCTTAAGAACAGTTGGGGTAAACAGGGTGCAAAGCTACGGATGCGCACATGGACAGAGAATGTAGTATACTTACAAGGAGCAGATGGCGAAGAATTTTATGACGTTGTTGTGTATAATGATAAATTATATCTATGTACAAAAACACATACATCTGGTCATGACAATAACCCTTCGGCTTCCATATCAGGTTATCTCGGGTATTGGGAGAGTGCGCAAGAATGGACTTTTATAGCGACAAAACTATTACTTGCTGAAAAAATAAATGCAAACCAAATAGATGTTGACAGTTTATATGTTAAGCATTTAGATGGTGCAGATGGCACGTTCTCTGGAGAATTAAAAGCAGCTACTGGTTCGTTTAAAGGAAGTGTGAATATCGCAAATGGGAAAATTGCTTTTAACGAGGATGGAAGTGGATCTATCGCAAAACAAGATCGTCTTTTAAAGGAAGGAATTTCTTTTGATTCAGAAGGAAATGTAAGACTGGGAGCTAATGTAGAATATCTTGGATTTGAGAGCCATTATTATATGGGCCCTATAATAAAAAAACAATCTGATGGTAGTAATTTATTTTATATCTCCAGAAAAGGTGTTAGATATTCTAATTATGTTACCATACCGACACAAACCAATAAAGACGCATTTGTTATGCCTGCAGGAGAAGGATGGAATGGTCAGTTTTTATATGTATATAATTTTAATTACAATAACTTATCTCTTAAAACAGCACCAGGTGAATTGGTTATACCGGCTATGTCTGTAGGAATTTTTTTTGCATCACCAGCAACGAGGACTGGTGGAACATTATGGACTGTCATTGCAATCAATAAAGAACAAATACTTGGAGTAGGAGAATATGAAGACATATATCCTAATGGATAATATATAAATTTAACAAACTTAAAAAATATAATTATGGAAACAATTAAATTTGAAGATTTAATAAAAGACCCTGAAACAATAGCAGTTGTGGGAGGGACTATTACCGGAAGCAACAAAAGATAGTAAAGGCTTGATGAGTAAAGAAGACA